>Ga0134125_10002609_pt1 | contig 21221 bp, 16 predicted proteins | sample KB31751_FD_96464 | JGI IMG/M metagenome (GOLD analysis project Ga0134125, IMG submission 96464) | Terrestrial soil microbial communities with excess Nitrogen fertilizer from Kellogg Biological Station, Michigan, USA - KB3-175-1 | ecosystem: Environmental > Terrestrial > Soil > Unclassified ... | reverse complement strand
CCCGCCTCCGCTTCGCCAACCGGCGGGTACTTTGCAACAATGGCGCCGCGTCTGCCAACCAGCCAGGCGCTGCTAAACCGAAACCACCTTAACTCGTGGTCTCACTCCAGGGGCGCACCCCAATCCGCACGCGACTGAAGTCTTAGTCAACTTAGTGACATAGCACGTCGAGAACAGACTTGAAGTTTTATTCGACTTAGTGACCAAGCAAGTCGAGAACAGACTGCAGTTTTATTCGACTTAGTGACATCGCAAGTCGAGAACAGACCTGCAGTTTTATTCAACTTAGTGACATAGCGAGTCGAGAACAGACTGCAGTTTTAATAACTTAGTGACCAAGCAAGTCGAGAACAGACTGCAGTTTTGTTCCGACTTAGTGACCAAGCAAGTCGAGAACAGACTGCAGTTTTGTTCGACTTAGTGACCAAGCAAGTCGAGAACAGACTGCAGTTTTATTCGACTTAGTGACATCGCAAGTCGAGAACAGACTGAAGTCCGTTCAACTTTTCCGGCGATGACAAATGAAAAATGTCCAATGACAAATGGCAAATCGGTTTCTAATCAACCTACCAGTGGAGCTGTAATCTTCTCCGGCGTCGTCGACTACACCCAACACCCTAAATCCCACCCCCTAGCCTTTACCCCCTGACTGAGCAGCCGGGGCGAGCGGTGCCGGCAGTATCCTGGCCGCCGGCGGCGATCTGCTTGACTGTTGAACCTGCGCGCAATTCGACAGTGCCTCGTTTGACGGCAACGAAAGTGTTCCCACAAGTCACGTCGACCACAAACTCAGTTGACCCGAGGCTGACTATCTCGCCGTCGCTGGTTCGCACCGAAGAAGTAACACCCGACGATGAAGAAACACGCACGCGACCGGCACTTAACATCGCAGTCTGTGTCGAAGGCTCAGTGGTAATGTTCACGTTGGTATTCTCATGGGCCTCGACGCGACCTAGCTTACCGAGACTAACAACTGAGCTCGACTTGGCTCCGTTTTGGACATTGATGCTGATCAGATCAAATTCGAGCTTTGCCGTTGAAGATTCGTGAACCTCGACTCTGCCGAGTTTGCCCAGACTTACTACCGCGCTGGATCCCTTCGCAGTTTCGACCGTGCTGCCGGTAGCTACGATGTCTCCGGTCGCGGCCGGCTGGCCGTTAACTTTCACCGTGCCGTTCACGCGGAGCTTTCCGAGCTTGTCCGCCGCTGCTTCCTGTGCCCGAGTTGCATAGGCAAACATCATCAAGATAGCCACTAAGATGGATGGCCCAACAAGGGCGCTTCTCGACTTTACAGTGTTCATCGTTCGTTCCTCCTGCGTCGGGCGATTGTGTTTGTGAATGTACCGGGCTGTGAATAACTTCTAACGCATAGGTGAGAGCCACGGCAAGAGATTTCTTACAGCGTGGTTCAAGCTTCGGACGTAGAACATACTTCAGTCTGTTCATACTTCTCAGTCATGCAATGAATTCGGCAGGATTGTAGGTTATCCGCCTCTCAAGCCCACGCCAGACAACCATCTGGAGCTAAATCGACTCGAGTTAGTCGAAGCTTCTTAACTCCGACTAAGTCTGAGATGGAGTAAGCTTGCTCAGACTGAAGTCTAAGCTACCTTCCGGCTTGGCTCCCTCAGGTTAACCTCCAGCCTGCCTATCACTTAACCCAACCCACTTAAATTAATTGTTTACTTAGCGTGGATGATAACCGATAATGTCTCGCCCAAATATAGGTCATCAAGCGGGGTCGGTCGTTCAATCTTAGTCACATGCCTTTGCCGGGAGATTTTCAATGAGATCGATTTGGAAAGGTCACATCCGATTCCTGCTGGTCGCCATCCCTATTCGCGTTTATAACGCCATTGAGGCCTCTGAAAAGATTCAATTCAACCAGCTTCATCGCGAGGACTACGGGCCAATCGGCTACGACAAGCGCTGCAAGAAGTGCAATCAAATCGTAAGTGCCGACCAGATCACCAAAGGCTACCAATACGAGCCCGATCGCTACGCCATCGTCGAGCCCGACGACATCGCCAAGATCAAGATCAAGACAACCAAAGCTGTGGACATCATCGGCTTCGTAGACGCCGGCGAGATTCCCACGACTTTTTACGATGCTCCTTATTTCGCGGGTCCGGACGGCGCAGTTTCAGAAAAGCCTTACGCTTTGCTGCGCGAGGTGATGAGGCAAACCGGCAAAGTCGGACTCGGCAAAGTGGTCTTGCGTGATCGCGAAGATTTGGTTGCAGTCTTTCCACAGGAGAACGGGTTGGTCCTGCAGAAGCTTCGGTTTCCACACGAAGTTCGCAGTATCGAGAACGTTCCCGAAGTGAACAACGCCAAAACTCTCGACAAGAAAGAACTGGCGCTGGCTACCACCCTGGTCGAACAGATGACGACCACTCTCGAAGAGATCGACATGACCGATCAATATCATGAGGCGCTCAAGAAATTGATCGATTCGAAAGTCAAAGGCAAGAAGACCGTCGAATTCGAGCCGGTTGAGGAGTTACCGCGACTCGATATTATGAGCGCGTTGAAGAAGAGCTTGCAGGCATCATCGCGGAAACCAATGGTTAAGGCGACGCCCGCTGTTGATAAGAAGAAGCCTACGATCACATTGGTGAAATCCAAGCCAATCAAAAAACGCAAGGCTTCGTAAGCTGCTCGCTTACAAATGAACGAAAATCGAAATAAGGTTCTATCGTTTCCCTCACCTGTCCCGTTAAAGGCAGATTACCAACGTGTCAAATCTGTCTACACCGTCGCTGAAATCAAGCAACTTTTCGGACTGAGCGAACGCACTATTCGACGGTGGACCGAGCAAGGGATTATTCCTTCATCCTCAACTTCTCGAGATCAGGAATTAACTTACGGCTTTCACGCGCTGACTCAGTTTCGACGCGTGCGCGAGATGCGCTCGCAGGGCCAAACGATTCGCCAAATCGAAGCGGAGCTGCAGGGCCAGCTAAGTCTGTTCCGGGTTGAAGAAGGACGCATCGCGCGGCTGCTCACTCCGTTCGAAGAAGCGCTTCTGCTACATGAGCAGGGAGATTTGAAGGCGGTTGAGTATTACCTGGAAGCAATCAGCGAAGGCGATAACGTAGCTGAAGCCTACTGCAACCTGGCGATCATCAATCTGGAGCAAGGCAATTCATCAAAGGCTCTCGATCAGCTGACGATGTCGCTAAAGCATGAGCCGCGCCACGTCGAAGCTCATTACAACCTCGCAAATCTTTACTACGACCACGGCAACTATCCGCTCGCGCGACTTCATTACGAGGCCGCGACGCAGATTGAGCCCGGCTTCTCGCTGGTGTACTTCAATCTCGCGCTGGTCTATCACCGGTTGAATGATTGGACCGCTGCCTCAAACGCACTGCAGCGATATCAGGAGCTGGAGCCACAGGACAAGGACATCCAGGCGCTGAGTGAGCTGCTGCAGGCAATGGCCGACAACTCTGGCCGGCCCTGCCATCCTGGAAGATAAATTCGCGTAGGAATTTGGCGGTGGGCAGGAGGGACTGCCCACCTGCTAGTCGGGGACCGCAAGCGATTTTTACCGATCCCTTGAACGTAGGTATTTGTGTGAAAAAGCGAATTGGGCAAATTTTCCAGAGAGAAGCTCTCGATTCACAGACGGTCTAAACAACACTGACATACAGGTAGTTGGTCAGTTTCGATTGATACCGCCCGCTTGCCCGGTGGAGCGTCATGCTGGAAGCTAAAGCAAACTGTGCGCAACCTGGTGGGATGCCACGGGCTTGGCCCGTGGTGGTTCACGCTGGCTGCTGATCAGAAGCTTTCCAGTAGCAGCGAGCGTGAAAAACCACGGGGCAAGCCCGTGGCATCCCGAATCGCAGTCAGACTTTTTGTAGCTTCTCATCGTGATTACCACGGGACAAGCCCGTGGCATCTCAAACTGACCCACTACTTGACATACAGGCCATCTTTAAACCTGTTCGACTTCAGGATACAATGGGGCCTCTCCTTGCCCTCAGCTCGGACTTCCACGAGCAGCCTACTTTGAATTTTTGGAGGTTCCGCATGTCTTCGCCGTGTCGAATTCTTTGTATCGACGATCATCGAGATTCCGCTGAGATGCTTCAAATGCTGCTGGTGGAGGAAGGCCACGACGTCGTCGGCGCCAGCAGCATTAGTGAAGCTTTAGATCTGGTCACGCGAGAGGCTTTCGATCTTTATGTTCTCGATCGCCGGCTGCCTGATGGCACGGGAATCGAATTATGCCATCGACTGGCACAAGTCACTCCGAGCGTACCTTGTATCTTCTATTCCGGTGACTCGTATGAGGTCCACCGCGAACAAGCAATGGCGGCGGGCGCCGAGGACTACATTTCCAAACCCAACATTGAGACTTTGATCCAGACCATCACCAAGGTGCTCTCCGATCGCGAATGTACCACCGCCTGATAGCAGGTTCGACAGCGTCGACTTGTTTGGACGGAGCTGCTACGGAACGATCCACCGGCTGATTGGCTCGATCTTTCCGTTCGCTACGCTGACGATGTAACTGCCCTTTGAAGCGAAGCGTTGACCCGGACCGAGGCTTAGACGCGGGAAGACGCCGGGATTTGGAGTCAAACCGGTTTCCAGCTCGACATTCTCAATGAAGTAGTCTCGCGAGAAGTTCCCCGCCAGATTCGTTAGCGCATGATCCACAACTCCGAGCATGAAGTAAGTATTAAGTTGGATCCGCTCGTCAGCTTTCTCGATCCCCCTGGACCGCAACCACGCGCGAGCTCTGAAAGCGTGAGGAGCCGATGACTGAGGTAGGCTGAAAGGGAAAGTAAGAAATGTCTTATCACGCAACTCCTGCGGAAACCCGCTTAGTTCCGGATCTACCAAACTGGCTGACAAGTAGATTTGCTTAACACCTGGCAAAGAGACTTGTTCGAGTGTTTTGATCTCAGTATCGTCCAGCCAAAGCACGAGCATTGACGGTCGTTCCTGCTCAATTAACTTTTTCCAGAATGCGGTAGAAACTTTCTCACCATCTCGAATCTCGCGCTCGCGCACTTCAACCTGGTTTCCCAACGAGCGACGCAGTGACTCGGCCAGCACTTGTATGTGGCACGGGCGTCTCGCCCGTGATGCGTGCCCCATCGGCGGGACGCCGATGCCACTCATGCATCTGCTATCGTTGTCACGATAGACCTGCAGAATTCGCGCGCCGGATTCCTTTCGATCTTCGCTAAGGTGAAGTGCGAGCGCCGCAGCCTCGGTGGTAAGACCGCCGGTGAAATAGATCGAATACGCTCCGGCAGTCGAGACTGGCAAAGCAGTGTTGGGAAAGAGGCAAGGAACTTCGGTCCGCTCACAGAAGTCATGCACCGGCTGCCAGCTTTCCAAGCCAACGCCGCCGAGCAAAGCGAACACGGGTTGTTTTTGATAATACCTGGCGAGCTGCCGCGGCCAGGTTGCGGGTGGACCTTTCAATTCCCAAACATCGAAAGTCCATTCGCGCAGGCCGCTGTACGAGGTCGCGTCGTAAAAGGCGGCGTGACCGGGCCGTTGTATCAGACCTTTAGTTTCCGCATTTCTCCACCGGACAAAAGCGTTCATTACATCGAGGATGGCGCGGCGTTGCTCGGCTGCGGCGCCTTCGGTGATGACCGTCGCGAAATGTATGACTGAGCTCGAGACCGCTGGCTCCGGATTCGTTTCAAGTGAGTTGAGGTACGCCATCAAGTGCCGCGTGTCTTCACGGGTCAAGTTGTAGCGCGGCATAGCTGGATCGAGCTGACGACCCAAAGAGTCTCTTCCTTCCCTCAGCGCAGTTGCAAAGGTCTCTTCCGTATATGCAGGTCGGCGAGTCGTGCCGCGCAGCCGTGCTCGCAGCGGGTTGGGCTGAATCTCCTGGAAGAGCCTTCTGAAAAGTTCATTCCGTTGCAGTTCCCTGCCGCCAAACAGAAATGAACCGATCACAGGTGGAACGAGCGCGGCGCCTTCGCTTGAGCCGAACCCGCTGCGACGATGACAGCTCGCACAAGTTGCTCGTGTTCCTTCAACACTGACTTCGGCTTGCATCATCGCCCGAAGCGGCTTACCTGACGGCAACACGCCTTCGCGATAAATTCTTTTTCCAATTTCCGGGTTTGGTTTCACTGCGGCAGTTTGGCCTGAGGAAGTAAGTGCGCCGCCGACCAAAACGACGGCCCATAAGAAAGAGGAAGAAATGCGAACGCACACCATGAGTAGAAAAGTAAGTCAGACAAAAGTTTCGCGGCTTTGCCGCCGCACAGTGCGGCAGCAGAGCTGCATTACTGAAGCCAGCCACGCAACTCTTTGGACTGGAGACTACTTATTGAAAGTCAGTCGCTTGTATTCCTCGACGAGCTGCGCCGAGCTCATCAAGCCTTCCAGCCGCGTCCACGATCCGCTGTTAGTGGCGCGCAGAAAGGTAACCGGTTCGTGGCGCATCTTATCGCCGCGATAGATGTCGAAGGCTTTCTGAACCGCGGTGATGTCATCGACGCTGCCGGTTAGAAAACGCCACTGCGGCCCGGCTTTGAAAGTCCTGGCGTAGCTGCGCAAGCGTTCGGGCGTATCATGTTCCGGGTCTATCGAGATGGAAATCATCCTGACACGTTTCAGGTCGTCGCCTAACTGCGCTTGAGCTCCCGAGAGAATGGCGCTCATGAAGGGACAAACAGTCGTGCACGTCGTGAAGATAAACTGCAGCATGACCGGTCCATCGTGATCCAAAACCGATCGAAGTTTTACCTTGTCGTCATTCATGCCGACGAGCGTGACGTCCGGCGGTTCATAGGTAGCAGTTGCTCGCGTGTAGCGAACCGGCGCCGGCACGGCTGCGTGCATGTGATTAGGAGTTTGAGCGGATACGGCCCTCTCTAACGAGACACACGCCAACAAGCCGGGCACAAGTAGCGGTACCAGTTTCGCGATTCGTCTCATTATTTGTCCTTCAATGCACGCCCCCGCCTCGTAGAGGAGAGATGCTTAATCACACCCTGTCGGAGCGGAAGGCCCGTATGGCGCCCTTCCGAAGTAGAACAGCCTTCAGTCTGTTCACACTTCTCAGTCACGCAATAAATTCGGAAGAATTGTAGGTCATCCGCCTCTCAAGCCCATGCCATACAGCCATCATTCTGAATTAATCTCGAGTGAAATCGACTCGAGTTGGTCGAAGCTTGTTCACTACGACTAAGTATGAGACGAAGTAAACTTACTCAGACTGAAGTCTAAGCTACTCCTGAAGGACTGCGGGGATTCAAAAGCGCATCGGCTCCTCCGCAGTCTCACTAACGATCTATGCCCTTTCCACAAGTCTTCAATCTTTCCGGCTCAGTGCACGGAAAATATGGCGACGTCATGGTGCAGTGGATCGAACTGATAGAATCTCAAACGTCGCGATGGTTCGTAGTTGTAGGTGATGTGAACCTTTCTAACCGAAGCCTTGTAAGGCTCTTTATTCGCCGCCGGCACAACTACCATCAAATCTCCTGCGGGATTGTTCGGCGTTTTCGGCGTGTTCGGAATGTTCGCCCACCAGTGCGCGCGCCCAAAAGTAAACCAACAGCCTGAGCCTCCAACTTTCACGGACGACTTGAATTGGTTCTCCCACCCGCGAGCCCCGCCAAAGTCCACGTTCATGTAACCATGATCAAAATTATCACCATTGTAAATCGTCACCTTGAGCGTCGTGCCTCGCAGCTTCCAGCGCGTGAAGTCGATGCGAATGGCGTCATCGATGTCATTGCTGCGGTCTGAAAACTCGGCGTAGATAGTGTTGTTGACATACAACAGCGTCAGGTCCGAATCCTTATCCACTTCCACTTTGTACTTGCCGGTGCTGGGAAGTTTGGTGCGGTCGGTCCAATCGAAGAAAGAGTCCTGAGCCTCTTTGGCTTTGGCGATCACGAGTGGATAGTTCGCCTGGCGAGCAGCCTGACGAGCTTCACGCAACGCCAACCACATCTGCTTTTCAGGAGCATAATCACCGATCATCCCAATCGCGCGTACCTTCAGCGCCTCACTCCCTTTCGGAGAACACTTCGGATTCTCAGGCGGGCAAAACACTGATTGTTCCCACTGCGGCAAGGTCATCGGCTTGCCGCCGTTAACGCTGATTTTCTTCAGAGCGTTATCCGTTACTTGAATGCGCGGAGGGTGCATTCGCCAGCCCCACGTGTAAGTCATGTTCAGGTATTTAGCCGGCGGCATCTTGATCTTAAGAACTGTACGCGTGCCGTTCTCCATGGGAAAGAAAGTCTGATCCATGCCGATGTGTGGTACTGGTCCAGCCGCAGTTGGATCGACGTAAATCGCGAATGGTGAAAAGTCATCTTCACCCCGATTGAGCACATCGAGTGTGTAGGTTACCGTCCAGGGTACGTTGAGGACCGCGCTCGGATCGATAAAGGCTGCATCTGATTCAATGTGACTGTCGTACCAGATCTGATGAATGTTGACGTTGCCGCCGATGACATTCTTGCCGCTGTCGTCGTAAATGGGAGTTACGACTTTGCCCTTGTCCGGCCCGGTGTAATGCAGCACGGGAAAACCACTATAAGAACGCTCGGGAACAGGATTGCCCTCGAGGACATCAATGCCCATCTGAATTGCTTTGTAGATCGGCTCTTCCTGCGGCGAGCCTCGCTTAGCCTGCGCCGAAAGATTGATTACTCGTTCAAGAATCGTGCGCAGATCGTCCGTAGGAGAAATGTCGTTAATCTGGCTTACGACCGGATCGCCGTCGTGAAGGTTGTAAGGGATGTTAGGAGTTGACGGCAGCGTGTTCACCATCTCGTTGCCCTGACTGTCGAACATGTTCGTGTAGATCGTCGGCAGGAAGTTCGTACCCGGCGGCAGCGTGAATGGATCGATCGCAGGTTGCGGGAAAAGACTTTCGCCGGTCTTGATGATGAAAGTATCGCCGCTCCTGGTCACGATCGATGGGGTCAACAAAGGCTGCGGGTAGGGATGGCAGTCGGGCGACTTTGTGGGCGTCCCTGGATACGGACAAGGCGGCGGCGACTGCGCGAACGACAACGAGTGCGCGAACAACGTCAGCGTGAGCAACAATGCTGTTGTGAGACGGCTGCGAGCCTTCATCTCAGACCTCCGTGAAATTCCTTGCTGCAGTGTAGGGGGCGGACCTGCGTGTCCGCCCTCTGGGCTTTCGGGCTTCAAAACGGGCGGACACAGGTCCGCCCCTACATTGCTGGCTTGGCTGGCGCGTCAGCTGTTGGCCCACGTCGTTTGAAGACATTTGCCGTGGGCGCTGGTCGTGATTGGACCCACGCCAACCGCTTTACGATCCACTCCGGATCTGACTTGGCCGGTACTGAGCCCCAAAGTCCGACAGCTTCATTACCGTAGCGCACCAGGCCCATCGAGCAATCGCGCACCGGCGCAGCACCGTGCTGATGCGTGGCAGCGTGCGCGAAAAGTCTGTCACGCAGAAGTTGCATGTCGTCAGCTTTGGCAGTTAGAAAGTTCCACCCGGACTTGACACCGTGATGCTCCGCGAACGCTCGCAAGACACGAGGCGTGTCGTTTTCCGGATCGACTGTGAGCGAGTACATAAACACGTCGCGTCCCAACTGTTCGCCGAGCAGTCGCTGTACTCGAACCAAATTCGCAGTGACCGGATATTGTTCTTCATTGCGAACCGACATGCAGTTGACGAGCACCGTCTTCCCGCGGAGCAGGTCATGGTAGAAGAGCGCCTTTTTCCCTTGATGAGATTGGACGATCACATTGGGAAAGTAATCGGCGTAAGCGCCACCATCGGGACGTACACACTCGCATTCGGTTTGCGATCCAACCGCATGCGTGACGTGGGATGGTTGCTGAGCGGCAAGGTCGAGCGCGACTGCAGGTAGTGTGACGGCGCCCGCTGCAAGTTGTGTCAGGATTTTTCTTCTGTCAGTCATATTAGTCTTCCTTCGCTTTAGCCGGAGAGGTCAACGTCCCGTACCGGTGTATAGAGTTCAAACTTCAGTTTGCGTATTTGCGGAAGAGCCAAACTGAAGTTTGAACTCTATACGCCTGTTCCATCGTTGACTCACTCGTCGGGCGACACAATGCTGGGTGGACGAATCTCAATCGACGGCGGTTTGTCGCCGGCTTGTCTCGGCCCGGTAAATCCTTTGCCCGGTTCGACAATGTCCCAGCGAATCATCATCGAGTGATCTTCGTGCACCACGTTGTGACAATGCATGACGTGTTTGCCAAGAAAATCTTTCCAACGCATGAACACCTTCATCTCATCGCCGGGCAGAATCGTGGCCACGTCACGCCTGGGGCCACCCATGAAAACTTTGAACGGTTGCTCGTCCACGCCAAATGCCGGCTTCAGCGATTTGTTCTCGTCCTGCACGGCGGCGTACGGATAAGGCTTGCCATTGATCTCAAGAATCAGAAACTCACTGAAGTGGCTGTGAATAGGATGTGCCCAGTCGTTGCCCGCATTGCGAAAAGTCCAAATCTCGGCGCTGCCCTGTTCGATACCGGCGTCAATTCGATTCGGGTCAAAGACGCGCCCGTTGACGGTCCACAACCCTCCGTCGTAATCGAACTCCCACGTGCGTTGAAACTTCACTTCGCTGAGATCGATATTTGGCAGAGGACGGAAGAAATCCGGAATCCGGCTATTATCAGCGCCAGTCGACGGCACCACGTCAAAGCGCAGAATGCCATCGCCGGGATCGAGCAATCGACCCGTTGGACCTTTGCCGTTTGTCTGTTCCAGGCGGTTGATTAGCGTAACGGATTCGCCCACTTTGTAGTCGGTGAAGTCGATGATGACGTCAACGCGTTGCGCGACGCTGAGGTAAATGCTCTCGGCTTTAACTGGTTCCGGTTGAAAGTTGCCGTCGCCGGTGACGATCGTGAACGGCTTTCCCGAGCTCAAGAAGAGTTGGTAGAAGCGCGACGGACCACCGTTCAGAATGCGGATGCGATACTTACGACGCTCAACTTTGAAGTGAGGTCGAATTCTTCGATTCACCGTCACCATGTCGCCCAGCCAACCATCCGTAACAAACGGATTGAAGGCGACTTGCGCGATCCCATCGGCTTGTTTCTCAAAAAGAACGTCGTGAATCAAAAGCGGCACGTCATATTTGCCGCTGGGGAGACGCCACGCTGCCGGGTTCGGATCGTTTTCGTTGCCCGAGTCGTTCTCATCGAACAGCAGGTAAAAGCCCGCGAGCCCGGCGTAAACATTAGCAGCGGTAAAGTCGAGCCGGTGATCGTGATACCAGAGCGTCGTGAGTTTCTCTCTCGGATCGAAGCCTGAAGGAAAGTTGCCGTACTGATGGTCCCAAAACTCCCCGGGATCGATCCAATCCTGCGGGTTGCCGTCCGACTCCGAAGCAGTGTGCCCGTTGTGCAAGTGGCTCGTAGTCGATGGCAGCGCCCAGGTAACTTTGCTTTGTCCAACCGGCGGCAGACTGTTGTAACGCCGCACCAGCACCGGTTCGCCGTAACGCGCGTGATAAGTTGGACCAGGCGTTGAGCCGTCAAAGCCCCACGACCAACTGCCTTTGTCATAAGGCGGACGCGGGTGATATTGCCATTGCAGCTCCACCTCGCGGATCTCGTAAAACTTTTTGGGAAGGAACTCATTGTAACGCTGGTGCGCGCGCGGATCCGGCGGCGGGTCGAGCTTAGCCACCGGCGTTTTAAGCGGCGGCACGAAGAGTTCTGCGACGAAGGGCTCGGCAGGCGGACTCGGACGCGAGAGTTGATCGGGAAAGCCGTCGGGCGGGCAAAGATACTTAAGCAGCTCGGCGCCTTTCTCTCGATCTTGTGCGCCGGCGTTTTGAGTTCCGAGAATGCCGGCGCCGGTAGCTGCGAGCCCGAGCTTAAGGACGTCTCTTCTCTTCATGAAAGTCTCCTGTTGCTTTCAGAAAATCGAAACGGCTGATGAAGTGTGCTGACTGATAAAGCGAGCACAATGCACCAGGTAATGAACGATGCGTCTAACTAACGCTGAAGTTAATAATTCCTGACGTGCAAGCCCGGTGTTGGTCGCATTAAGTTTCGTGCCCCTCGAATTTGAATCAATTCGAAGGCCCGGAAAATCCCCGCGTGATGATTCGGTTTACCCTGTGTATGAGCAGCGGGAGACTACTCAAATCGCAGTCTGGATGCAAGAAATTTTGTTTAGCCGTTGGCAGGAGCAAATAAGCTTGATTACGGGTGTTTAGAGTTCAATCTTCAGATTGGGCACGCTCAAGACACAAACTGAAGTTTGAACTCTAAACACCTGTTGGTAAGTTTGAAATTCGATCACTCGCTTGACACTCGTTGTTCGCGACGTAATAATTCTCGGACGTTGTGGGCCGATAGCTCAGTTGGTAGAGCAGCTGACTCTTAATCAGCGGGTCGCAGGTTCGAGCCCTGCTCGGCTCACCATTATTTTCAATCCAGAAAATCGACAGCTTCGAGCGGGTTTGCGGAAACTACGAACCCAATCTCCTGGAAGCTGTTAATTTTTTGGAACCTCTCCCCACCAATTTGGTAATACAATCAGCGAAACAATTCCCCCTGCACTCAACCGTGGTTAGTCTTGAGCCGTGCGCTACTTGGTTTTGTTAGCGAGTCTGGTGGTTTTCTTCCCGCCTTTAGGCGCGGGCCAATCATCGAGCGTCGCGCATCTCAACAGCGAACTGCGTCTCACCACAGCCACTGATAAGACGCCTTCCGACAATCCTTCCGACAATCCTCCCGACAAGATCGTCAAGCAAACGTTCACCACGCGGGGAAAGAAGCGAACGTTCTATCTCTTTGTTCCCAAGTCCATCACCGCAGCGAAGCCGGCGCCGTTGGTCGTCATGCTGCACGGATCAGGCCGCAATGGAATGTCGCTCGTCGAGAAGTGGAAGGACTTAGCGGGCAAGGAAGGCTTCATCATTGCCGGCCCGGACTCGAATAGCAGCGATCGCTGGTCATCAGTCGATGATCCTCCGGACCTCTTGCGAGACCTCGTAGAACATCTCAAGTCTCAATACCCAATCAACACGCGGCGCATATATCTCTTTGGTCATTCGGCCGGAGCCGTCTACTCTCTGACGCTTTCCATGGTTGAGTCGGAATATTTTGCAGCCACGGCTATTCACGCCGGAGCCTGGCGTCACCAGGATGAATACTCGGTAATCCCGTCCGCGCAGCGCAAGATTCCCATCGCCATTTGGGTCGGTACCAACGATCCGTACTTTTCTATCCCGGAAGTTCGCAGCACTCGAGCCGCACTCCAAGCCAAAGGCTTTCCGATAGAAGTTACGGAAATGGCGGGGCACGATCACTACTATTACGACCTCGCTCCCAAAATTAATGAAAGCGCGTGGGAGTTTCTCAAGCAGCATGAGTTAAGCGGCGAACAGAAATATGCTGAGGTTGGCAACGAGAGAGACAACGCCAGCGCCAACGATTTGATCTTAGAGATGAACAAACTCAGGCAGATCGCTTTTGAAGTCAGTCAACAAGCCGAGACCGTAGATAAAGAGTTGGTAAGAAAGTCTCCCGGTACTGATGATGCCAAGCGACTGGCGCAACAGGAACTAGACCTCCTAACGAAGAGCGCTGAGACCTGGTCATTAGCCGCTGCGAAAGCCGACAGCGCCGCGCGGTTACGATTGAATGACAGAAACGCTCGATACTTATCTTTGATTGCCCAGCACAATCGGAAGAACGCTCAGATCGTTGATGGCCTGCGCCCACAAGCTGAAATTTTTCTCAACACAGGTGAGATCGAGCCTATTCGCGTCAAAAGAAATGAAGTGATTTCAAACGTGAGCAAACTGCAACTGGAAGCTCTCGAACTCCAAAAACAGATCGACGCCTTAATGAAGTGAAGCTATGCCTCTCAGAAACTCAAAATTAGTCCTCGTTCTCGCAGCATCTTTCGTTTTGGGCTCAACTGTCCGAGCTCAAACCAAAGGCCCTGAGGTAACAGGCTGCTTTCCTGAGTCCGGCTCGATAAATTCTGTGCTTAGGTTGCAGGGCTATCGCATTAACCCGGCCGAGATGGGCAAGGTCAAAGCCTTCATCTTACAAAATGGAAATGAGTACCCGGCACAGACCGGCGGAGGGTCGGGCGTAACCAACGATGAGATGAATGGCCTGCAATCGCTGGAGGTAATTTTGCCGGAAACGGTGACTCCCGGGCCGGCCCAAATTGTGACCGAGGCAGATGGTCTGCGAAGCAAGCCAATCACGATCAAGATAATCCCCTGGACAGTGCCAAAGATTACCGGGGCTTCACCAACAACTGGTTCGCCGGGAACATTTATTTATCTTTACTGCAATGACTATCACATCTACGACGAGGTTCAACTAACTGACGCTCAGGGAAAGGTCACCAGCTTTGAAGCTGGAGGCTCGACGGACGGAACCTCCTTTACAATTCCGAAAGACTCCGCTGAGGGAGTCATGACGATTCGAATCGGTAACAAGAAGTACGGCAGAAGAAAGTACAGCGAACCTCTCACAATCACTGTCAGCAACGATCCGTTGCCCCTGGAATTGTCAGTAGGTTGGATGACGCCAGTAGCGCCGGGACAATTTCTCGACCTGGCGGTGCACAGCCTGGCGCCGGTAAAAACTTCCGAGCTTACTCAAGTGATGTTTACGCAGAATGAAAAGTCGACAGTGGTGTCAGCGCCTAATCCGAAGCGCGCTCGCGTCGCAGTTCCGACTGATCTCTCGCCGGGTGAGGTTCGACTCCGGGTACGTACGTGGCGCGGAGGACGTGCGTCAGCCTGGGGAAAGCCAGAGTTGTTTCGTCTGGCCGAGAAACCAGTTCCACCTAACGTTGGTGGTATCAGAACGGAGCAAGGAACCTGGGCCCACGTCTGGCCTGGTCCAGACCGTCCCAAAAGTCTTAAAGCAAATCCAGGAGATGTAATCGTGTTCACCGGCGAGTTTTTCGCAGCCGACGTGGACCGGTTACAGGTCACGTTGGAAGGCGGCGCAGGTGAGACGATTTCACTTGAACCATTTGAAGAAGACAAGAACGGTGATTGGTTCGGGCCTCTTTGCATCAAGCTGCCCGACTCCATGCAAACTGGTGAGTGGCGAATGACTCTCCACAACCTCGATGATAAGACTCAGGTCGAATTGCCAATCGTAATTGAGATCGGTTAAGAGTTAGTCATGGAAGATAAGAACGAGCGCCTTGAAGAACAACAAAGTCCCGCGCCCGATGTGGCCACTCCCAGCCAGAGCGATATCAGCGACGATGAAGTGGATGAGAGCCTGGAAGAATCGTTTCCAGCCAGCGATCCGCCCTCATGGACTCTGGGTACAAATCATCAGGTCCAGACCGAACCACCAGACGATTTGGATAAGTAGATCTCGGGTCGTCGACCTACTTATCATTCGTTAATCATTCGACTCTCTAATGAAAGACATAACCCTGCGTTGTAGCGCGAGGAACGTGATGTGTCTGCAGCCGTTCTTTATTCTTGTGTTTTTTCTCGCAACGAGAGAACCGCGCAGCTCGTCTGAAAATTTTTTCTTTAGAGAACAAAATCGGCGGGCAAAAATCCGCATTGGTCACTCATCGGCTTAGCCAAACTTCCTAAACTTTGACAGCATTCGACCTTCTAGTGACATATAAGAATTCTTGCAGTTTGGTTGGGACCTGATAACGCATTCCTTACGCAAATCCACTGATGTAAAGACCGCTAATAACACGTTCTGCACGGTTGACATGTAAAACTTTTTCTTTAAAATGAGCCGCACTAGGGCGAATGGTTGCTGGGGTGAGGACAGTGACTTAGAGGCTGAACGTCTCCGCCCGGCCTTGAGAGGCCGGCCCAAAGCCGGCCTTTCGGTCATTTTAGGCTTCGACAAACTCCAATCTGCAATACCTACGACATCATCGCTCGTTTCAGCGCTTCAATCGCAATCGGCACGCCTATCTTTGTAGCGATATCCAGCGTCCACTTTCCCGCAGTAGATAAATACTCCAACGTCTTGCCCCCATCCTTTTTCTTAGCTGCGCTTTGAGCTGCAGCCACTGCGCCTAAGGCTACGTCGTGCTCAGGTTCCGAAGCTTCCTTCCTCAAGGCGGCTCTCAGGGTTTCGAGTTGAGTTGCCAATTCATCGAGATCGATGTCTTTACTTGATTGGTTCCAAATCTGATTAAACGTCATGTCGTGCGCATGAGCATTTGGTCCAACGGCGCCAATCTGGCCGCCACTAATGTTGTAGCTATCTTTCTGATCGGACATTCAAGTCTCCTTTACGAAGAGAAGCCCACGGGCGGGACACCCGTGCCACGGGGAGCCCACGGGCGGGACGGCGTGCCACGGGGGAGCCCACGGGCGGGACGCCCGTGCCACGGGAGCCCACGGGCGGGACGCCCGTGCCACGGGAGCCCACGGGCGGGACGCCCGTGCCACGGGAGCCCACGGGCGGGACACCCGTGCCACGGGGAGCCCACGGGCGGGACGCCCGTGCCACGGGAGCCCACGGGCGGGACACCCGTGCCACGGGGAGCCCACGGGCGGGACGCCCGTGCCACGGGAGCCCACGGGCGGGACGCCCGTGCCACGTCTATGTTTGTTTATCTGTGTCGTTGAACTTCACGTCATGCACATTAGCATTTGGTCCAACAGCGCCAATCTGGCCGCCGCTAATGTTGTACGAATCTCCCTTGGTTCCTGTCACGAGATCTCCGGCGACGATAATCGTTTGGCCCTTCTTGCGTCGAAACAGCGAGCCACCAATAAATCCAGTTCCCACAAAACCAAATAAACCGGTTGACACAAACACAGTCTTTCTGCTGAAAGTTCTTTCCGTGATAGTCATCGGCAGGTCTTTGGTCCAAATGGTCGCTTCTTTCTTAGTTTGGTTTTGTCGATGCCGCCACTCGACGTCGAGACGCACGGTAGTCGTGTGTTTGCCCGCAGCAGTGGGAGAGATGCTCCAGACCCATTGCACGGTCTCATTGTCGAGAGATTGATAATTCTCTTTGCCGCACATATCGCATTGAAAGCGAGTAGCGCCCAGCACTGCTTTGGCAAAGGCTTCATAGTCCGGACCAAAACGATCTTTGATTAGCGTCTTGCCTTTGGCATTAACGATCTCTAGAGCTGAGCCGCTCGAGCTCGATGCGGTCACTTCTCCCGTCGTGCGATTAAAGCTGAGCTTGATTCGTTCCTGTTGCTCAATCTCCATTCGCTCGGGCCAGGTCACCTGGATGTGCTCGGTCTCCTTAACGTCAGGATTGGTATTGGTTGGAGTCGGTGTGGGCTCAGCTTGCCCACTGCCGGCGCCACCGGCGACAGTAACTGCGATCGAGGGAACACTGATTGGCCTTCTGTCTGCAACCCTCGAAATGCCGGCTCCGGCTGCCAGCGGTTCAGCAACACTCTCATCCGTTTCGTAACAGTCGCTGCCGACCCGGGTTTTTAGCGAAGCTGTGTTTTCGCAGCTCTCATATAGCCCACCAACCTTTACCTTAGCTATGAGATCGCTGCCCGGGGTGAGGCCAGTAGTGTCTACTTCGACCGAATCAGAACCCTGTTCACTCAAGATCGTTCCCGCAGAAACTTGCCACTCATAGGTTGCCTTATTTTTGATCGCCCACTCGGCGGTGTTCACTCGAAAAATGACTGAGCTTTTCGTGTCAGTTGTTTTGCGTTTGGTACAAGCAAATCTCAGACATTCGCTCGTGCAGTAGTTCAGCACTCGCACCTGGGTAGACGGCGCGGAGAAATTTCCACAGCCATCATCAGCCAAAGCCGCCACTGAGTAAGTTCCTGCGGGAAGGCCCTTGAGATCCCAAATTGACGTCGTGCCCTTCCGGAAAATCTTGCCGGCTGTCGCGAAATAGGTCGCGCGCAGCAGATTGCCGACAATGCCGGACTCACCCACATCTAGTCCAATTCGCAACGGCGTATTCCATGGATCCCTTGGGTTCACAGGACAGACGTTTACGGCCTGATCTGGTGAATCGGGAATGCCTGCGCCGGTTTTGTATCGAGCAAACTCGATTATCGGGTCGGGAGGATCCCAAACTTTATAGTTACTCCACGGTGCCAACACGATATAGCCATGCTCATCAGGAGCCAAGATGCCTCGAGCAGCAAGCATGTTTGGCTTAAGCGAAACCACGAAACGAATTTCGTTCGAGACATCCGGACAGCGACGGTAACGAGGGAAAAAAGGCAAAAGCGTTTCTCCCTTGCCGGCCCCTTTGGGTAACTGGATCAAACCACCATTCTTCGGGTCAACATCGACCATCTCTGGACCGAGGTCGTCTCTCTTCTGTACTTCGGCGCCGACGATAATAACAACCGGTTCGGACGCTACCTGAACCGTGAACTCATCAACCGCCACAGCGAATACGACGAACTGACCGTCAGTAGCGTTCTGCCAGGATATCGAATACGGAACCTTCGAGGCGCTGCCAATCTTTTCAACCGATGATAGAAAATCTTTGCCAGGGCCCTGGCCAATTTCAACGCCACTCCAGGGAAGGCTCGGAGCGTTTATTGCAAAGGCGGGCATGGCGTAAAAATCTACGCGCTGAATGCCACTATCACCGGCCGTAACTTTTGTTGTGATAGGTACCGATGTTCCGGAGGTAAACTTTGCCGCCATCGAGGGACTGGTGATCTTGATGAGTGGAGGAGCATAAAAACGCGCGGCCGGCACAATGCGAGTAATACTTCTATTCGACAGTGGTGAATTGATCGGGGGCGGTATTGGAATTTCCTCGGTTGGTGACGGAGTTGGCTCGGCTTCCAACTTTTCGGGAGTGAAGCTAGCAATGCTAGGCGCCGGACGCCGCGCGTTATAAGCAAACCCCGCCGCCGCAAGGAGGAGCAGCAGAATTCCAACCAGGAGTAGTTTGCTTCTGAGCATCGTAATTGCGAGCCACTTAGCTGGACGGCTTCATATATAAGCAAACAAACGTCACTGTCAACAAACTTCTCCGTGAAGAAAACGCCAATGTTGAGTGACAAATTTAATTGAGGCCACGGGCTCGCCCCGTGGTAATACTCACGTTGGTTGCTACGAAAATGACCGGCAAGAGAGTCGTCGATGCCACCGGCTTGCCCGGTGGAGGCTCACGCTACCGGTGAGAATATTCGAAATTCTGTAAAAACTTTGAAACCTGAAGCTCCACGGGACGAGCCCGTGGCATCGATTTCTTTCTAATGGCTGGTTTGTAGTGACCAGCGTGAGCATCACCACGGGGCAAGCCCGTGGCATCGCTCGTTAACTCAAACTGCTTCAAGACTCGCTCGGCCTTCTAGTTACCAGGAGCATGCCTTATGCTCGCGACATGAACCGGACGAACAACGCGCGCATCGCCATCATCGGCTTGCCTTTTGACATCAACTCTTCGTATTTGCGAGGTGCGGCTGAGGCGCCGCCCAAAATTCGCGAGGCTCTTTTCTCCGATGCATATCACTGGTGGAGTGAAGGCGGCCTAAACCTCGAATCATACGTTCATGTTGCCGGCGATGTCGAAGCTCGTGATGAAGATGATTTGAATGCTGTGATTGAGAGCTCGATTCAGCAACTATTAGATAAAGAGCAGGTGCCCATTTCGCTCGGCGGCGATCATGCGGTTACTGTCCCCATCGTCCGAGCCTTCGCTAAAAAGTATCCAAAGCTAAGCATCCTTCACTTCGATGCACACTCGGACATCTATGACGAGTTTCAAGGCAACCGCTACTCGCACGCGTGTCCGTTCGCGAGGATCATGGAAGAAGGCCTGGCTCAAAGACTGGTTCAGGTTGGCATTCGCACGCTCAACGGGCATCAACGCGAGCAGGTGAAACGTTTTGGAGTCGAAGTGTTTGAGATGAAGAACTGGCGAGACGATGAGACTTTTGACTTCGAAGGGCCGGTGTACATTTCATTTGACATTGATGGTCTTGATCCCGCATTTGCTCCGGGCGTGTCACATCGGGAACCCGGGGGCTTATCCACACGCCAAGCCATCAATGTGATTCACAAGCTTAAGGGTCAAGTGGTTGGAGCAGACATCGTCGAATTCAATCCGCGTATGGACCCGTCGAATGTAACTGCAGTCGTTTGTGCGAAGCTGCTCAAGGAAATTGCCGCGCAGATGTTAGCCGCGGATGAACGCGGATAGCACGCGGATCTATCCGAACTCTAAAATCAGGTTCTCATCCGCGTTAATCCGCGGCCTAACTTAATTAAGATCGTCGACCTGCAGTCCGATTGGCGCGCCTCCGGCGACCTTAATGCTGTCGATGACCTTCACCACATCGCCATAGTCCATTGAACGCGGCGCCTTGATAAAGACAGTCTTTTGAATTCGCAAGGCATCAGGCAGATCGGTGCGGGCAATCATCTCGTAGCTGTAGGCGCGGTTTTGAAGCCGGTCTGCAAACACCTGAGTTAGTTTCGAACTGAGTTTCGTGGTGTCTTCAACCGTGCCCAGATCGCTTACTCCATTAAGCTGAAGCGAATGATCCGCAGCGATAGTTACCACCAGCGTTTGCGGATTAGGTGGAATAGGCTGTTCGTCCGGAGGCTTCTGCTCGGGAATCTTCGCGGTGAAGCGCGCCTGCTTCAGTGGCGAAACCACCATGAAGATGATGAGCAGGACTAGAAGCACGTCGATCAGCGGCGTGACATTGATGAATGGCTTTTGTTTCAGAGAAGAAGTGGTGGACATAGTAAGCCTCCGAAATCTGTACAACAGGCTGCCAGCCTGTTGCATCAAGTTCACCTCAGATTAATGAGTTCACTTCAGGTTAATGAGTTCACCTCAGATAATCAGTTCACTTCAGGTTAATGAGTTCACCTCAGGTTAATGAGTTCACCTCAGGTTAATCGGTGGATTGGACAACGCAGGAAGGATAAAGTTCCAGACCATGAAAATGCCACGGGCTCGCCCCGTGGTGTTTCACGTTCGCTGCTAAACACGAACCGTAATCTTTATGAAGATGCCACGGGCTTGCCCCGTGGTACCTCACGTTCGCCGGCCATTGTAGCTGCGAACGTGAAATCTCCACGGGGCAAGCCCGTGGCATCCTCAATCAAGAAGGATTGACTTTCATTAGCTGCGAACGTGAAATCTCCACGGGGCGAGCCCGTGGCATCCTCAATCAAGAAGGATTGACTTTCATTAGCTGCGAACGTGAAATCTCCACGGGGCGAGCCCGTGGCATCCTGAATCAAGAAGGATTGACTTTCATTAGCTGCGAACGTGAAATCTCCACGGGGCGAGCCCGTGG
>Ga0134125_10002608_pt1 | contig 21221 bp, 22 predicted proteins | sample KB31751_FD_96464 | JGI IMG/M metagenome (GOLD analysis project Ga0134125, IMG submission 96464) | Terrestrial soil microbial communities with excess Nitrogen fertilizer from Kellogg Biological Station, Michigan, USA - KB3-175-1 | ecosystem: Environmental > Terrestrial > Soil > Unclassified ... | reverse complement strand
TTGGCGAGTCAAAAGAAGCTGGATTGGCGGCCTAGGACCTCGTCGTCCGGCGGCACCATGATCATGGTGGCGGGGCTGGTTCTGGTGGGGCTGTTCGGCTTGGTGGTCTGGCAGTTGATGTCCTTGTGGCTGTTCGTGGTGCCCAGTCCGCTGGCCACGCTGCGTGCCATTGGTTTCGTGCACAACCAGGGGAACTTCGGCGGGGCGGCGGCGGCGACCTTCGTCAATGCCGTCGCGAGCTTCTTCGCCGCGGGGGTGGTGGGGGCCGCGCTTGGCGTTGCACTGGGACGCAGCGATTATTGGTACCGGGTGTTCGAGCCGTTGATCATTGTCGGCGGTGCCATCCCCAAAATCATCATCTATCCCACGCTGCTGTTGCTGGTGGGGCTGGGGGCCCGATCCATCATCAGCATGGGTTTCATAGGCGGGATCTTTGCGGTGCTCATCAATGTGATGGTGGCCGTGCGAACCATGAATCCGATCTACGGGCGGGTGGCTCGGTCGCTCGCCATGAGTCCCTGGCGGGCGGCCTGGCGCATTTACTTGCCGGCCGTGTCGCTGCCTTTCATCACCGGCGTGCGCCTGAGCTTCGGCCTGGTGGTGGTCAACGTCATTTTTGGCGAGCTGTTTGCCGCCAAGGCGGGCATCGGCAAGCTGGCGCTGCATTTCTACGGACAGGCGCAGTATGCCGCAATGATGGTGGTCATCATGATTCTGTTCCTGTTCGGCACGGCGGGCTCCCTGCTCCTTTGGGCAGTGGAGCGCCACCTGAAAAAATATTTTTGAGATCGGATTTCGAGGGAGACCGACGATGTTGTCCGCTGAAGAGAATGACTTGTTGTGCCGGGTGGTGGGGGATGCTCCCATGGGGCAGCTCATGCGCCGTCACTGGCAGCCCATCTGTCTGAAGGAAGAGGTCGCCGAGCCGGATGGGGCTCCGATCCGCGTCCATGTCCTTGGCGAGACCCTGGCCGTCTTTCGGGATACGAACGGCCGCGTGGGAGTGCTGGACGATGTCTGTCCGCACCGGGGGGCGTCCCTTTCGCTGGGCAGGAACGAGGAGTGCGGGCTGCGCTGCCTATACCATGGCTGGAAGTTCGATGTGGAAGGCAACGTGGTGGAGATGGTGTCCGAGCCCGCCTCCAGCGGCTTCATGGAAAAGGTGAAGCAGAAGGCGTACCCCGTCGAGGAGTGGGCCGGGTTCGTCTGGGCCTACCTCGGACCCGAGGGGTCCGTGACACCGTTCGTGCCGCCCGTATGGGCTCCCACGGCCGATATCAAGGTGTCGGTGGCCAAGGTCGTCCTGTCCTGCAACTGGGCGCAGATCCTGGAAGGGAATATCGACTCGTCCCATAGCTCGAGCTTGCATTCCTCGGACATGGTGCCCGCCCGCGTGGATGCGGCCAAAGCCACCGAAAAGAACTGGCTGCGCCCGTCCACCGACAAGAATCCCAGACTGCAGGTGGAGCGCTGCTCCTACGGCTTCCGGTATGCCGCGCTGCGCCGCCCGATCCAGAACTCCGCCGAAGACGTCTACGTCCGCTCCACGGTGTTCATTGCGCCCAGCTCGGCGCTCGTTCCTCCGAATGACCGCTACAACGTCGCCAATGTCGAGGTGCCGATCGACGATACGCACACGATCTTTTACTTCATGGCGTGGGGCAATCCGTCCACGACACCCGATCAGGAGACTTGGCGCACGTTTCTCGGACAGCGGGTCGGCGTCGATCTGGACGAGCACTATCGGCCGCACCGCAACATCGGCAACAACTTCTGGCAGGACCGGCAGGCGATGAAGGCGGGCAACTTCACCGGCATCAAGGGATTTCCCAATCAGGATGTGGCGATGTGGACCACGATCGGGCCCATCGCGGATCGGACCAAGGAGCACCTGGGGGCAGGCGACCTGGCGGTGGTCGAGTTTCGCAGACAGATGCTCGATGCCGTGCGCCGCTTCCAGCAAGGGGAAGCCGCGATCGGTACCGGGGACCAGCGCATCCCGCCGACTGTGTGCTCCTTCCAGGGGGTCTACAGCAAGGCCGTGGACTGGCGCACTCTGGAGCCTGTGCCGGTCGGCGTCGAGCGACTGGCTGCGGTGTGATGACACGGACATCTGAAGGGATCTGACGCATGGCAGTTTCGGGATTGAGGCTGGGCTTGAGGTTGACCGTTGCGGCGAAGGCCGAGATCGCCGACCAGCTCTTCGGGTTTCGCCTGGTGGCGGCCGATGGTGGGGAGTTGCCCGCTTTCACGCCGGGGGCGCACCTCTCGATCGAGACCCCGGCGGGCATCGTCAACAAGTATTCGATCGCCAGCAGCCCCAGTGATCGGGGCGGCTATGATGTGGTCATCCAGCGCGAACCGGAAGGCGAGGGCGGATCCACGAGCATGGCCGATGAGGTGCAACCCGGTCGGGTCCTGGCGGCGTCCATGCCGGACAATGCCTTCGAATTTCTGCCCGGCGCTGCCCAGTACCTGTTCGTGGCCGGTGGAATCGGCATCACTCCCATCCACTCCATGGTACGGCACATGGTGGAGTCCGGGATGGACAACTTCAAGCTCTATTACCTCACGCGGGATGAGGCCTGCACCGCCTATCGCGACGAATTCCAGGCCGAACCGTTCCGGCAGCATGTGGTGATTCACCATAGCCGTCCGGGGACCGGGCGATTCGATCTCTGGCCAGTGTTCGAGAAGCCGCGCAAGGCGATGATTTATTGCTGCGGGCCGCGCGGCCTCATGGAGTCTGTCCGCGACATGACGGGACATTGGTCGCGCAGTGCGGTCAAGTTCGAGCGTTTTGGCGTGGACCGGGCGACGCGTCGCGAGGACCGGGCTTTTGACGTGACGCTCGCCCGGTCGGGCTGGGAGATCCATGTGCCGGCCAATTCGACCCTGCTGGAGGCGCTGCGGAATAATGGCGTCGCGGTCCGAAGTTCATGTGAGAGCGGAACTTGCGGGACTTGCATGACGCCTCTGGTGTCGGGAGATGTGGATCACCGGGACATGTGTCTGGAGGACGACGAAAGGGAGCATCAAATCATGGTATGTGTCTCGAGAGCCCGAAGCGGCCGGCTCGTGCTGGACCTATGACCAGGGAACCTTGCGTTCGGCCATTGCGGATCGGTGTGGCGGGGCTTGGACGCGCTTTCACGCTCATGCTGCCGACGCTGGCGGGAGACCCCCGGGTACGCTTGGTCGCGGCGGCGGATCCGCGGGCGCCTGCCCGGGACCTTTTCAGCCGCGATTTTGCCGGACCGGCCTTCGATACGGTCGATGGGCTGTGCGAGAGGCCCGAGGTGGAGGTGGTCTACGTGGCTTCGCCCCATCAGTTCCATGCCGACCATGTGTGCCGGCTTGCGGCCGCCGGGAAGCACATCCTGGTCGAGAAGCCGCTGGCCATTTCGTTGGATGAGTGCACGCGTATCGTAACCGCCGTGGAGGCTGCCGGCGTTGCGCTGGTGGTGGGGCCCTCCCACAGCTTTGATGGGCCTGTGCAGCAGGCGCATCGGATGCTGGCGGGTGGCGAGCTGGGCCGTGTGCGCATGGTGCACGCCTTCAACTACACGACCTTCCTGTATCGGCCCCGCCGGCCGGAGGAACTGGTGACGGCCCAGGGTGGAGGGGTGGTGTTCAGCCAGGCGGCTCATCAAGTCGATATCGCGCGTTTGCTGGGCGGCGGGCGAGTGAAGTCCGTTCGCGGGCAGGTGGGGGCGTGGGACCCGGAGCGCCCGACGGAAGGAGCCTATTCCGCGCTGCTGCAGTTTGATGATGGCGCCTTTGCGTCGGTGACTTACAGCGGATACGCGCATTACGATAGCGACGAGCTGTTGGGCGATGTCGACGAGTTCGGCCGGGACAAGGCGGCGGGGAGCTACGGCGCTGTCCGCCGCCGTTTGTCGTCCGTCGCGGACGCTGTCTCGGAGGCCCGTACCAAAACGGAAAAGAGCTACGGCGGCACGCATTACCAGCCGCCCGCGGGGCCGCGTGCTCAACACCATCCGCATTTCGGCCACCTGCTGGTGTCCGCCGAGGGGGCCGACCTGCGGGTCACGCCAGACGGCGTCTGGGTGTATTCCGATGATCAGCGCTACTTTCGCGAGACGCCACTTCAGGCAGTTCCGCGCAGCGAAGTCATTGACGAGTTGTGGAATTCGGTGCGGGAAGGCAAGCCGCCGGTGCATAGCGCGCGCTGGGGGCGCGCCACCACCGAAGTCTGCCTGGGCATTCTGGAGTCCGCCCGAACGGGCGCCAATATTGCGATGCGGTTTCAGGTTCAGCCATAGCGTGAAAGGAGGCTTCTCTGATGGCTTTTTCGAATGACAGCGTACGATCCGGTCCGGATCGAGGGACGGATGCCCGGGCCGAAGCCGGGGCGGCCGGCAGGGCTCTGGTAGCCGACCTGGTGACGGCCAACCATATCCTTTTTCACCAAGGCGTCCTGGACGCCTTCGGCCATGTGAGTGCCCGTGACGAACATAACCCTGACCGCTTCCTCCTGGCGCGCAACATGGCTCCGGCCCGGGTGACAGCCGGCGATATCCTCCAATTCACGCTGGATGGCGAGCCGGTGGACGCGGCGGGGTGCAGGGTCTATCTGGAGCGGTTCATTCATGCCGAAATCTACCGAGCCCGTCCGGACGTCATGGCTGTCGTGCACAGTCACTCGCCCTCGGTGGTGCCCTTCAGCGTGAGCCGCCGGACTCCCATGCGTCCGATCTGCCATATGGCCGGCTTCATGGGCGTCCATGTTCCGGTGTTCGAGATCCGGGATGCGGCCGGCGACGGCACGGACCTGCTCGTCACCGACGGGAAGCTGGGGGCGGCATTGGCTCGCTCCCTGGGCCAAAGTGCCGTGGTGCTGATGCGCGGACACGGTTCCACCGTGGTGGCCGATTCACTGCGGCGCGTCGTCTACCGTGCGGTGTACACCGAGGTCAATGCTCGCGCGCAATTGCAGGCGTCCCTGCTGGGCGATGTGACTTACCTGACCGAAGCGGAAGGCCTGAAGACCACCGGCGCGGTCGAGGGCCAGGCAGGCAGGGCGTGGGACCTGTGGGAGGCGGCGGCCCAGGCCGATCAGTGGCTGCGCGCCTAGTGTCCCGTTCGGTTGATCCTGATGTTTGAATTCGGCGCCTGCGCCACCCATATTGCGTTGCAAATCCTCGTGATAGCCCTTGCTGTCACTGCGGTTCGCGTCTTGTCTGGATGGCGCAGGCATCCGAATTCAACGACACAAACTAACCGAACGGGACACTATCGCCCTCGTGTTGACGTCGTCGGGTCCAGGGACTACCGTGAACGGCGTGTTCCTGCCGCAGCGGGTGTAGATCGCCTGCGGGTGGGGCGTCTTCGAGCCATGTCATGACCGTTTTGCAGGAGGTGGCGCCGCCCTCCATTCAGTTTGCGACCGAGCGCCGCATGCTTGCCCTGATCTGTTCCGCCGCTTTCCTGGTGTTCGTGCAGACTTTCATGGTGGCTCCCCTCATCCCGCGTCTGTCCACGGTCTTCGCAAGTTCCGTCGATTGGGTGGCGCTGGCCGTGCCGGCCTACGTCATCCCGCAGGGAATCGCCACTTTGTTGGGGGGACCGCTCTCCGACCGATTCGGCCGGCGTGGTGTCATCCTGGTTTCGTTGCTGCTGTTTGCCGTGCTGACCGCTGTCACTGCCTCGGCCGGGCAGGTGGGCGAGTTCATCACGTGGCGCGTCGTGACGGGAGTGAGCGCGGCCGGTATCGTGCCCATCGGCCTGACGCTGATTGGCGACGTGGTCCCGTTCGAGCGGCGCGGACGCGCAGTCGGGTGGCTTTTCGGTGCCATCGCCGGGGGCACTGCAACGGGTGCCGCGGCCGGCGCCTTGCTGGAGCCCTTGGTCGGCTGGCGCAGCCTGTTTCTGGGAGTGGCCGCGTTGTGCGCACTGCTGGCCGCCGTCGCCATGGCAGGGCATGCCTTGCCGCCGTGGCGGCGATCGTCGGCCGGACTTAGCGGGGCGGTGATACGCGGCTATCGGGACCTGCTATCCCTGCCGCGTGCCCGTCGTACTTATGGCTACGTGATGCTCAACGCGATTCTCATTTCGGGTGTCTTCACCTGGCTGGGGGTTTATCTTCATGACCGCTTCGGCCTGGACGAGGTCGGCATCGGACTGGTGCTGCTGGGGTACGGCATACCCGGCCTGGTGTTCGGGCCGCTCATCGGCCGACTGGCGGACCGGTATGGCCGGGCGCGCATCATTCCGCTGGGTGTGGCGCTCACCGGACTCTGTGCGCTGCTGCTGGCGCTCCCTCTGCCGTTGAACGGGGCTCGGGTTGCCATTGTCCTGCTGTCGCTGGGCTTCGATCTGACTCACCCGTCGCTGGCCGCCATCACCACGGATCTGCGGGGTGGGCGCGGGCAAGCGGTCGCGCTCATGGCATTTTCCCTGTTCACCGGATTCGGCCTGGGGAGTTTGCTGTTCCAAGCCGCCACGGTTCTGGGGTTTGCCGGTGCTCTGGCGCTGTTCGGGGGCATTGCGTGGATCGCGGCGGCAGCTGCCGTCCTGTTGTTTCGTGAGGAGCGTCCGCGCAAGATCGCTGGGTGATGATATATTCTGGCCGCCTGCCACTTGCCGCTTCCGGATCCGCGGCGGGGCGCAACGATCGGACGGTTTCAGCATTCCATGCAAGGTTTCCAACCCATTCTGCTGTCTGTGCACGGCTTGAGCTGCACCGTTTCGGGGCGCCAGTTGTGGCATGCCGTCGGACTGGAAGTCGGTGCGGGGGAACGGTGGGCAGTGACAGGCCCTTCGGGCAGCGGCAAGACGGTGTTCCTGCGGACGCTGGCGGGGCTGATGCCGCGCCAGGCGGGCGAGATCCAACTGCGGGGCCAATCGTTCGATCGGGTGTGGGTGCCGGCCTGGCGCGCGCAGATCGTGTATGTCCCGCAGCGTCCGGCACTGCCGGAAGGCAGCGTGCAGGCGGCGTTGGCCGCACCCTTCAGGTTCCGTGCCCATCGCGGCCGCGCATTCTTATCTGAAGATGCCGGCCGCTACTTGGCGCAGGTCGGGATCGCAGCGGATTTCCTGCGGCAGGACGTGGCCACGCTGTCGGGTGGAGAAGCTCAGGTGGTGGCCGTGCTTCGTGCGCTGCTCATTCAGCCTTCGATCCTGTTGCTGGATGAACCCACCGCATCCCTGGACCCGGCCCGTGCCGGGAAGGTCGAAATGCTGGTCCACCACTGGCAGTCTGCGGCGCCGGACCGCGCGTGCGTCTGGACCAGCCATGATCCCGCTCAGTTGACCCGTGTGAGCGATTTGCGGCTCGCGATCGGAAGCCCTTCGTGAAGCCGTCCTATCTGGAAATCGGCAACTGGCAGCTGGCATTTTCCGCCGGCCTGATTCTGGTCAATCTGCTGCTGTCGGGCTGGCTGCGCCTCGGGTTGACGCGCAGCCTCGCCGTCGCCAGCGTGCGCATGGCCGTGCAGCTTTTGCTGGTGGGCCTGGTGCTGGACTACATCTTTGCACTGGACCGGCCATTGCCGGTGGTGGCGATCGGCCTGGTGATGACCGCGTTTGCGGGGGTCGCCGCAGTCAACCGCACCCGGAGGCGTTTCGCGGGCATCTACCTGAATAGCGTGCTGTGTGTTTTCGCGGCATCCTATGTGGTCACTGGCGCCGCGCTGCTGGGTATCCTGAATGTGGAACCCTGGTATCGCGCGCAGTATGCGGTTCCACTGCTGGGGATGGTGCTGGGCAACCTGATCAATGGAGTATCACTGGCCTTGGGCCATTTCATGGACGGTGCGATGCGCGACCGCGATCTGATCGAGGGCGACTTGGCGCTGGGCGCGACTCGCTGGGAGGCGGCGCATCCGCTGATCGTGGCCAGTCTCAGGACAGGCATGATTCCCACGATCAACTCCATGTTGGTGATGGGAATCGTCAGCCTGCCGGGGATGATGACCGGCCAGATGCTGGCGGGGGCGGCCCCCGCGTCGGCCGTGCGCTATCAGATCGTGATCATGTTCATGATCGTGGCCGCCACGACCCTGGGCACTTTTGGAGTGGTGCTGCTGGCGTTTCGCGTGGTGTTCAGCCGGCAGCACCAACTTCGTGTGGACCGGTTGAGACTACCCTAGGAAGTCCTTCTTGCCGATCTGTGTTCCGGCGACACGCAGGATGTCGTAGGCCGTGGTGCAGTGGAAGAAGAAATTGGGCAACGCGTAGTCGGTCAGGTACGCCAGCCCTTTGTAGTGCAGTTCCCCGGTACGGGTAGGGCGCGTGAGGTCGCGGCCTTCGGCACTGTTGATCTGTTCGGGTTGGAACGTGTCCAGGTAGGCGATGGCGGCGGCGATGCGATCCTGTGCCTGTTTCAACGTCGTTTCGGTGTCCGGGAATGACTTGGGGTCCGTGCCAGCCATGCGCGCCGCGGTGCGGGCGGCCGTGTCGCAGGCGATCTGAATCTGCTTGATGAGCGGGAACATGTCGAAGACCAGCCGCTGCTGCAGCAGGCCGTCGGGCGCGGCCCCCTTGTCCTGTGCGTGGGCCTGGCCTTTCTTCAGGACGTTGGACAGGTTGTGCAAGGCACGTTTGAAGACGGGAATCGAAACCTCATACATTGTGATGGCCATGTGAACGCTCCAGAAAAAACGGCGGATTCCGGGCTGCGGGGCGCGTCTGGACGTCAGGGTACAGATCGGCGGGGCAGCGGGCGGGGACCCCGGATGTTTGGCGGGATCCGATACGGATTGTAGTGAGGATTGGGCGTATGTCGCTGGGCACCGCAAAGGCGGTGTTGCTTTGGCTTTAGAATTCGAAAAGCCATTCTTTTCGGAACCGTTCCAGATGTCACGCGCCCCGCAGTCGACTTGGCAGATCGCCGCTGCAGCCGATGAGCCCACGCTCTCCGAACAAGACGGCGTGCGTTACCTGCATTTCAATTCCGAATGGGTCCAGGGGGCCATGCGTCTCGCGCGTCCCTCGGCGCTGGAGCTCGCCTACACGCGACAGATGATGGCCTGGCTGTTGTTCCTCAAACCGGCTGCCCGTGACCGCGTCGGGATCCTGGGGCTGGGGGCGGGCTCACTGCTGCGCTTTGTCCTGCGTCACACGCGGTGCTCGGTCGAAACGGTGGAACGCAATGCCGCCGTGGTGGCCATTTGCCGGAGCTGCTTCCGGCTTCCCGGATCGGCGCGCTCCACGGTGGATCTGGCCGACGCCCGCGACTGGATCGCCGCTCCGCTCAGGGGGGGCCGCTATCGCGCGCTGATGGTGGACCTCTATGATGCCCAGGCGCAGGGGCCTGTTTGCGGCGATGCGGATTTCTATCGGCACTGCTGGCGGGCGCTGGACGAGCCCGGCATCATGTCGGTGAACCTGTTTGGACATCACTCGAGCTTTGGGTCCAACCTTCAGAACATCCGCGCGGCATTTGGGGATCAAGTGGCACTCCTCCCCGAAGTTGATGAGGGCAACACCGTGGTGCTGGCATTCAAGGGAGCCTTCGTGCTGCCGGACCTGCATGACTGGCTCAGCTGCGCCCAGGCGCTGGAGTCGCGCACCGGGCTTCCAGCGCAGCACTGGGTGCATGCCCTGCTGTCATCGCCCGCCTTGTGGCTCTGGTGGCGGGGTGACCGGGGCGCAGGTACCGAGGTCGGCGCCATTTGACATCCCGATTTTCACAATCCTATAATCCACGTTCTTTCAGGCGGTTAGCTCAGTTGGTTAGAGCGCTACGTTGACATCGTAGAGGTCGCTGGTTCGAATCCAGTACTGCCTACCAGAATCCGTGCAACCGCTGCCAAGCTGTGCCAATAAAGCCGTGCCTCTCCGATGAAGCGCGGCTTTTTATTTGGCTCTACCCCGTTAACGGGGGATGGGCATTCATCACACACGGTTGATGACACCGTTCCAGCCGCATTGAGCCAAGATGTACCCGGTTACGGTTTGCAAGGCCCGGACGCCCATGGGGTCACTAGAATCAAAGGTGTAACCATGGGAGAACAATAGATGAAAGCTTGGTTGATTGCCTCGGCCATGGCGATTCCCCTGGCCTTGTCCGGCTGTATCGGGTACATCCATGACAATGGACGCCATCACGACGACCGTCCCCACGACAGTGGGCACTATGATTCCGGTTCTCATCACGACGACGGCCATTACGGCCCCGATCGCGACCGCAGATACTCCTGCCCTCCGGGGCGTAATTGTTGAAACGGGCGTGATAGGTTCGCCGTGAGCGCATGTCGGAATGGCGGGCAAGCCCGGCAGAGGGCAAGAGCCGCCTCTGGCCGCAGGGCGATCCAGCGGGACGCCTTATGCCCCCCCTGTGCGGGCCATCTGGCCGCCGACTTTGCAACAAACCGCATTGATTCGCGGTGATCGCGCGGCTTTTTTGTGGCGTAAAGCCGCGTCAACATTGATTGTTGCGGGTCGGATTGCTACACTGGTATATTCCTCCTGCATGGCAATTTCAGACAGATTTCGACGCGGCGCAGGCCGCGTTTCGCATTTTCGGGACACGTTTAAATGGTTTGCATCACCCTTCCTGATGGTTCGCGGCGTGAATTCGAGCAGCCGGTATCCGTGCATGACGTTGCGGCTTCCATCGGAAAGAGCCTGGGGCGCTCCGCGCTTGGGGCGCGGCTGGCGGCTCCCGGGCAGCCGCCCAGGCTGGTCGATACCAGCCATGTGATCGACCATGATGCGAATCTGAGCATCATTACCGAAAAGGACCCCGAAGGGCTGGATCTGATCCGCCATTCCACGGCCCACCTGCTGGCTTACGCAGTGAAGTCCTTGTTCCCGGACGCCCAGGTCACCATCGGGCCTGTGATCGAGAACGGCTTCTACTACGATTTCTCGTATAAGCGTCCCTTCACGCCCGAAGACCTGACGGCCATCGAAAAGAAAATGGCCGAACTCGCCCGCCTGAACGAACCTGTGGTGCGCGAGGTTTGGGACCGGGACGACGCAGTCAAGTTCTTCCGCGGCATCGGTGAGGCCTACAAGGCGGAGATCATTGCTTCCATTCCGTCTGACCAGCCCATCAGCCTGTATCGCGAAGGGGGCTTCGTGGACCTGTGCCGTGGTCCGCATGTGCCGTCCACGGGCCATTTGCGCGTCTTCAAGCTCATGAAGGTGGCCGGCGCCTATTGGCGCGGCGACAGCAACAACGAAATGCTGCAGCGGATCTATGGCACCGCGTGGGCCCGCAAAGAAGACCAGGACGCGTATCTGACCATGCTCGAACAGGCCGAGTTGCGCGACCACCGCCGCATCGGCCGCGAACTGGATCTGTTCCATTTCCAGGATGAGGCCCCGGGCCTGATTTTCTGGCACCCTAAGGGCTGGATCGTATGGCAACAAGTCGAACAATACATGCGCCAGGTCTACCAGGACAACGGCTATCAGGAAGTCAAGGCGCCCCAGATTCTGGACCTGTCCTTGTGGAAAAAAACCGGCCACTGGGACAATGACAAAGAAAACATGTTCACGACGGAGTCCGAGAACCGCGTCTATGGGCTGAAGCCCATGAACTGTCCCGGCCACGTTCAGATCTTCAAGGCCGGCCTGCATTCCTACCGTGAGTTGCCGCTGCGCTATGGCGAGTTCGGCCAATGTCACCGCAACGAACCCTCCGGCTCGTTGCACGGGCTGATGCGCGTACGCGGCTTCACGCAGGACGACGGCCACATCTTCTGTACCGAGGATCAGCTGCTGGACGAATGTGCCGCGTTCACCAAGCTGCTGCAGAAGGTGTACGCGGATTTCGGCTTCACCGAAATCCTGTACAAGGTCTCCACCCGCCCTGAAAAGCGCATTGGGGCCGATGAGGTCTGGGACAAGGCGGAACACGCACTGAAGCAAAGCCTGGAGATGTCGCACTGCGCCTACGAAATTTCCGAAGGCGAGGGCGCTTTCTATGGTCCCAAGATCGAATATACGCTGAAGGACGCCATTGGCCGCCATTGGCAATGCGGCACGATCCAGGTGGACTTCTCCATGCCGCAGCGTCTGGGCGCCGAATACGTCGACGCTCAGGACCAGCGCCAGCCCCCGGTGATGCTGCACCGTGCCATCCTGGGTTCCCTGGAACGCTTCATCGGCATCCTGATCGAAAACCACGCAGGCGCTTTGCCGGCATGGCTCGTGCCGCATCACGCGGTGGTGTGCTGCATCTCGGATGGTTCGGCCGCTTATGCGGAACAGGTCGCGCAGTCTCTGGTCAAACAGGGCTTTCGGGTATTTTCCGATGTGCGCGGCGAAAAGATCACGCGCAAGATCCGCGAGCACAGTCTCCAGAAGATGCCCTATATTCTCGTAGTCGGCGACAAGGAACGCGAATCGGGCACCGTGGCCGTGCGCGGTCGCGGCAAACTCGACTTGGGCACCATGCCGCTGGACCGGTTCGTGCAGCATTTGCAGCAGGACATCCAGTCCAAGGGGCTGGACCGTACAGAAGGCATTCAGGCCAAGGCCTGAGGCTTTCACTTTTGTTCAACACTAGGAGTTTCAGACATCGCAACCGAAAAAAAACACCGTGTCAACGGTGAAATCCGCATCCACGAGGTTCGCCTGATTGGCGTGGAAGGCGAGCAGCTTGGCATCTACCGGACTTCCGACGCGCTGGCGCTGGCCGAGGAAAACGACGTTGACCTGGTGGAAATCGCCCCCACGGCCGATCCGCCCGTGTGCCGCCTGATGGATTACGGCAAATTCAAATACCAGGAACAGAAGCGCCAGCAGGAAGCCCGCGCGCGCCAGAAAGTCATCCAGGTCAAGGAAGTCAAATTCCGGCCCGGGACCGACGAGGGCGATTACCAGGTCAAGCTGCGCAATTTGCGCCGCTTCATCGAGGAGGGCGACAAGGCCAAAGTCACGCTGCGCTTCCGGGGCCGCGAAATGGCTCACCAGGACCTCGGGATGCGTGTCCTCGAACGAGTGCGCGACGACTTGGGCGAACTGGTTCAGGTCGAGGCCATGCCCAAGCTCGAAGGTCGCCAGATGGTGATGGTCCTGGCACCGCGCAAGAAGGCCGGCAAGCAGGGCGATGCTGCCTGATTTCGACTGCTGATCGCGCCAGCTTTCGGCACGGGCAGAGGGATGAGTATTTACTCGGGACGTTCATGCATTTTCTGTTCATCATCGATCCTCTGCCGAGCCTGAAGGCCTGGAAGGACTCCTCGGTGGCCATGATGCGCAGCATGACTGCGCGAGGCCATCGCTTCAGCTTTGCGCTGATGAGCGACCTGTTTGTCCAGACGGGCCAGGTGCGCGTCGCGGCCACGGCCATGCGTCTGCAGCCCGACGCCGATTGGCATTCGCACGACTGGTGGTCTCAGGACAACCGATCAGACGACTGTTCGCTGGCTGATTTCGACGCCGTACTGATGCGCAAGGACCCCCCGTTCGACATGGAGTACGTCTACGCGACACATCTGTTCGATCGGGCGGCGGCACAGGGCGCGCGGGTCTTCAACACCGGTGCCGGGATCCGCAATCATTCGGAAAAGCTGGCGATCGCCGAATTTCCGCAATATACGGCACCGACGCTGGTGAGCAGCGACATGCAGCGCCTGCGAGCCTTTCATGAGCAGTATCAGGATGTCATCGTCAAGCCGCTGGACGGCATGGGAGGCAGCGGCGTTTTCCGGATGCGGCCGGACGAGCCCAATCGGGGCGCCATCCTCGAGGCGCTGACGGACCTGGGTACGCGGACCATCATGGCGCAGCGCTACATCCCGGAGATCGTTCACGGCGACAAGCGCATTCTCATCATCGCCGGCGAGCCCATCCCCCATGCGCTGGCGCGCATGCCCCGGAAGGGCGAGACGCGCGCGAATCTGGCGGCGGGCGGTCATGGCGTGGCCCAGCCGCTTACGGATCATGACCGCGAGATGGCGCGGACGGTCGGCCGGGCGTTGGCCCCGCGTGGTCTGCTCCTGATTGGCCTGGATGTGATCGGGGAATGCATCACCGAGATCAATGTGACGAGCCCAACCTGCTTCGTGGAGATCACGGAGCAGACCGGTTTTGATGTCGCAGCCTGCTTCGTGGAGGCACTGGAGCAGGCTGTGGAGGCGGCGTGATGGTCACCACCCGGATTGCACTGATCATGCACAAGCCGCTGGGCGCGGCTTTTGACGCGTGCGCGGCCCATATCCTGGGGCGCACGCCGGACCTTCAGGTCTTCGACATCGAGCCCGACGCAGATCCGGTACCGGAATCCGAACGGGTACTGCAGTGGCTGCATGCGGGCGGGCAGGAAACACCGGCCCTGATCCTGTGCGATCTGTACGGTGCGACCCCCTTCAATATTGCGGCCGCCGCGCAACGCCGGGCTCTCGAGGAAGGCTATATCGTGCACCTCCTGACCGGCACGAACGCCTGTATGGTGCTGAAGGCCTTGACGGATCAGCAGGAAAACCCCGATTCTCTCAGCGAGCGCGTGCGTCAGGGGGCGCTGCGCGGTATTGTGAACGCTGAACCCCCGCCAGAATGCTAGCCAGGAGCTCGAGTACATGCCATCCATTGATCTGGTCGTCACCAACAAGCTTGGTCTGCATGCGCGTGCCGCCGCGAAGCTGACGCAGCTTGCGGCTCGCTTCCAGAGCGAAATCTTCATTTCGCGGGGTGCTCAGCGGGTCAACGCGAAGAGCATCATGGGGGTAATGATGCTGGCTGCTGGCTTGGGTGTGACCGTCCGGGTGGATGCCAATGGCGCTGATCAGGAACAGGCGCTCACGGACATCAGCGCGTTGTTCGGCCGCAAATTCGGGGAATCGGAATAAGCGGGGCTACGAAGCCATGGAAGCGGTTGTCGAACGCGTGAGCGCATCTTCTTCGGAGTCCATGTCGTCCACCCTGTGCTTGTACGGCCAGGGGGTGGTGCGCGGTTATGCTATCGGGCGTGCCGTGGTCATGAGCGCCGCGGCGCTGGAGGTCGCGCACTATCGGCTTGCTCCCGAAGACGTCGAGCGCGAGGGACAGCGTTTCAATGCCGCCGTGGAAACCGCCGTGCGCGATCTGCACCTGATGGCCGAGGCGCTGCCGCCGGACGCGCCGCGCGAGCTGGGGGTGCTGCTCTCGGTGCATGCCATGCTGTTGCAGGATCCCATGCTGGTGCCGTCGGTGTGTCAGCTCATTACCGAGCGCCAGTACAACGCCGAATGGGCGCTGACGACCCAGGGCCAGTTTCTGGCCGAGCAGTTCGCCGCAATGGAGGACGACTATCTGCGCGAGCGTAGCGCAGATGTCCGTCAGGTGATCGAGCGGGTGCTTCGGGTGCTCTCCGGTTCGGGCCATTGGCTGCCGAACCTGGATTCGGTGGATTCCGACGGTAGCCTCATCGTGGTGGCACGTGATATTTCGCCGGCCGATATGATGCGGCTGCGCGGCGGCAAGTTTGCCGGATTCCTGACGGACCTCGGCGGCGCGACGTCGCATACCGCCATTGTGGCGCGCAGCATGAATGTGCCGGCCGTGGTAGGCATGGGGTCGGTGCGCACGCTGGTGCGGGATGGTGACTGGCTCATCGTCGATGGCCTGGAAGGCATGGTGCTGGTGAACCCGCCTCCATCGGTCCTGGTGGAGTATCGCGAACGGCAGTCCGCCTACCAGCGCGAGCGCGACGAACTGAAGGCGCTGCGCTTTGCGCCGGCTGTGACGCTGGATGGCGTGCAGATCTGCATGGAAGCCAATATCGAGCTCCCCGAGGAAGCGGCCGATGCACTGGCGGCTGGCGCCGAAGGCATTGGCCTGTTTCGCAGCGAGTTTTTGTTCATGGGACGCAAGGAACTCCCGGGCGAAGAAGAACAATACGAGGCTTATGCCTCCGTCGTGCGCACGATGGCGGGTCGGCCCGTGACGATCAGGACGCTGGATATCGGTGCCGACAAGACGCTGGATGGCGAGGCAACCGTGGCGGCCAATCCTGCCCTCGGATTGCGGGCGATCCGTTATTGCCTGGCCAATCCGGAGCTGTTCGATACGCAACTGCGGGCGCTGTTGCGCGCGGCCGCGCATGGTCCGGTGCGCATTCTGTTTCCGATGATCTCCCACATGCAGGAGCTCCAGGCGGCGCGCAGGGCGCTGGATCGCGCCGCCCAAGCGCTGCGCGCAGCAGGTGTGCCGCACGACGCCCATGTCCAGATTGGCGCCATGGTGGAAATACCGGCCATGGCCATCGCGATCGAACCTTTTGCGGAGGTGCTGGACTTCCTGTCCATCGGCACCAACGACCTGATCCAGTACGTGCTCGCGATCGACCGGGGAGACAAGGACGTGGCTGCGCTCTATGACCCCATGCATCCGGCCGTCTTGCGCCTGATCGCGCACACCATCAACGTCGGCGAACGGGCGGGCAAGCCCGTGTCGATCTGCGGCGAGATGGCCGGTGACGTGAGGCTGACTCGGATGTTGCTGGGGCTGGGTCTGACGGGGTTCTCGATGCATCCCCAGCAGCTTCTGGACGTCAAGAAGGAGATCCGTCACGCGCATACCAATGCCCTGCGCGTCAAGGTGGCGTCGGCCCTGAATCGGGCCGAACGCATTGATCTCGCGGGTTTAACGCTTTGAGCGTTCCATTTGCGGCTGCGCCTCGATAGGCGCCACGTGGTCCAGCCCGGCGGGCTCCGGCTCCACCCAGCGCTCCGGCGGAACGGCCAGCGAGGTGTGCCAATCGTAGCTCCCCGGGTAAGCCACTTCGCCGTGGTCGACCTCGTCCAGGCCCTGGTGCTCGTCTTCGATACTGGGCCGCATTTCCATCAGGTAATGCACGGCGACCCCCGCCATGGCCGCAGCCGCGCCCGCCCACACCAGGCTCACGCCCACGGCTTCGGCCTGCAGCCCGGTCTGGCGCAGGATGGCCCATAAGCCAGACGGGCCGGGGCCGCCGAGTGTGCCGGAATAGAACACGCCGGTCAACATGGCTCCGACGATGCCGCCGATGCCGTGGATGCCGAAGACGTCGAACGGGTCATCCACGCCGAGCCGCCGTTTCAGGGCCGTGGCACCATAGAAGCACGCCCAGGCGGACAGCGCCCCGATCACCGGGGCGGCACCAGGCGCGACCAAGCCGGCGGCCGGCGTGATGCCCACCAGGCCGGCAATGGCGCCCGATGTGGCCCCCAGCAGAGAGGCTTTTCCGTGCGTCAGCCGTTCCACGAGCAGCCAGGTCAGGACGCCGGCAACCGGCGCGAGCAGCGTATTGAACAGCCCCAGCACGGCCTGTTCGTTCACCGCCAGCGCGGATCCGCCATTGAACCCGAACCAGCCGATCCAAAGCAGAGCGCCGCCCGTCAGGTTCAGCGGGAGGCTGTGGGGCGGCATGGCGCGGCGTCCATAACCGTGTCGAGGACCCACCAGATAGGCCGCCACCAGTCCCGCCGAACCGGCGCTGACGTGCACGACGGTGCCGCCGGCAAAGTCGAGTGCACCGAGTTGGTGCAGCCAGCCATCATTGGCCCAGACCATGTGGGCAATCGGCAGATAGCCCACCGTGAACCAGATCGTGGTAAAGCACAGGACGGCGGCGAAACGGGTGCGCTCGGCCAGGCTGCCGGTGATCAGCGCGCAGGCGATGGCTGCAAAGGTCGCCTGGAAAAGTGCGAACAGAAGCTCCGGAATACTGCCCAGGAGCTTCAGCGGGTGGGGGGAGAGCGGCTGATACAGGCCTGCCATCCACAGGTGATGCACTCCCCCCAGGACCCCGGAGCCCGGCGTGAACGCGAGTGAATAGCCATAGAGGAACCAGAGCAGGGTGACGAGCGCGGAGACCGCAAGGGTCTGGCTCATTACCGAAAGCACATGTTGCTTGCGGGCAAGTCCGCCGTAGAACAATGCCAGTCCGGGCAGGCACATGAGCCAGACCAGCAGGGTGGAAACCATCGTCCAGACGACGTCGCTCTTGTCCATGATCACGGATCCTCGGGGGTCAGTATGCTGCTTTACAAGCAGAGGCCATGCCAGCTTTCGAAAGACTTCGCCGAGAGGCGGGTATCCGGGGCCCATCTATCGAGGCGCGCAAAATGCCGGGCGGCCGCGCCTGCTCGGAGACCCGGATCAATGTGCTCCAGCGCGTCGGGCCTGATGTCGGAAGCCGGCGCATATGGGCTGTCCGCGTGCGCGTTTTGTGTCCAGTTGTTCAACTTTCTGGAAGCATCGGCCGGGATGGCCGACGCCTTTTCCCTTGGGGGGGCCGATCCCAGTAGCGCTCCACCTCGCCATTTCCTGAAACCAGCGATTACATATCAGGGTTTACCCGTGCAAGGGGGTCACTAGAATTGTAACTAAGCCGGCTGAAACAGGCCGTCCTGCGAATGAACCGCTGAATCACGAAAGCGGACTTTTTGAATAGGGAAGATCATGAAAACATCGCGCAAATCGCTGACTCTGGCTGCTGTCGTTGCATCTCTGAGCCTATTGGCCGCCTGCTCCAAGAGCGACGACGCAAAAGCCCCGGCTCCGGCCGCCCCCGCGCCGTCAACGGCCCCCACGCCGGCGCCTGCAGCGCCTGCGGCCCCGACGCCCCCGGCGCCTCAAAATCAGAGCGCTCCTGCTGACCAGCAGTCCATGACCGACAAGATCAAGGATACGGCGCTTGCCGCCAAGGAAAAGGTCGCAGCGGCGGGTGATGTGATCGCCGACAAGGCGAGTCAGGTCGCTCACTCAGCTGGTGAGGCGGCGAACAGCGCCCGGGAATCCGTGAAGGAAGGCGCGGCCAAGGCTGACGCAGCCATCCAGGACAGCATGGGTCGTAGCGAGAAGAAATAGCGCTACCGGCCTTTGCGGCTGAAACCGGGGCCGCTGGATTGGCCCGGGAGATGTGAATCTTCCGATGTGACACAGGCGCCTTCGGGCGCCTTTTTTTGAGGCCGGCTGGACCGAACCATCCGGGAGGATCGTCCCTGATGGATGAATGCGTCCCATGTGGAGGGACAGGCAGCCGCAGGCGCTCTACATTGGCCACCTATTGGAACCGCGCCGCGAACGCCTGTCGTGAGGACTCTATGTCGCTTGCCGTCTTGTCCAGCCGGACGCTATTTGGCTTGCAGGCCGCGCCCGTCCAGGTCGAGGTCCATGTGGGCGGCGGGCTGCCGTCGTTCTCGCTCACAGGGCTACCGGGTGCCGGGGTCCGTGAAAGTCGCGATCGCGTCCGTTCGGCTATTCTGAGCAGCGGGTTCGACTTCCCGGCCGGTCGAATCACGGCTAATCTTGCCCCTGCGGACCTGCCCAAGGATTCCGGCCGATTCGATCTGCCGATTGCGCTTGGCGTGCTGCTGGCATCCGGGCAAATTGTGGATGATGCCGGCGACGCACCCGACGTGCGCCACATCGTGCTTGCGGGCGAACTATCATTGACCGGCACCGTGGTGGCCGCCCATTCCGCGCTGGCGATTGCGCTGTCGGTATCACAGGACGACCCGGATGCCGTACTCATCATGGCGCCTCAGGCCGCTTCGATCGCGGCGCTGGTGCCGGACCTGCGCGTGCTGTCCGCGCCCAGCCTCATCGCGGTGGCGGAGCACTTCCGGGGCCGGACGCCGCTTGCGGAGGCACAGCCAGCGGGCTGGTCCGGCGATCAGCCGACTGAAACTCCCTGCATGGCCGACGTTCGGGGCCAGAGCGCCGCACGCAGTGCCCTGGAGTTGGCGGCCGCCGGCGGTCATAGCGTGCTGTTCTGCGGTCCGCCGGGCGTCGGCAAGAGCATGTTGGCTCAGCGGCTGCCGGGGCTGCTCCCGCAGCTTTCTGCGCGCGATGCGCTGGAAGTGGCCGCCGTTCATGGCCTGGTGCGTCCGCTGAAGCATCTGTCGCGGGTGCCTCCCTTCCGTGCGCCGCATCACGGGGCGTCCATGCCGGCCTTGGTGGGGGGCGGCGCACATCCGCGGCCCGGCGAAATCAGTCTGGCCCACAGGGGCGTATTGTTTCTCGATGAGCTGCCGGAGTTTGAACGGCGGGCGCTGGAAGCCCTGCGCGAGCCGTTGGAGACGGGTCATGTCACCATTGCGCGTGCCGCCGGAAGCTGCCAGTTTCCGGCCCGGTTCCAGTTGGTGGCTGCCATGAATCCTTGTCCTTGCGGATACCTGGGCCATGCGCGCCAAGCCTGCCGCTGCACCCCTGAGCGCGTACTTCAGTATCGCAGTCGGCTGTCGGGGCCTTTGCTCGACCGGATCGATCTGCATGTGGCGTTGGTATCCGAACCGCGCTGGTTCGAATCGCCGCCAGGCGAGTCCACGCGGACCGTGCGCGAGCGCGTGCTTCTGGCGCGCGCTGCCCAGCACGAGCGCCAGCACTGTCTCAATGCCCAGCTCGATCCGGCGGGACTGGAGACGTACGCACAACCGGACGCCCACAGTCAGGCGTTGCTCGCGCGTGGCGTGGAGCGCTGGGGCTGGTCGGCGCGGGCCACGCAGCGCATCCTGCGAGTGGCCCGGACTCTCGCGGATCTGGCGGGGGAGCCCCAGGTTCTGGCGAGCCACGTCGCCGCGTCGATGCGGTTCCGGCCTGATGCGGCTGCGTGCGCCGGCGGCAGGATCATGACCGGGTAAAATAGGACTTTCCGCGTCAGGAGACTGCCATGATTCCACCCAACCAATGGTTCGACGATTTCCAGAAGAACATGTCCGAACTGCTGGCGAAGACACCGGCGGCGGATATAGAACGCACCATGAGGGCGTTCATGACACAGACCTTCGCACGGATGGATCTCATCACCCGCGAGGAGTTCGATGTCCAGGCCGAACTGCTGTCGCGCGCCTTGAGGCGCGTCGACGCACTCGAGGCCCGGATCCGCGCGCTGGAAGACCCCGCGGGATTCCCGGTCGACAAGCCCGAATAAATCGTCCTATAATCAAGGGCTTCTTTCGTTTTTCGAGAAGCAATGGCCTTTGCGCTCGTTGCGCGCTTTGGCCATCAATTTTGTGCGAATGCCGGGTCCGAAAAGCATCCGAATGCCGGATCACCTGGATTTGCCAAGTCAACAGAGTGTTGTCATGCCCAAGATGAAGAGCAAAAAAGGCGCCTCCAAGCGCTTTAAGATGCGCGGCAGTGGATCGTTGAAGCGGGGTCAGGCGTTCAAACGCCACATCCTGACCAAGAAAACCACGAAAAGCAAACGCCAATTGCGTGGTTCAGCCGCTGTCCATGAAACCAACGTTGCCTCGGTGAAGGCGATGTTGCCTTTCGCCTGATCGGAGATTTCATATGCCTCGCGTCAAACGCGGCGTCACGGCTCGTGCACGCCA
>Ga0134125_10002607_pt1 | contig 21223 bp, 35 predicted proteins | sample KB31751_FD_96464 | JGI IMG/M metagenome (GOLD analysis project Ga0134125, IMG submission 96464) | Terrestrial soil microbial communities with excess Nitrogen fertilizer from Kellogg Biological Station, Michigan, USA - KB3-175-1 | ecosystem: Environmental > Terrestrial > Soil > Unclassified ... | reverse complement strand
GTGTTTGCCCGCGCTGTTGATGCGCACGGCAGTGCGGGCGTCTTTTTGTTATTGTGCGACTCGCAGTTGAGTCCGATTCCACTCATAAAGCGGCTTGACAATGGCTCAGCCGTGACTATACTACAGTATTATGACGACCTACCGTGCGGTCGTACCGTTGACGGATTGTCCAAGGAGGGGCCGATCTCCCCTCTCTCACATCCCATCGCAAAGGCTCGGCGGGTGTTCCACCACCCGCCTCGCTGACCGGCATTCCTGAGACCTTTCACGCCACCAGGAACATCGGCGCTTTCATGATAACAGACTTTCCTGAGTTTGTGCTATCGTGTTAAGCAATCTTGCCATGTTCCTTCTCAAAAGGGGCATGGCTTTTTCTTGCCCCACAAAAGCAAGGGTGCTACGATGGCAACAACCACTATTCCCCCTTTCGATGGCGGTAATCCCTATGATGAGGATGAGCGCTACGCCGCCAATGTCACCACTATTCCTATCCGCACTTCCCAACCACGGCAGATCGGTGACTACACCCTGTTCTATCCGCTCTCGCAAACCAAAGCAAGTGAGGTCTGGGCAGGCGTACATCCGCAGCATGGCGATATTGCGATCAAGTTCATCACTGCCGCGACGGCAGCCCAGTCACCCACCACTGCGAAACGCCTGAATAGCGAGATCGGGATGATTCGGAAGCTCTGCCACCCGAACATCGTCACCATTCACGACAGCGATCTGTGGCAAGGCTATCGCTGGCTGGCAATGCCCCTCGCGCGGCGGGGGACGCTGGAGGACGTGATCAAGCAGCAGCCCGAAGGGCATCGCAAGGTGTATCAGTCCTGGGCGGCACTGGTGGCACAGCACATCGCCCGCGCCCTGGAATATGCCCACGCGCATGAGATCATTCACCGCGACGTGAAGCCGCAAAACATCCTTGTGGAGCATGTGACCAATGCCGACGTGCAACTCTCCGATTTTGGCATCGCCTACCAATCTGGGAACGAGCGCCTGACGAATCATGGCGAGGCGCTTGGCACGCCGTACTATATGTCCCCTGAGCAGTGCAAGGGCGAGGAACTGGACGTTCGCACCGATGTGTATAGCTTGGGTGTGGTGCTCTACGAACTACTGGCACAGCGCCTCCCCTTCGAGGGCAACATGCCCTTGGCTGTGGCCCATCAGCATGTCAATAAACCGCCGCCGCCACTACCCCCATCGGTCAATCCCCTGCTCGCCAAGGTGGTCATGACCGCGCTGGCGAAAGATCGGGACTGGCGCTACCAGAGTGCGCTGGACTTTGCCGAGGCCCTCATGCCGTTCGTGGAGGTGCGGTGATGACGGTATCAGGACGACTCCCATCGCAGCCGATACGCCGCCCGCCGCGCGAACAAAAGCCAGCGACGTGCATGGCGTTGGGCGCGGCGATGCGCCTAGCCCTCGCCACGACGACGAAGAACCACCCGTACCTCTGCGTGGTGAGTCATAATCGCTCCGTCAGCATCCAGGGCGGTACCCATTTCTATGTGAGCCGCAAGCGATGGGGGCGCATCTACTATATCCGCTACAAGGGCGAATACTTTGAGGCGAAATCACGCACGGCGGTCATTGACTGGCTCGATAAGCGTGACCGATCCCTCGCCTTATCCGCCGTGTGGGACGTGCTGGTATTCGCCAATCCTGACCAACTCGCAACCATGATGGAGGTCTAACCTACGATGGGTGAAACAGCGATATCTTGGACGAATCGCACGTGGAATCCTCTGACGGGATGCACGCGCGTCAGCCCTGGATGTGACCACTGCTATGCCTACGATCTGCATGATATGCGGCATCGCGCGTGGCTGGCAGGCAAAACGGTAAAGGCTCCGCAATATCAGCGGCCATTTTCCGAGATCCAGCTATTCCCTGAACGGCTCACGCAGCCGCTTCATTGGAAAAAACCAAGCATGATCTTCGTCAATTCGATGTCCGACCTCTTTCATAGCAAGGTGCCAGATGAGTATATCGCGCAAGTCTTTGCCACGATGCAGCAAGCCCACTGGCACACATTCCAGATCCTCACGAAGCGACCTGGACGCTTGCGGCACATCTGGCGGTCGCTGCCCTGGCCGGGGAATATCTGGATAGGCGTATCCATCGAGATCAACACCTATGTTCGCCGCGCCGATGTGCTGCGCGAGGTTCCCGCTGCGGTGCGATTCCTTTCCTGCGAGCCCCTCTTGGGTCCGCTCCCTGATCTCGACCTCACCGGCATTCACTGGTGCATCTGTGGCGGCGAAAGCGGTGCGGGATATCGTCCGCTCAATCTCGACTGGGCGCGCGAACTACGCGACCGATGCGCGACGGCTAGCACCGTGTTCTATTTCAAGCAAGTAGGAGGCCCGACAGCCAAAAGCGGCGGCGATCTTTTGGACGGTCAGCAATACCATGCATGGCCGTCACCACTGGCACAGGAGGCCACAGTACATGCCAACCGATGACGACCAGCAACCCCTCATCACCGACTCAGCGGATTATGAGCGCGTGACCGGCGAATTTGCGGCACTCGCTGGCGAAAGTACCCCAGAGCATCGCGCTTGGGCGGCTCACTACAACTCCTGTATCGCATGCCAACACTGGGGGCCATGCGATGAGGGGCAGCGGCTCTTGCTGCTGGCGACGGGAGGGCAGGAGTGAGCGAAGAAGCCACCTTCACCGGCAGCATCGTCCTGAAAGCCGCCAGCAAAGCGGAAGTCGAGACATTGGCCGCGCTCCTATCCGGTTTTGCAGAATGGGGCGAACCGTTCGGCAACAAATACGAGGCTGGGGACGCGGCGTGGTGCGTGAAAGGCAAGGTCATCTCTGGTGCGACCGCTAGCCCTGGCATCGCAGCGGCCCTGCAAGATGCCACTGAGCGCGGGGAAATGGAACGCCAGATCACCATGCTAGAACGTGCCCTCGCCACTGTGCAGCATCAATTCGACTTTCAGCAGACGCACTTGCTGGCGTGGCTGACGGAAACCGAAAAGCACCGCGCGTTGATGCGCAGCTTCTATCTGAAACTGCCTGACTATGACGCCACCGAACATCAGGTGCTTGACCCGATGCCTGACGCCGAAACGCAGCGTGTCGCCATTGCCCATGCGGTGATGGAATATATCGCCCAGGTTATCGAAAATCGCGGGCCAGATGACCCGCTAGTGAACATGAATGCTGCCGGGGCCATCGCGCGATTGGTGCGCGGGCTGGCGGCGGAAGGTGAGGCGAAATGAGCGAAGAACAAGCCAAGGACACCCCGCGATCAATGGCGCAGACCCTCTTACGCGGATATCGTGGGGCGGCGCATGCCTATCACTACTGGCAAAAGCTGCACAACTGGGAAGATCCGCGCAGCGTGAAGGCGGCAGCAAACTTCGAGGAACGCATGGAAAATGCCATGCGTGCTGACCCCGCGATGGATGCAGTGGACACCCAAGAGATGAAAGTCTACCCACGTGTCGTCTGCCTCTGCGGTTCCACACGCTTCTCTGCGGCATTCCGATCCGCCGCGCTCAGTGAGACGCTGGCTGGGCGGATCGTGCTCACCATCGGCGACATGATGCAACCGGACGATGACATGGGATTGACTGATGAGGACAAAGAGCGCCTCGACGAGCTGCACCTACGCAAGATTGACCTCGCTGATGAGGTCTACATCCTCAATGTTGGCGGCTATATCGGGCAAAGCACCACGCGCGAACTGACCTATGCCCGCCAGCGTGGCAAGATGATTCGCTTCTTAGAAAAAACGACCAGTTAGACCTTGCCCAGCGTGGCAAGAACAGAGGCGGCGTGACGTTCCACCCCGCGCCGCCACCCACCAGCTATAAGGAGCTAGCACCATGAGTGTAGCACAGCCGCTATCACCGACCGATAGCACCACTGACCACATGCGCGTCATCGCGGCGGCGGCGGAACTCGCTGAACCGTTCCGCCAGGTGGTCCCCACCAGCCGCCTCTGGTACGGCGAACCACAGACGCCCTTTGACATCACCCTGAGCACCAGCCAGTTCCCCGCAGGGTTCGGCTGGGACATGACCATCACGCGCCAGGAATGGGGACGCACGGCCATGAGTATGTGCAGCCTCAGCCACGCGCCAGGCAGCGCCGATGTTGATGCGACCTGGGGCACTGAGGCCGGACCATACCTCACCTCACTCGAATATACGCTGCGCACGCTGGCGGTGAAACAGCGCGGACAGGGGGCGGCGTAGATGGGAGTCGATATCACGATAGGCGAGCGCATCCCCGCCAAGGTCGCGCCGCTTTTCCCCTGCGGTATCAGCGGATGCAAGGACGAGGCGTGCCGCCGCTGTGTGTACGAGGTGCGTGAGGAAGTGCAGTCAGACGCCCCAACAATCACCGTCACGTGTCCTGATGCACAGCACCATACCGGCGGCTTCAACTTCAACCGCTTCAGTTACGGCTACTATGCGCGCTGGCTAGATGAGACGCATATTGCCGAGCAGTTCCCCATGCTCAACTATCAGGATCAACCTGAGGTGATCGCCATTCCTGACGGGCTAGGGGCGGCGCTGCATAAGCTCGCCTCGGATATTGAACTCGGCAGCATCACCACGAAATCGCGCAAAAATGACGCGGAGTTCGCCAGGTGGTTCGCATGGTGGTGTGACTACGCCGCGCGTGCCTATGGCGACCGCGCCGCGATCCTCTTTCACTAAGGAGCACTGATGAACGCGCGCGAAATGGTCTCACTGACTGATTACTGCCTGGAACATGACATCGCTCCGGAAGCGATGCAGGCCGCTTTCTACACCGCCATGCGTTCCGGAGCGATGGTACTGCGCTCTATTGGCGAATGGATTGTCATTACCGATGAGGACGAGCGCATGAGTTTCACCGACTATGTGGCGACCCTGCGCACGAAAGAAGGTACCCCCGATGTTTAGACGCTGGCGAAACCTGCCATCCGTCACGCCTACCCCAGCACCGGTCGTCACCCCCGAACTGATGGCGCAAGCCTACGCGAGCGGACGCGTCACGCTCAATGCTGCGCAACTGGCCGACGAACTGGTTCAGCAAGCCGCATTCTCGGTATTCGAGAACGCCGTCGCGGGGCGTGAACGCGCGAATGACTGGTGGCTCGATCATGGCCTGAGTAGTGAGCAGGGCGGCCTCGTCTTTTTCCTCGCCACGGAGGCAGAGCGCGTGGGGTATACCCGCGCGGAATTCGAGCAACTTATTGCCATCCTCATCGCGGGTGAACTGCTCTGGGTGTCCTATCCCTATGAAGACGACATGCCCGAATATGGCCTGCAATCCATCAACGGTCGGCAATGGTCACTCGTTGCCTGCCGAGAGGAATTGCTGAGCCGAGCGAACAACGAAACGAAAGGCAACTGATTCACCATGCAAGATGCGATTGATACGCGCCCCCCTGTGGTGGTCGCCCGCAATCCCTTCGCGTGGCTGGCGCAACGCTTTGGCGCACGCGCCACGAAACTCGAAGAACGCGAGAAACATGCGCCGCCGCTGGCCTATTTGCTGACCGGTGCGGTGTCGCTCGCGTCGATCCTCGTCTTCGCACATAACGATATCCCAGTGCTCTTTAGCCCAGACATTGCCGCCCAGGCCATCGCCCTTGTGCAGGTAGCGGTCATCGTGACGGCGGTGATTGTGGGTGACATGTGCGTGGTCCGCAGCTACTACCGCTTGGAGGTACTGAGCCTACGTGGTGCGACGGGCATGCTTATCGAGCATATCGCCTATATGCTCTTCGTGATGACCGTCAACATCAGCACCTATTTCACCGTCTCTCAGGCAAATATCCATGCGCTCCTAACCGGCGCACCTATCATCCCCGATCAGTTTCTCACGGTCGAGGAGGTGGCCCGCGCGTTGGTGGTCGGCTGGACGGCGATGCAACTGCTCATCACCAGCGACAAACTGCTTGTCCAGTGGTCCACCATCATGCGCGAGACGGCGGAACTGATGGGCGGCAAGGCTATCGACTGGCTGAAATCCCTCAACATCGACTTGGGCGATCCGGTCGCCATCTTCACCGCTTATGGCGCGGTGGTCGATAGCATGGCGCGCCCCCGCCGTCGCAAGAAGGCGCAAGAGCGTCAGGCACAGGTCATCGCTGATGCGGCCAGCCAACGTACCCAAGTCATCACTGCTTTACAAGCCTTTGGGCAGGAACGTTTAGAGGCGGCGCGAACCGATGGCTATGCCCAGGCCCGTGAGGATATGGAAACGATGCTTGCCCAGATGCGCGAAGAGATGCAGTCCAAATTGCAAGATATCGTCGCTAGTGGGCCACGCAAGCCGCTCCGTCCCATCACCGAATCGGGCGCGGATCTGGTGCGTAAGGCACTGGCAGAGGCAGGTATTACCCTCGTCAAGAAGGCAACAAAGCGCGTCGAAGGGCAAGAGAAGCCGAGCATGAAAACGGGCGTTGCGCTCCGTGGTGGCTGGATTACCACCGCCGATATCGTGACCCTTTCAGGCGGCAAGGTCAGTGAAGAGAGCGCCAAAGAGAAGGCGCGTCGGCTCGGTGATGGCTACCGTAGTGGCACTTCTAACGCCTGTCCTTTGCAGCCAATCTTGCGCGAATTGTACGACCTTGGCGCGCTCATAGAACCGGTCTTAGCAGCCTATAAGGCGACGCTTTCGGGCGCGAAAGACGAGGCATTGGCCGACGAAAGCACGGTGTTATCGGTCGCATAAGCGGGTGCTTTGACCGCTGAAAGGCCACGCTTATCAGCGAGATAAGGCGAGCGATTCAGGCGACGAAAGGACGCCATAAACCCAGGATATACCTAAGATAGTGACATGCTTATCAGGGGTGAAAGCAGGGGCTTATAGTAGCCAACGCCTCTCCCTTATGCAGACGAAAGCGCCGCCTATTCGCTCCGATAAGCGTGCCCTATCAAGCAACTAATCGTAACGTATCGCCGCCGAAAGGCGAGCCTATAGCAGTGAATATCAACAGGATATCCACATAGAAAGAGGCTCTTTAGTGTTGGTCTTACGTCGTAAAGCAGGTGAGGCTATCGTCCTCAATCAAGTCATTAAGATTCGGGTATTAGCCGTGGAAGGCGACCGAATTAAGCTGGGTATCGACGCTCCACCCGATGTCATTGTGGTGCGCGAAGAGTTGCTCGACGATGCCCACAACGCACCACAATTGGCTGCCCCCATCGGCGGCAATCTCGATGAATAACGGCCATGAATCCCACGGCGATATCATCCTGAAAGCCATCGGCGTCGTGGCGCTTGCCGTGTTCATCGCCGCGTATATCCTGAGCAGGTTCGACCCATCAACACGCTGAACGAAAAGCGGCTGGCGCGCCTCTGAATTCACGCCAGCCCCCACATTCGTAGGAGAATGCATGTCCATTATCGTACAAACTGCCCTGACTAAGCAGGAGAAGGCCCGTATCGCCGTCGTACTGCAACGCCTCATCCTGGCTCTGCATACCCGCCACATTCACCCAGATGAGGGGGTCTTCACAGCGGACATTGATAACATCCCCACGCCACACCTGACTCTGGCTTATCACGCCGATGTCGGCGGATTCACCGAGCGCTTAGAGGTCCGTCGCACAGGGCAAGAGGCATTGGTATGTCGCGCGGGTAGTGAGTATGTCACCAACTATTGTGACTGGGGTGATGACGCCTATTTCGCCGCGACGTACCTCAGCGAATTGGAAGCGGCCATCGCCGCTGCGGAGGCCCGATGAACGAACCGGTTGATATCATTGGCGGCATCAATTCACTGGATGATGTGCTCAGTAGCACCGCTGGGGCACTCAACGCCGTCGCGGGGCATGTGGATGATTTGCGGAAGGCGGCGGCAACCTCTGGCGAGGCAGATCACCTCTGGCAATGCATCCAGCAGGAGGTGGATTGCGTGTCGCAATGGGTATCACAGTTGGTAAATGCCCCAGACGACCAACGTATCCGTGGCATGTTGGCCAAAGGATGCAACAACCTGCACACCTATGGCGAGGATGCCCTGATTCTGCTGAGTGAACTAGAGGCGGCGGCGGAGGATAACCCATCCGGATCAGCCTGATAGAGCAATCTGTTATACTAAGAGTGCTTCCCTGTGAAGCCATCTCATGTACGCACATGAGATGAGAGCTTTACGTCATTCCCACTGGCCCGTCAGCAATGGCGGGCTTTTGGTTTGTGTGCGAGTTTTGCAAATTGATGGCATGATCCCTTGACATTGTGAGTACACGGTAGTACAATATATATGTAATCACACGGTAGTACAAAATGAAATTGAGGGCAAGACCATGATCATCACGGTACGTTACGGCAACGATTTGGATGTTGGCGCAGGGCAATTCCCTGAACTAGACGAACAGGCCACGAATGCCGAGTATGTCTCACTAGTGCGTGAGCATTTAGCCTCAGCATTTCCCAATGATGAAGTGCATGTCACCTATTCTGAGCATCAGATTTTTAGCCAATCGCAACGGCTATTCGTAGAAGATGGCGATGATACTGAGGTTGAGGAAGTATTAAACACCATTGAAAACGAGGTGCTTGGCGGTATTTATGGAGAGTATGCGGTAGAGGCAAAATCATGAAATCAATCCAAGATGCTGCCCGTCTACTCATGATTTATTCGCCACAAGCCGCACGGGAATTAGCGGTGCGTTCACCTGATAGTCCAATTTACCAGCAACGCTATAATCGTCTTGCAGCAGACGTGCTGAGTAATCCGTCCATCGGACTCACCAATGAGGAAAGAAAGCTTATTTCAGCCTATGTGACGTTTTCCACACCAGACACGCGTACCCTCCGCATTCAGGTTCGCGTCACACCACAAGAGCAAGAGCAAATCCAAAAAGATGCCGCTGGGGCGGGCCTGGATGTTAGCGCATATGTGCGCAACAAATTGGGATTAGGAGAAACACACGATGCCTAAATGGCCTACGATTGCTGATGTGATCGCCCAAATGGTCGCTACCAATGCCATCCATGCTGAGGATCACAAAACCGCACTACTGCTCGATGAGGATGTTACCCCCATCCCTGAGCAACTCGGCATGCCCCATATCCTGGCGCTGCTTGCCGCCGAACATGCGACGCCCTCGTCACGTTTCACCAAAGCGTTCCGCAATAGTTGCATCTCGCTGGCGATGGGGTATGAGGTCGCGCAGCAGGGAGAGCGCATACAGCATGCCTGTGAGCGTCCCGCCTCGTGGGGACGGCGCGATCAGGTGAATAGTCCCCACGGCTACGGCCACTGATTGATTTCCCCAACAAAAATAGCCCCTGCCTTCGTTGGCAGGGGCATCGTGCTATGATTGAGTTCGTTGAGCATATCCACCTGACGGGCCGCGCCGTTCGTCTGGCAGTTGCCGTGGGCCAGAGCATCCTCATAGACCGCGCGCATGAGCGCCTGCACATTGGCGACACTGGCGAGGTCGCCCACCGCACCTGGGAGCTTCCACACGCTCTGTGGGGCACTCGCGGCCTTGCTGAGCAGGTTGGCCCCCGCGAAGGCGATGATGGTGCAGCCGCCTTTGAGGATGGTGCCGTTGGCGAGCTTGATGAACTGTGAGGCATGCGGGCTTTTGGCTTGTGTGCGAGTTTTTCTATCAATATACCATATTGACTTGACATTAGTTAATCAATATGGTATATTGATAATGTCAGATATGAATGACGCACAAATGAAGGAGAAACGACGATGAACAAAAACCCTGAGTTAGCCGCCACGATTCAAGCCGAACGTGATGCCGATGAGAAATTGAGCGCTCTATTACGCTCGTATAGCATGCGAAACACTGAGCAAGCTGAAACCTACACCGCTGAGCAGTTGCGCGGATTTGCCGATGAAATTGAGACTGCCTTCCAGGTCTATGCCGATGCCAATCAAACGGTCCGCGAACTGATGGCGGTGGCAGTGTCCACTGGTGACATTGATGAAATCGTCTATACTAGCTATCCTGAAGTGACCCCAGATGACCGCGAAGATCGTATCGAACGCCAGGTGGCACGGCTGCGGAAATTAGCGCAGGAGAAATAGCATGAACTTCTTGACATGGCTTAATGAGCCAGACGAAGATACCGAATGGTTGCCGGAGTGGGCACGCCGCGATGATGCGGTCATCTGGTTGGCGACACGTAATCTCTCATTTCGCTGCAATGTTTTTGAAGCAGAAACCAACGGGTATCGCCGTGCGCTCGCACGTAAGGCACGTCGCATCTATGAGGGTGAGCATGACGGGGAATAGCAGGGTCGGCAACCGCACCGGACCACGCGGCCATAGACCTTTGCAGCGCGTCACCATTCCGTTTGAGGTCGCGCAGCAGTTCCGTGAGGTGGCTCAGAAAGCCGACCTCACGGAGACCATTACTACCCTACTGTCCGCATGGATTGAGGAAAGGAAACAGGCGATGCACGAACAAATGCTAGAGGAGATGTGGGTATTCATGAATACATGGCCCGCGCGCTTCCCTGGCGACGGACCCCGCGTCCTCGATGTTATGGCCGAGTTCGATCTGAATGAAGATGAGGCCATCGCGGCATTGAAAGAGCTAGGCGAGCGTCATCCACGCCAACAAGGCGATGCCAATGCCGGATAAAATCGGACATCGCCCCCTCGGTAGTGGTGCAACCACCGTGCGGGTGAAACAGCGTACCGATAAGACGGCGAATGGCGAGGTGAATGGCGGCGCGTGGATCTTCATCGGTCGCGCCTTATGGCAACATATCGGCATGCCAGAACGTGTGACCATTGCCAACGATGTGCCAGGATTCTACACCATCCGCCCATCGCAGGGGGATGGCAGCTACAAAGTCACGAACGTTGAGCAAGATGGTATGCCCCGCCTCAGTGTCGGCAAACCAACGATGGAGGCGCTTGCGTTGCCAGAGGGTACGTATGAGGCCAGCGCCAGTAGCACGGAAATCAAGTTCAAAGTCTAATTTTGCCCCAACAAAAATAGCCCCGCCTCCAAAGAGAGCGGGGCATCGTGCTATCACGGGATTGACTAGACCACTGGCACAGGGTCAGCCGAAACGGCGGCAACGGTCTGCGTTGGGGTATCGCCAGAGATGGTGACAGTCGCGCCAGCAACAGGGGTGATGGTTTCCACAGGCGGAGAACTATCAGCGAGACTCGGATGCGTCGTATCGTTCGGGACGGCGGCAGGGTCAAGCGACGGCGAGGATGGCGCGCTCTGGGTAGCCACAGGTGCAGTCAGTGGCACACTATCCCCCTGCGCGGTGAAATACTTTTGGATGGCGAGCACCAGCGCCGTCAGTACGGCCACGCCCAAGCGGTAGCCATAGGCCCGCCAGTCGATATTGAGCGCATTCGTGTTGAGCGCCGCCACAAGGTCACTGAGCACGGGGGCAGAGGCGACCAGCACGGTCAGCCAGAGGGATCGCAGGAAGCGCAACACGGCGCGTTCCAGGGGCAACAGGGCAGCGCCAGCAGTGGCTTTGGCAAAGAGAGTCAGCATGGGTGGGATTATCCTTTCAGAGCATCGGTGGCAATCGCGGCAATCTGGGCCAATGCCGTGCGAGCGGGGTCAGGCGGAGGGGCAGAGGTCGGCTTCGGAGCGGGCGCGGGTGGCGCTGGTTTCGGTACAGGGAGTGGCTTAGGTGCGGGCATATCGAGCATCAGCAATCCGCAGGGGACGGCGGCGCGCAAGGAATTGACGATGTTATTCGCCTTGTCTCTGAGGTCGTAGGCGTAGACCTGGAAGCGCTTCGTCACCTCTGGGTGGTCGCTGTCACAGCACACGTACCCTGCATCCTCTTTGCCCACGATGGCGATGGCATGATAGCGTAACCCACGCCCCGCCGCCTCATCGCGCACCCCTGTCTGTACATCAATCAGACGCGAGCCATACGCCACCTGCATGAGAATGGGATAGCGCCCAGCGTTGGCATCAATGAGGCCATGCCAGTCCTGTTGCAGCGGCTCTTGGTAATCCCACTGCGCTTTAATGGGGAGATTCAGCCGCTCTTTGGCATAGGCGGCAATCTTTGCCAGCGTCGTCGCGCCGTTGACATTCGTGCAATACCCACGCTTGTATCCATCAGCACAGAGTGCGACCATCTCAGCAAACGAGGGGGCGCGACCTTCATAGGCCGCTTTCAGCACCGCCAAACTTGCCCAAGTGCAGCGCCCCGTGTGAACGTAATCCCCTGGCGTGAACTCGGAGATGCCTCGGCCATAGGTGTTAATGGCAGGAAAGATGGTGAGATTGCTCATGGGAGTGCTCCTAGGGATGTAGGCCGTTGCTTGATGCAATCCAGACGGTGACGACAATGCTGATGACGGCGACGACGACGCTCATGCATCCCAAGCCGCCACTGACCGCCACAGCGATCCAGCCGAGCATACGCTGTGGGCCATTTTCCAGCCGCTTCAGTCGATCATCGTTGGCGCTGACATGCGCCTGGAATGTCTCGACCAGCACGCGCCGATCATCGGCGGCACTGATTTCCTGGCGCGTCACCATCGTGGAGGCCACGCGCTCGACGGAGACACCCAGTGATTCCACTTTGGTGCTCAGCTTGTCGATGCGCCCCATAATCGCGGTGACATCGGTGTCGCTCTCGTTATGTGTGACCATGACTAGACCCTTTCGAGCAGCGTCATGCGGGTGTTGAGTTGCGCGGCCATCTGCTGGTAGCGCTGCAAGGCATTGATGATCTGTCCTGAACTGGGTGTGCCGATGCCAATCACCAACGTTTCCCCTTGCTGGGCGTCGAGTGCGATATCCACCGAGCGCACGACATCGGTCAGCGTCGCCCCATCCACGGTGACGCTCACGATGTCCCCCAGATTGAAGTCGCGCACATACTGCAAGCCATCGGTCTCGTAAAAGACGGCATTGAAGGTGAGCTTACTCGCGCCATTGTTGAGGGCATTGCTTGCCTGATCCTGTAGCTGTGCCGCTGTGGTGCCTGACCCGCCATTGACGAACCCCTCGCGTCGTCCCCAGCGCGTCACCGAGGCGGCGTTGCTGGTCTGATAGAACGCGCGCGCCAGCCCCGTACCACCGCCGCCGACCACCACATAGTTGACGAGTGCCGTTGCGTCTTCCATATATTCGTAGGTCGCCAGATTGCCGAGATCCAGGCTGAACTTGGCGGCGTTTTTGGTGGACGGCACGAACACGTGGAAAACGAGGCCCGTCCCCGCATCATGGGTCAGTTTGAAGCCGACGCCGCCGGAATTGGCGAGGATCTGGAGCAACCCATTCATATCCGTCTGGACGAGTTGGTCGAATCGGGCATTATAGGTGACGGTAGAACCTTGCCCTGCATCCGTCTCAATACTGAAATTGGCGAGTTGTCGCACCGTCGCGGCGTCCGGTCCCAAATTGTTGCTCACATAGGTTTTGAGCACCGTTTCGGCGGGGCCGGTTTCGGTATCATACTGGTTGATGTTGAAGAGCGACAGACCCAGATCGTACAAGACCTGGGGCCAGGGCAGGCCATTCAACTGAGAACCAGGGAGGCTGGCATTGCCGAGATGGCCGCTGTAGATCACGCCGAATTGCAGCGTGCATTGCGCGAAGTTCGACACACCCGCACCATAGCTGCCAAACTCAGCATTACCATACGCGATGGTGCAGCTTCCAGGCGTTGCGGTCGCTACTACCGCGCCATCGACGTAGAGTTTGGCCGTCGTGCCATCATAGTCGAGATACATCATGTGTGTGCCGACGGTGAGCGCCACACTGCCGTTGTGATTTGTCCCCTTCATCTGAAAGGTGGGAATCCCTGATGTGAGAATCCCCATATAGGCACAGTTTGCGCCACCTGATGTCCCAATGAAGGCGAGGACTTCGGTGGCGGCGGGCGCTCCGGTATAGGTGAACCACACCATGAGGCCATACGATTGGTTATTCACCGGTAGGCCACTGGTCGGTACGCTCACATAGCCGTTGCTGCCCAGCAAGACGGCGGTGCCAGGGTCGTCAACGAGGCTCGCCTGCCCCAAGGTGACGGTGCCGGTATAGGTGCCGTTGAGGCCAAACAGACTAGAATCCACCGCTGTCGTACCGCTGGCGTCACCAAACGTATAGGTGCGCAGTTGGTTGTTGAACTGCACCCACGGCAGGTAAGGGTCCCATCCGCCAGGAAACGCCAGATGAAATAGCAGCCAGGCCATATCATCGAATCCGCCGACCGTCAGGGTATTCTCTGCGATCCCCTTCCGGTCAATCAACAGCACGGGGCCAGAGAAATAGTACGCGCCATTGCGCAGCACATAGATACCAGAGCCTGGCGTTGCCAGCAGCGAGGCCATTGGCGCGTCGTCAGCGAGCGTGAGTTGCCACGTCCCCAGGCTGTTGTAGCGGCTGATCATCTCGAATTTCGAGAAGGCATCCACCTGCCCCTGGATGACGAGATTGCTGTCTCGTACTTTGATGATTTATTCGGCTGGTGCTACTGGCATATCAGACTCCGAGCCATCGTTGTTTGTAGGTCAGCACGATTTGTGTCGCGCCACTGGTGCCGCTCAGGGTGAAGTTGAGCGTGCTGGTGCCGATGGGAAACGAGAAGAGCGCAGACGTGGCACTGAGCGCGGGGTACTCATTCGTGACGCCATTGAGCAGCACAGTGCCGACCCCTGGCCGTGTGTCAATGGTGAGGACATCCGATGAGCCGAGCGTCAAGGTGAAAACCATCGACTTGCCAGTGGTCACATTGGTTATCGTGAGATTCGTCGTGGGGCCATGGATGCTCCATTGCGGCCAAAATACTGCATCGCCAGAGTTCACCACCGTTTTCGCTGTGAATGTGCTATACGTCGCCACCGTCGCGCTCGCGTCGTACCAATAGGGATCGGCGGCGCGCCACACACATGGGGCTTTGATCCACGCCGGGCCACGTACCCCAGACGATTCGTCGCCTTCCAGACCAGATTGCAGCACACAGTTCAACTGCCGCACGGTGCCATCGGCGGCTTGGAATTGCAGGATGCCCGCGCCACGCTTGGGATTCATCGCTTGCCGCAACGTCCGCACATTCGCCAGATAGTTCGATTCGGTCGTATTCTTGATAAGCAGCACCTGCCGCACGACGTTGGGTTGGGCAAGCACCGTGCGGAGGCGGTTCCCATCCTGGTTAGGTACGTCTTGCTCAACGAGGTTCCACGACGGGCTATAGAACCCCTGGCGCGGGATGATGGCCCAGTAGTTGCCAGAACCATCAAGCAGCGTCTGCGTACTGGCAGGGTCGAACCACGATAACTGCTCAGACATGGATCATCTCCTGCCAGCGGAGTTCGTCGGTGATGTCTTTCGCCGTTACGTTCGTACCATAGAAATAGTTGTGGTAGGTGTTGCCCGCGCCGCCGCCGTTGCCCGCCGCTGCCAGTTTGTCATGGGGGATGATGGTCGTTCCTTGTGGTAGGATGACGCGCTCTTTGCCGTTCTCACCGACATCGAACACGCCGGTATAGGGCGTCACGCCGCCCGTGGCGAATCCGGGGATGTGCAAGTCATGGCCGACCTGCCCAATCTTGCCAAGTCCATTGCCTACCGCATCCTTGATTTGTCCCAAGAGGCCCAGAAAATCCCCGATTTTACCGATGACGGTCGTGATGATATCGATCATATGGGACACGATACCGATCACGATATTCAGGGCTGGCCCTACCACGTTTTTGAGGGTATCGCCCACCGTATGCAGTACGGGAATCAGAATCGGTGACAGCTTGTCCCAGAGCTTTTGTATCGCGGGAATAAGATTCCCGCTGATATTTTTCCAGATGGATTCGAGGGCCGGAATCACCTGGCCCTGAATAACCTCCCAAAGAGTGCGTAGAATCGGCACGACGCTCTTCACAAACCAAGCGACCAATTGAGCAACGACGGGGATGACATTCTTGACGATGAAATCCGCGAGCCGCAACAGCACTGGTATCACATTCGCCAGCAGGAAACCCGCCAGCGACACCAGGGCAGGTAGCACGTTCGTCTGCACGAATTGCGCAAGGTGCATCAGAGCCGGAATGAGTTCGGCTTGCAGATGTTGCCCCAACTGGATGAGGAGCGGCAATACCTGTGATTGGAAGATCTTGCCCAGATTGGCGAAGGCGGGCGATCCACTGCCGTTGAGGATGGAGGACAGTTTATCCATTGCCCCTGGCAGCCAGGTACCGAATGCCGAAAGGAGCGGTTGCACGGCGGTCAGGATTTTTGTCAGAATGGGGATGAAAACCCCGCCGATTTTCTCTTTGGCGTTATCGAAGGCGTGGCCCATGATGGCGAGTTGCCCTGGCAGCGTCTTGCCCGCCGCTTCAGCCGAGCCGCCGAACTCGCGGTTCAGTTCCCCCAAAATGAGCTTTTGTGCCCCCGCGACGTTGCCCGCCTGGACCATCGCGGCGATCTGGTCTTTTTGCTGTTGGGTGAAGGTGACGCCGACGCGCTGCAAAGCGGTGATCCCGCGAATGGGATCGTTGAGCGCCTTGCCAAGCTGAATGGATGAGCTTTTGAGATCCTGACCTAACGCCTGCGACATATCCAGGGCGGTCTTAGTCGCCATGTCAAAGACGCCGCCGCCCTTACCGATGTTGGTAAAGGTCAACAACATCGACTCAGCGCCTTCCGTGGCCTGGTCATCAAACATGGTAACTTTGCCGAGGCTGCTGGCGAGATCTTGCGCGTGTTGCGACGTGACCCCTGCAACGCCGCCGGTAGACTTGATCACCGCATTCAACTGCGCGTTCGCGGCGGCGGCCTGATTGGCCTGATCGATACAAGCTTTGAGGCCAAATCCCAAGGCGGCGATACCTGCTGCTGCTCCTGCCGCCGCGATGCCCCCAACCTTGCCGAGCACGCCGCCCAGGCCAGAGAACACGCCACCACCCGATGTCGCCTCACCTTTGGCCTCGGCCATGCCCTTTTTGAGTGGCCCTAGGTCCAGGCCGATTTCCGCCACAAGTGAAGCGATGGTGCTCATGTGAGGTGCGCTCCATACGGAAAAGACCGCACCTGCGAGAGGTCGGTCTTAGGTTTCGTGGCGGACGATAGGTTCACTGGCGATGTTCTTGGCGATCATGTGGGCCGCGCCCCAGGCGAGCCAGTATTGCGAGGCGTTGGCTTCCATCTCCCACGGAGTCGTGTGGAAGTGGTCAGCGAGGTCAATCCAAGAAAACTGAGGCGGGATGACACCCCCTATCGGGGCGAGGAGTTGCGGGTCCGTCTTGCCCTCGCGCTGGAGGAGCCAGTAGTACCCGACCGCTTCGCCGATCCGGCTGATGTCATCCCCACGGGGTTTTTTGCCATGATCGTCTCGGCAATCTTGTCCAGCGCCGCATACATGAAGCGCAGTCCCGTCCGTGCAACATGCGCCACGTCATACGGTGTGGGGATATTACCGGCGGGGTCATCGGTGACATCCCAACCCGTCGCCAGTTTACAGATGATGCCTGCGAGTTCCTGCTTGACGGCGAGGATGGTGTGCGGGTCGTCTTCATCGATGGCGTCCAGGCGCTCTTGCAGGGCGCGGATCTTCTTTTCCATTTTGCCCGTCAATTGGTCTTCGTCATAGGTGAAGGTGACGGTGGATGTGCCATAGGTGACGACGGCGACGCCGCCACTGGCGAGTTGACTGAGTTGTGGCACTACAAGGTATCCTCTCCGGTGATGCTAGTGATGACGTGCGCCTTGCCCCAGGTGGCATCTTCGATGAGTTCAAAGGTCGCCTCCCGATAGAGCACCTTTTGTTTGGGGCCATACGCGCCCAGGTCCGTCAGGCGTAGTGCCAGATCCCACTGCAACGTGAAGCGCTCGCCCGTCTCGATGGAGTTGGCGGCATCTTCCACATCGATGCGCAGGAAGTACGTTTCATTAAGCAGGAGATTCGTCACGAGGGTGCGGGTGTTGTCATTCTCATTCAGGTCGATTTTGACCGTGGTGGTCGGCGTGTCATTGACATGGGTGGCCCAGGTGGGTTGGGCGCGATCGGCGTCCCAGTAGACATCGTAGAGACCCTTCACGTCGATTTGGGCGCTCTGGAAGCTCAGTTGTTGTTGCGTGGTGCCGATGCCCGCGCCGGTCGTGTCGAAATAGAAGTTGAGCATGCTGCCCGTCATCGGGCGATTGGCAAGGGCGGTCGGCGTGGAGGTGAATGAGCCGCCGTGGGATTGCAGGGCGCTCAAACCAGCGCCACTAATCGACATGCCCGCCGCGCGGTCGAACTTGAAGGTCATGTCCTTGATGAGATTGTAGAGCGCCGTCTTGACATCGTTGCTGTCGCCCCACTGCGTCTCAAACGTCTTGGGCGTGATGGCTCCGGTCAGCGGTGGGGTATAGACCCGTTGACGGGCCAGCGTCGCGCCGCCTGGTGTGGTTTTCGTGCCAGCCCCATACATCGCTTCGAGGAGCCAGAGCACCTCCGTAAAGGACATATCCCCGGTGATGGCCGTCTCGAACCACTGTTGCTCTAGCCCCGTCTCGGTATTGTAATGATGCCCTGGCGCTTTGAACGTGGCGACGTTGAGTTTGTGGGTCGGCACCACGGCGAACGAGAGCAGCTTGTGCCCCGCACAGCCGCCGCCGCCCGTGCTACTCTCTTGCCCGATTTGCCAGTTCTGATTGGCGTATGCCTGTACATAGGTCATGACTCGCGCTCCTTATTGTCCGGTGTTAATAAGGAGGCGGTAGAGGCCCCCTGCGTAGGTCCAGAGTTCGCCATCAAGATTCTGGGTAAGGATGAGTTCTTGTTCGCGGATACAGTCCAGAATGACCCCGCCGTCCGTGGTGGTGCCTTGCTTACGCTGCAAGAGGGCATCACAGGCATTGGCGATGGCAATCAACAGGGTGCGGTCACGTTTGAGGCCCACCGCACGTACCCAGAAGAGGTTGTCAGTCAGCAAGCGATAGTTGCTGGCGCTGTTGCTGTCCTGACTGGACTGCAAGCCGTACACGACCCACGGCGCGACCGTGCCAACCTCCGCCACATCGGCACACACCTTTGTCGCCCCCGCGTTCAGCACACTCGCCACGCTGAGTGTCGTTTGTAGCCACTCATACCCGAACGCCGCTTCCATCATCGGAGTAAGGCATCCAGTGCGGCTTGAATCACCGCCGTCAGCGTGTCCTCAAAATCTTGGCGGTGCGCTTCGGCGGCGGGCGTGAAGGCCGGGGCGGCGGCGTGTTTGGCCGTTCCCATCTCTTCATAGATGGTGTGCTCTGGGACGTGGCTGACATACCCGTGATAGGCGTCGGCTTCCTGGGGAATATGGTCGAGGATATGCACATGCGGATTGACGCTTTGGGCCGCACTCACCGCATCGTTATACGTGTCCTTGCCCTTGACCACGATATAGAAGCCCTTTTCTTCCGAGCCAGTATCAACCGGCGCGTTGTAGCTGGCATCCTGAGCAATAGCTGTGGCGATGTCAGGGATGACCGTCTGCACGGCCTGATCAATGGCATCGGTGGCAGCGGCGAAATGGTCGGATTTGATGCGTAGGGTGATGCCCATCACTTGTGCTCCTTGCAATAGAGCGCTAACCACTGGTTGCGGTGGTCCAGATTGTCGATGTCTTGGATGAGGAAGATGCGTCCCGTCGCCACTTCCACGATGCGCATCTGCTTCTGGATAGCAGCACGATACCGCACGATGATGGTAAAACCTTGGGTCGGAATGAGGCCCTGCATGAAGGCGGCGAATGCCCCGCGAAAGGTGTCCACCTGCGTGCCCCAAATCGGATTGACGACATCCGCCCAACTATCCTGGGCATCGCCATAGACGTTAGGTGTCGTGGATGGCGCTTGCACCTTGTATTTGACCCGCATATCTGCGAGTGATGGGGGCTTGATGGTCGGCATTAGACATTCCTCACAGCGTCCAGTCCAGACAGCAACGAATCGGGCGGCGGACTGCCATCGGCGCGATGCTCATACAGATACGCCGCCGCATTCATGATGGCGCGCCGGAAGCTCGCGGGGACGCTACTGTAATCACTGCCATAGCCCGCCTGCCAGGTGATGCGCACCCGTGGCGCATACACGCCCATGAAGTTCAGTAGAGCGCCGGTCGGTGCCCAATAGCTGATAGCCGATGCTCTGAGCCAGACGCGCGGCGGGTCGTTGTCGGCATCCACCACGTAATCATTGGTGAGCACCATTGTCTGCCAGACATCCAGATCCTTTTCGATTTCGGCGGTGGTAACAGTGATGTTTCCTGGCGTCGAGCGAGGAAGGTTGAACGTCAACTCCATTCCCAATTGGGCATACAGGCCCCGCAACTTGCTCTCTGGCGACTTAGGCAGCGTCCACACACCCTGCAACGTCTGGGTGATGAGGGCGCGCGAGGTGTGCGACTCCACCCATTGCCGTGCATCCTGAATGAGCATGGAGAGCCACGCATCATCGTCTGTCCAGTCGATACGCAGCCACGTCTTGAGATCAGTGAGGCTCACCGGCTCGCTGGCGGGGGCGACGGTCGTTTTCAGGGATTGGATACTCGACTGACTAGAGCGCATGGCGACGCCTCATTCTTGCGTGTCAATGGTGAATGGTCCGCGAACGCCCGCGCTCCATCGTTCCGCCGCTTCCAGCGCAATGCGAACGCGCTGCAATGGGGGATAACCTTGCGTTGCGTGCATCGCACCAAGCGCGAAACTGTCACCACAGCCACAGGCATCATAGCCATCGACGGTTTCGCCCACTTGAAAATCGTCATCAATCCGGAAGAGTCTGCCTTGATAGCCCACAAGAAAAACGCCGCCGCTTTCCCTGTCGCTATTCTTAGCTGCATACCCGCCCGCCTTGAAACATTCACGCACCGCATCAATCCAGACCGTCATCATGTAGCGGTCGATGTCCATATCCTTGGGATGCTCAGGTGGCGTGAAAGCAAAGCGCAGTAGTTGACCCATGCGGAATGAACTGGTATAGCCCATCAGGAACGGGCCATTGCGGAAGACCTTGGGGTCTTTGCGGACACGGAGGTCATAGCCGCCGACGCCCGCCGAATCACCGCCGATGGTAACGTGTCCTTTGTCAGCTATGCCAACGATACAAGTCATGCAGATGTTTCCTCGCTGGTGGTTGCGGGGTCGGTGGGCGTGGCATCTTCCGTCGCGGCGGCGCTGGCATCCTCTGAGGCATCGTCTTTGACATAGGCCAAGTCACGCACAGACGAGGTGAGCACATCGACATCCTTCGTCGCCTTGGGTCCGGTGACTTTGGTTTGGCGCTTCGATGCGGGCGTGGCGACGGGATTGCCCTGGTCATCGACTTC
>Ga0134125_10002606_pt1 | contig 21231 bp, 23 predicted proteins | sample KB31751_FD_96464 | JGI IMG/M metagenome (GOLD analysis project Ga0134125, IMG submission 96464) | Terrestrial soil microbial communities with excess Nitrogen fertilizer from Kellogg Biological Station, Michigan, USA - KB3-175-1 | ecosystem: Environmental > Terrestrial > Soil > Unclassified ... | reverse complement strand
CTGGCGCTGGGCGCCCAGGCCGGCGAAGCGCGGCTTCGCGACGTCGCGCGCCAGGGCGGCTTCACCCGCTTCCGTCGCGCGACGGAGACGCCCTTCAACCTGATCCTGGAAGCGCGCCCTTAGCGCATGATCCGGAAAAGTGTGCAGCAGTTTTTCGCGCAAACAACAAACTAAAGCGCGATGGCGATTCCACCTAAAGCCGCCGCGCTTTAGGGACGACTCTCGCTCCCCGCTGGCTTGCGGCGAGAGGCCCGTCTCACGCCAGCTTGTTGACGGAGGACGACGACGGCGTGCTCGCGATCTTGCTCTTGGTCACCGGCACCGAATAGGTGTTACGGCCGACCTTGAAAATGACGTTGCCGGTCTGCCCATCGTTCGACGTGAACTGCGCCGCGGCGCCGAACATCACCGCATTGCCGGACACGATGGCATCGCCGGACTGGATGGCGCCGCCGTTGGCGGAAAATCTGACCTGCGCATCCCGACCGTCGACGGAGGTGACCTGGAAGAACGCGCTCTGGCCGTTGCTGCGCGAAAAGCCGCTCCAGCTTCCGACGAGCTTGCTCTGGTCGGTGGGCGCGGCCTGCTTGTTGAGGACCGCCGTCATCTTCGCGGTGCCGGTGGAGAACTCCAGCGCCGCGACCTGTCCGTTCTTGGTGCCGATGGTGACGTCGCCGAAGGTGATGGTGGCGCCGTCGACGCTGGCGACGCCCCGCTCGGTATGTCCGTCGTGGGTATATTCGACCTGGGCCTGGTCGCCGCGGATGTTGATGACCTTGAGCTCGATCGGCCGGTTGCTCTTTTGCCAGGAGCCCCTCCAGTCGCCGATCAGATTGCTCTGGTGATAGATCCGCTCCTGCACCGGCGAGATCTGGCTGCCCTTGGGTATGGTGCTGACTGCCGCCATGAATCCATCAAATCCTCATCGAAGCGGACGCGAGGCGCGCGAGCGCAGCATCGGACCCTTTGTCGAATGAGGCCATCCGCCCGGTTAATGAATGATTAAGGCGGCCACGGAGAGGATGAGGCAATTCGCCTCAATCACCGCCCCCAGCGGTCCTGCCACATCTTCTCGCCGATCAGGCAGGGCACCCGCGGCTCCTTCGCGGCGGCCGGCACGATGTGCGGCGCGGGCGTGCGGCCCGCGACCTCCATCAGCAGTTTGGTCCGGATCGCCTCCTTGAATTTCTCGCGGTCCTTGATCGCCACCACGAAGGAGCCCGGGCCGCCGGTCACGCAGTCCTCGTAGTACCAGTCGAGATTGTCGATATCCATGGTGGAATAGGACGGGGCCTTTACCATGATCGGCAGGCCGTTGATGACGATGCCCTTCGACAACGCCTCGTCGCGCGCGCCCTTCACCGGCGCGCCGGCGTTGTTGGGACCATCGCCGGAGATGTCGATGACGCGCCGCGAACCGTGATACGGGTCTTCGTCGAACAGCGGCATGGCGAAATAGATCGCGCCCGAGATCGAGGTGCGCGAGCCGCGCCGGACCCGCGCATGCAGGATGTCGTTGGAAACGGAGTCCGCCGTCTCCGGCCCGTCGATCATGCGCCAGGGGATGATGATCCTCTGGTCGCTGGAGGCGGACCATTCGAAATAGGTGATGGCGACCTTGCCGTTCGGCAGGCTTTTGAGCGCCTGCAGGAATTCCTTGGAGACGATCGCCTGGGCATAGCCCTCGCGCTGGACCGCGAGCTCATCCAGGTCCATGGAATAGGAAACGTCGACCGCAAGGATGAGCTCGACGTCGACAGCCGGCTTGGCATCTTCGGCAAGCGCCTTTGCCGCTTGTCCGTCCGGCTGCGCCTTGGCTCCCGGCGCGGCAACGCTTGTCAGGTCGCCACCTACCAATGCGCCTGCAAGCAGCGCCGTCCCAATCGAGACAAACCAGCGCATGAGCTGACTCCATCAATCACACGGGCGGATGGTGACATGCAATTGCGTCGGAGCACAGGGAGAACATCCGCTATCCTTCACAATCCGGTTAGCCGCCGGCCCGCCGCGGGCTTGATCCGCTGGCTGTGCAATGCGTCTGCGCCCCCTTGTCGCCGGAGACGGCGCAGCATGCATATGAACCGTTTGCATCGGACAGGGTAGACGGACGTCGCCATGAACGCCATGAAGACAATCATCGCCTCGCCATGAACATCGCGGGCCCGCGAGGGCGATGGCTCCTCCGTGCCTTTTCAGCATGGACGGAAAATTCTCACGCTTCGATGCGGTGGTCGCGCAATGGTACAGCGCATCCAGCGAATTGTTCCGTATCGTAGGCCACTGCCAGTCCGATTGCACATTGTTCCTGGCGATCCGCCTGCCCGTCCCGCAAGGAAGCCATCGAAAACACGCGGGTTCCCCGGGGCGGCCGGAAATTGTATTCTGGGTCACGTCAGGGGAACGTGAGGACCCGCATGGCCGATACCGCCATCACCAAGCCCAAGACCAAGGTGAAGACCAAGGTCGAGCGGCCGCGGCTGCACAAGGTGATCCTGGTCAATGACGATTACACGCCGCGCGAATTCGTCGTCACCGTGCTGAAGGCGGAATTCCGCATGACCGACGATCAGGCCTACAAGGTGATGATCACCGCGCACCGGCTCGGCGTCTGCGTGGTCGCGGTGTTCACCAAGGACGTCGCCGAAACCAAGGCAACGCGCGCCACCGACGCCGGCCGCGCCAAGGGCTATCCGTTGCTGTTCACCACCGAGCCCGAAGAATAAGTGCGGACGCCGGGCGGCCGCTTGCGCCGGCGGCCCCGATGCTTCTGGTTGAGAGCTTCTACTTGATAGTGACCTTGATTTTCTCCGAGACGAGCGGCGGGTTGAACGGATAGTGCTTGGCATCGCCGAGAACGAGCTGAAGGGTGTGCTTGCCCGGTGGCAACTCGAGGCGGGCCTCAGTCTGGCCCGCGCCGAAATGAAGATGGTTCTTGTCCTGCGGAATCGGCTCGTTCACATCAAGCGGCTCATTCACATCGATCAGCAAATGATGATGACCGCTGTTCTGAAAGTTCTCGCCTGCATGGGTGATACCCATGTTGCGCAGGCCGAAACGACACCAGAAGCCGCCCTTGATAGTAGCGCCGTTCTGCGGCCAGATGAAATATAGAAGCGCGTCCTTGGCGGGAGCCTTTCCCTGACTCTGTGCAGCGGACGGCAGCAACACCAGCGCCGCGGCCAGCACCATGAGCCGGACGATCTTCACTTTTCATCTCCTGCGAAACGGTCAGGGGGAAAGAGCGATCCGAAATCCATGCGTGGGATATCGAACGCTCGTGTCGTAATTGTCGCGGTTCGCCGGCCGCACATAACGGGGGTCGTTCTTCCACGACCCGGATCGGATGACATGCGAGCCGCAGTCGTTTTCGGTCCATGCCGAACCGTCCGCCGGCGCACCGTTATAGTTTTTATGCCAACAATCCTCGGCCCATTGGTCGACGGTGCCGCCCATGTCATAGAGCCCGAACGGATTCGGGTTGAAGCTGCCGATTCGGAGTGGCTGCTCGAGAGCGGCGACGTCGGTGCAGCCCTTGCAATTGGCCATGTCGGGCAGCAGTTCGTCACCCCACCAATACCTCGTCTGCGTCCCGCCGCGGGCAGCGAATTCCCATTCGGCTTCCGTCGGTAGACGATATGGCTTGCGCGTTGCGTTTGCGATCCATCCGGCAAACTGCTTGGCATCGCCCCAGCTTATATTGGTGACGGGCGCGTCATCCTTGCCCGTCGCCACGAACGGGCATGCCTTTGCTGCGGCACAATCGTTCCATTCCCGAACGGAAATGGGGTACCGGCTGATGGCAAACGGCCTGACGGTGACCTGGTGGACGGGCTTCTCAGAGATGTCCTCATTGCTGCCCATCATGAACGTGCCACCTCGAAGCAGGTTCATTTCCGGCTCTCGCACCGCGGGGGCCGGCTGTGCGAGCGGCGGCGCGGGTTGTTGCGATGGTGCTTGCGGCAAAACCGGCGGGGCCAGAACAGCCAGCCGATCCTGGCGCACAGGCGTCGGCGAAGGCGAAGGCGGAGCCGACTGCGTCGTATGTTTTCCGGGGAGCGGCTGCGGCACATCCAGCGAAAGCTGGGTCGAAGGCTGGGTCCGCACCTTTCCAAGCGGTCGCGGGAGCCAATACCAGAGCGCGTTGCCGGCAAAGACCAGCAAGAGGAGGCTCAGCAGAAAGACCAGGATATTTTCGCGGCGCTTTCGAGCCTTGTTGAACGCAGCCGGATCAGGAAGCACCCGGTAAACTCTGATCGGATCGGTGATGTTCTTGACCTTGCGGTCCCCCAGCGACTCATATCCGCAAACAAGCTTGTGCTTGACCTGCTCATAGATTCCGCCCGAGATAAAAACCTGTCCCGGTTCGGCAATGCTTTCGAGACGTGACGCAATGTTGACGCCATCACCGTAAATGTCATCCGCTTCGATGATGACGTCGCCTAAATTGACGCCGATCCGAAATTCGATCCGATGATCGCGCGGCAGCGATGCGTTGCGCCCCGACATATTTTGTTGAATGACGACGCCGCAACGCACGGCTTCGAGAGGACTGTCAAAAATGGCAAAGAAGCCATCGCCCGTGGTTTTGACCAACCGTCCGTGGTGTTCCGCAATGCTGGGCTCAACCAGATCGCGCTGGATTCGCTTGACGCGCGCATGCGTCCCTTCCTCATCGAGCTGCATGAGACGGCTGTAGCCACAGATATCCCCGACAACGATGGCAGCGAGACGACGCGGAGCCATCGTACCCGGTGGCACACTGCTCCTGGCGGGATTCCTGGCGGAGTTGATATCGCGAACTTTCTCGCGCATTCCGCACTCCACCCTACTCGAGACGACCTATCCGGCGGTCACGCCGCAAAATGGCTCTTGAGAAATCGGGCGCGCCGATCAACGCGCGGCAACACAATCGAATTGTCACAACGATAGCAAAAATCGCGAGGCTTTGCTGCACCTGCGGACGCCTGCGACAACGCGGCACACGTCAGCCATCCTGACGCTCGCGGGTCGTCAAGCTTCGGTTGTTCCACGCCTAGATCGGAGCCTGATCGTGCAAGGCCGCCGCGGCCCGCGCGCGGTTGTCCGCCATGATGTCGAAGATAGCGGCGGCCATGACCAGCGCGCCGCCTATCAGCGCGCGCGGTGACGGCACTTCGTGAAACGCAACGAAGACCCAGAACGGCATCAGCGGCGTCTCCAGCGTCGCAATCAGCGAGGCCTGTCCCGATGGCAGGAATCGCGAGCCGAGTGCAAACAGCGTCAGGCCGAGGCCGACCTGGAGCAGTCCGAACATCGCGAGGATGACGAGATCGCGTTCGCCGACCGCACCAATCGATTGCGCAAAGGGGATCGAGACCAGGCTGCCGAGAAAGTTCGAGAGCGAGGCGGCTGCGACCATCGGGGTTTCCCGGTGCCTGCGGATCACCACCGTCATCAGCGAGATCGCAATCACCATGAGGAACGCAAGCCCAATGCCCCGGAAATCGCCGACGCTTCCCGCTCCGCTGACGATGACGGCAATGCCGGCCAGCGCCACGAGGCTTGCCCACATCGTGCGCGCCGCAGCATCTTCCCGCAGCCAGAGCCACGCGATGGCGGCGGCGGCGAATGGCTGCACCGCGATGATGATCGCCACATTCGCTACGCTGGTGAGCTGCAGGGCCGGGATGTAGCTCACCATGCCGAGCGTGGAGAGCGCGGCCACCAGCCATGCGCTCGGCTTCATCGCGATCAGGCTGCGCGCGCCGCTCGAGCCTTGAGCGAGGACCAGATAGAGCGCGATGGAGCTGCCGCCGAAGACGCCGCGCCAGAACAGGATGGTCCAGGAATCGAAATGAAGCAGGCGCGTGAAGAACGGTGCGGTGCTCCAGGCAATCGCGGCGGCGACCACGAGCACGATGCCGGCGCGATGCTGGCGGTCAGTGGACTGCATGCTCGGTCACCTCGTCGCGCAGGCCGAACACGCGCTGCACCTTCGAGAAGCCCGCGATCGGAAACTCGCCGAGATCGATCCAGTCGTTGTGGCATGCGCCAGCAAAGGCCGCGGACGCGACGACCGTGCGATGCAGCCGGCCCGCGATCTTCTCGAGCCGCGCGGCGAGATTGACCGCCGGCCCGATGCAGGTGAAGTCGAGCCGGCTCATGCCGCCGATATTGCCGAACAATATGCCGCCGATGTGGAGCGCGACGCCGAAGCGGAAGCGTTCGACCCCGTTGCCGCTCGGGTAGTGCATGCCGTCGACATTGGCGCGCGCCTTGCGGCTCGCCTCCAGCACCTGGCCGCAGACCTCGCTCAGATTGCCGCCGTCCTTGGCGATCGGAAACACCGCGAGCAGGCCATCGCCCATGAATTTCAGGATCTCGCCGCCGTGCTCGCGGATCACCGGCACCTGGCAATCGAAATACTGATTGAGGATGTCGACCACGGTTTCCGGCAGCAGCCGGTCCGACAGCGCGGTGAAGCCGCGCAGGTCGGAGAGCCAGATCGCAGCCTGCATCGACTCGGCGTGTCCGCGGCGGATTTGTCCCGCCCAGATGCGCTCGCCCGCGCGATTGCCGACATAGGTATCGAGCAGCGCGGTCGCGGTGCGGCGCATGGCAAAGATTTCGGCGATCCGCGCAAACGGCGGCATGATCCCGCGGAGCGCCGCGAGCTGCTCCTCGGTAAATCCGCCCGGCTGTTTCGTGGTCCAGCTCGAGGCGTGCACCGAGCCGTCCATGAACGACAGCGGCAGCGCGATGTAGTCGGTGACGCCTTCCTTGCGCATGTCGTCGAAAAACGGGAAGCGGTGGCTGTCCGGATCGTCCATGCGGTAGCGCAGCGCCCGCGCGGTCCTTTGTACCATCACCACGGGACTGTTGAGATATTCCGGCGTCTCCACGATGTCGAAATTCGCGGTGTTGACGACGACATCCTCACCCAGCCGCCAGATGAAGCCGCGGCCAAAAACGTCGGGATGCAGCGTTCGCACGAAAGCAGCGGCACGCCACAGCGGGACGCCCGACGCGACCAGACGCTCGCAGGTCTCCTTGATGCATCCGGTCGGCGTCGGCGCCGAGCGCGCACCGTCCATCAGCCAGTCGATCAGGTCCTGCAGCTTTTGCGCATCCATGACCCGCTATTTGCGTGTGTTGTCGGGGGACCGTCAAGACAGCACGTTAGCGTTGCGTTTTCGCGACAGCTCGTCATTGGCAGTGGCTGTCAGCACGGACACGGAAGATGCTCCGCGCCCTTGACCGGCGGCCGCAGGCGAAGGTCTAGGCTGACGCGCCGGCGGCCGTCGCTTGTACGTTGGCACGTGGGAGCGAGCTGAACTCGATCTCCTGATAGCCCTTCGCCGCTACTTCATTGATGATCCCGACGAATTTTGGCGTGCCGCCGTTGTAGACGAAGTAGCGCACCGTGCCCTCTTCGTGGCCGGCGACGTTGGAGTTGTAGCCGGTGAACCACGACTTCGCTTTGCGCATCAGCATGATCTCGTACATCTTGACCACATGCGCGGTCCAGCGGTCCTGCGCCTCGTGCGTGGCCTCGGCGCGGGTGTAGCCGCGGTCCCACATGTATTGCAACAGGTCCATGCACCAGTTGACACCGTTCTCGATGCCACGCGGAAAATTCGTCGAGGCGGACGCGCTTTGCGGTCCGGTCGGCATCAAGAGATTCGGAAAGCCGTGAACGAGCATGCCGAGGAAGGTGGACGGTGCATGCTTCCATTTTCCCGCCAGCGTTTCGCCGCCGATGCCGTGGATATCGATCAGATCATAGGCGCCGGTGATCGCATCGAATCCGGTAGCGTAGACGATGATGTCGAATTCATAGTCGCGCTCGGTCGTACGCAGGCCCGTCTCGGTTACACGAACGAGCGGCGTCTGGCTGATATCAACGAGATGCACATTATCGCGGTTATAGGCCTCGAAATAATTCGTCTCCAGCGGCAGCCGCTGCACGCCGAAGCCGTGATCCCTGGGGATCAATTTTTCCGCCACCTCGGGATCTCTGACGCGGCGGCGGATGCGACCCGCGATGTATTCCGACAGCTCGGCATTGGCCGCTTCGTCCATGAATATCTCGCGAAAATTCGCGAGCCAGATGCCGAAGCCGGGTTCATCATAGAGCCTGTTCCACAGCTCCAGGCGTTCCTCGCGTGTCACCTCGTAGAAGCCGCGGCGGTCAGGGCCATGCAGGAAGCCGCCCGGCGTGAGGGCGCAGGCGGCGAAGATCTGGTCATAGCGCGCGCGAATGTCGGCCATCTCCTCCTCGGAGATCGCGCTGTTGTTGAGCGGCGCACTCCAGTTTGGCCGGCGCTGGAAGATCGTAAGGTCACTGACCTTGTCGGCGATCTCACCTATCAACTGAATGGCGGTGGCGCCCGTTCCGATCACGGCAACTTTCTTGGCGGCGAGATCGACCGGCTCATGCGGCCAATAATAGGTGTGGAACGAGCGGCCCTTGAAGTCGTCGATACCTTCCAGCCGCGGCATAGTCGGCGCGGAGAGCAGGCCGATCGCGAGAACCACGAAGCGGCTGGTCAGCTTGCGGCCGTCGGCGATCTTCACCTGCCATCGATCGCGCGCATCGTCGAAGTGCATCGCCTCGACTTTGCAATTGAACTGCATATGCTTGCGCAAGTCGAACTTGTCGGCGACGTAATTGAGGTAGCGCAAGTTCTCCGGTTGACTGGAAAAATGCTCTTTCCAGTGCCACTCGTCGAGCAGTTCGCGCGAGAACGAAAAGCCGTAAGTATAGCTTTCGGAATCAAAGCGGCAGCCGGGATAGCGGTTCCAATACCAGGTGCCGCCGAGATCGGCGGCTGCTTCAACGACGGTCGCGTCGATGCCGAGATCGACCAGCCGCTTGATCTGGTAGATGCCCGCCACGCCGGCGCCGACGACAATCACCTCGTAATGGGTTTTGCCATCTCCCATCAGCCTGCTCCGGAATTTTTCCTTTTGCGCGCGATTGGTCCGATTACAAACCCTTTCGCCGATGCAGGCAACCGCCCGCGACCGGAAGAGCGACGGGCGTCCATGCGGATCAGCCACGCGATTTGCGTTGAGGCGCTGTGACATCCCGGCCGCCCCGAATCGCCTATTGATTGACGATTTGACGAGGGCTCCTGGTAAGCTCGCCTCCAGGGGCGCTAACCGAGGTGTTGCTGCGGCTGTTGCTGGATGGCGCGCTCTACGGCAGCACCTTACCCTTTAGCAGCCTCGGCAGATCGTGAGATAGGGCTTCAGTTTCTCAATTTCTGCTTGATCGTCCAGCGGCTGTTTCGCCGACGATCCCTCAGTCGTATCGGCCTTTTGCCTGACCCTGGACTGCTTTACTGGGCGAGGCTTAATGGGCAGCGGCTGGCCTGTCTCCTCGCTGTCCTCGACACCTGCGGTAAAGCCATCGTAGTTGCCAGCGGGCTCCTGTGACGGAGACCGCTTGCCGATGCGCGGCGTCGGCAAGATGTTGTCGATGCCCGGCGTGGGCTTAGCGGTTGCCGATCGTACCGAACCTTTGGCTGTCGCTGTTCGCGGTGGAACGTCGTCTGTCGCCGTTGGCGGAGAAATGGTTTTGGCGGCCCGTGGCGACGAACCTTTGGCTGTCGCCGTATGCGACGGAACGTCGTCGGTCGCCGTTGGCGGAGAAATGTTTTTGGCGGCCCGTGGCGGCGAAGCTTTGGCTGTCGCCGTATGCGGCGGAAGGTCGTCTGTCGTCATCGGCGGAGAAATGTTTTTGGCGGCGCGCGGCGGCGAAGCTTTGGCTGTCGCCGTGCGCAACGGAACGTCGTCTGTCGCCGTTGGCGGAGAAACGTTTTTGACGGCCCGTGGCGGCGAAGCTTTGGCTGTCGCCGTATGCGGCGGAACGTCGTCTGTCGCCATCGGCGGAGACACGTTTTGGGCGGCCGGCGGCGGCGAAGCTTTGGCGGTCGGCCGTGGCGATAAAACGCCAGGGCCCTCCGGGTTGCTGCACCACATATTGAGACCGCCCCAGTGACACGTAGCCGCCGGTGACGAACGCTGGTCGGTCACCGATGGCGGCGGTGCAAGTGAAAGGGGCGCGGCAAGCGAGCTTTGGCATCGAGCGCTGCCATGCAGCCAATAACTGACAGACAAGACACCAACGGCAAAGAATGCAGCGTTTTTCAATCGCATTCTGCAATCCGCTTCGCTGTTGAAATCACTGACCCCTTGGCTGCGGGCAATTTGACCACGCACATCGCGATCAAAAGGTGACCAAAATAGGGAGGATGCGCTGGGGACGGTAGGGCCGATGCCCAATCCGCCATCCCCACCTGCTTGAGCAGCGCCGCAGGCTCGTCGCCCTCGCATGTTGCAAGATTGCGAGTGCTGAGGTTAGCGTCGCCCTGGAAATATGCGGCGGTGGTAACGGCACTGTTGTCGTCACCCGCTCGCAAAAATTTCATTTCGGGGAGGATTTGATGCGGATTGCAGTGGTCGGCGCCGGCGGCGTCGGAGGCGCGTTCGGGGCGGCGCTGGCGAAGGCCGGCGCGGACGTCACTTTCATTGCGCGCGGCGCCCATCTCGCCGCCATGAAGAGCGAAGGGTTGAAAATCCAGGGCGGCCGCGGCGAGACGCATGTCGTGCCGACGCAGGCGACCGACGATCCTTCCAAGGTGGGCCAAGTCGACTTCGTGCTGTTCTGCGTCAAGCTATGGGATGTGGAAAGCGCCGGTCATCATGTCAAGCCGCTGGTGGGCGCGGGCACGGCGGTGATCCCGCTGCAAAACGGCATCGACGCCGCCGACCGGCTGATTCCCATCCTCGGGCGAGAAGCCGTGATGGGCGGCGTGGCCCAAATCTCTGCCTCCATCATCGAGCCGGGTGTGATTCACCAGGTCGGCACCTTCATGCGCATGATCTTCGGCGAGCTCCACGGCAAGATCACCAGGCGCGGTGAGAGCCTGCTCGCGCTTTGCCGGAAGGCGGGCTTTGACGCCACCTTGAGCGAACAGATCCTCACCGACCTGTGGATGAAGTTCATCCTGCTCGCCACCAATGCCAGCATCACCGCGGCAACGCGCCAGCCGATCGGCAAGTTGCGGGATGATCCCGATATTCACCCGATCATCGTTGCGGCGGTCAGGGAGGTCTTTGCGATCGGGCGTGCCAAAGGCGTGGCGCTGCCGTCCGATGCCGTCGAAACGGTTCTCCAATTCATCGGCCATGCTCCGCCGGCAATGAAGGCCTCGATGGCGCTTGATCTCGAGCGCGGCAATCGGCTCGAACTGCCCTGGCTCGGCGGCAAGGTCGTGGAACTGGGCCGCGAGCTCAACATGCCGACGCCGGTCCACAGCACGATGTACGCGCTGCTGAAGCCCTATACGATGGGGACGCCGTCCTAGCAGCTCCAGCCCGGCGTTCGATTGGATGGACCGATCACTCCGCGGCCCGTGACCGCGCCATCCGGGCGCGGTCGCAGCGGCTCCAAATCCGGAGCTTGAATTCCCGTCTAGAAATGATATATGATGACGATATCATATATCATTTGGACGACATTCATGCGCACACTCGTCGACCTCGGCGACACGCAGCTTCAAGCGTTGGACGAGTTATCGAAAAAAGAGAAGCGATCGCGCGCGGCGCTGATCCGCCAGGCGATCGACGAATATCTCGGCCAACGGCGTGACAGACAGGAGAGCGACGCGTTCGGCTTGTGGGGCAAACGCAAGGTGGACGGCCTCGCCTATCAGAAGAAGGTCCGCAGCGAATGGTGAAGGCGCTGTTCGACACCAACGTTCTCGTGGATTACCTCAACGCGGTTCCCCAAGCCCGCAGCGAGCTTCAACGGTATACGCAGAAAGCCGTCAGTATCATCACGTGGATGGAGGTGATGGTTGGCGCCTCCGGCGACGTTGAACCGGCAACGCGCAACTTTTTGAACGCTTTCGATATCATCGCGCTCGATGCCGAAATCGCCAAGTGCGCTGTCGGCTTGCGGCGCAGCCACAATATCAAGCTGCCCGATGCAATTATCTGGGCGACGGCGCAAGTCCGCTCAATGCTCCTTGTGACACGAAATACGAAGGACTTTGCAACGGGCGACCCCGGCATCCGCATGCCCTACAAGCTCTGAGGTATTTGGGGGCCATCGCTTTACCGATGGGCATGCTTTGCAGGCGCCCTGTCAGCAGCCCGCCTACCGCCCCACCTGCCCGCGATGGCGCAGGAAATGGTCGGCGAGCACGCATGCCATCATGGCCTCGCCGACGGGCACGGCACGGATGCCGACGCAGGGGTCGTGGCGGCCCCTGGTCAGAATCTCGGTCTCGCCACCCTTGCGATCGACGGTACTGCGCGGAGTGAGGATCGAGGAGGTCGGCTTCACTGCAAAGCGCGCCACCACCGGCTGGCCGGTGGAAATGCCGCCCAGAATGCCGCCGGCACGGTTGGAGAGGAATTTCGGACCCTGGTTGCCCATCCGCATCTCGTCGGCATTCTCCTCGCCGGACAGCTCGGCCGCCGCAAAGCCGGCGCCGATCTCGACGCCTTTTACGGCGTTGATGCTCATGAACGCCGCGGCGAGCTCCGCATCGAGCTTGGCATAGATCGGCGCCCCGAACCCCGCCGGCACGCCTTCGGCGACGATCTCGATCACCGCTCCGATCGAGGAACCGTTCTTGCGGATGCCATCGAGATAGTCCTCGAAGAACGCGGCCTTGTCCTTGTCGGGACAGAAGAACGGATTCTTGGCCGTCTCGTCCCAGTCCCATTTGTCGCGGTCGATCCTGTGCGGGCCCATCTGCACCAGCGCGCCGCGCACGTTGACCTCGGGCAGGATCCTGCGGGCGATCGCGCCGGCCGCAACGCGCATCGCGGTCTCCCGCGCCGACGAGCGTCCGCCGCCGCGATAGTCGCGCAGGCCGTACTTCGCCTCATAGGTGAAGTCGGCGTGGCCGGGGCGAAACTTGTCCTTGATGTCGGAATAATCCTTGGAGCGCTGGTCGGTGTTCTCGATCAGAAGCGCAATCGGCGTGCCCGTCGTCACCTGCACGCCGCTCTCCGGATGCGCCATCACGCCGGACAGTATCCTGACCTGATCCGGCTCCTGCCGCTGCGTGGTGAAGCGCGATTGCCCGGGACGGCGGCGATCGAGGTCGTGCTGAATGTCGGCTTCAGTCAGCGGGATCAGCGGCGGGCAGCCGTCGACCACGCAGCCGATCGCAACCCCGTGGCTCTCGCCGAAGGTCGTGACGCGGAACAGATGGCCGAAGGTGTTATGGGACATGCCTTGGTTTCAAGTAAGTCAGTTCTGACTTGTCGTAGCTCGCACCGTGGGTAGCGTCAAACACGTTCGTCATGGCCGGGCTTCGTCCCGGCCATCCACGTCTGGCCTCACCTGAAACCAAAGACGTGGATGCCCGGCACAAGGCCGGGCATGACGACGGAGAAGCTGTCGTTCTTAACTATATTTGTTCAGCCCATCCGTACTGAAGACATAGACGGCGCCCTGTTCAATGGGGAGGTCCGCGGCACTTTGCGGCGTCTCAAAGCCGAGCGCCACCATCAGCGCCCGTGCGGTGCCGCCGTGCGCGACCGTGACCGTGTCGTCGGTGAGCCCGCCATACCAGTCGGTCATGCGCTCCTGCACCGCGACATAGCTCTCGCCGCCGGGCGGCGCCACCGTCCATTTCTCGACCTGGCGCCTGGCGAACAGGTCCGGCTCGGCCGCCTGCATCTGCGCAAGCGTCGAGCCCTCCCAGGTGCCGTAGCCGATCTCGCGCAGGCGATCGTCGACCGCATAATCCTTGAGCGGCAGCTTCAGCACGCCACGCACCAGCTCCATGGTGGTGCGCGCGCGCCCGAGCGGACTCGAGACAAATGGAAGCGCAAGTCTGTCGTGGCCATGACGCGCGAACAGCTCCGCCAGAACCTTCCCCGTATGCGCGGCTTGCTCGCGGCCGAGATCGTTGAGTGGGACGTCCTGCACGCCCTGCAGCCGGCCATCCGCATTCCACTGGGTTTCGCCGTGGCGTATGTAGTAGATCGTTGGCATACCCCACCCCGGTCATTGCCGGGCTCGACCCGCCTGCTGGGCCGAAGCCCCTTCGGCGCAGCGAAGGGCCGGCAATCCGCCTTGAAAAGCCCTCTTTGCTGGATCGATGCGCGGATCAGGTCCGCGCATGACAGTCTTCATTCCTTCGCCAGCGTGATGTCGGGCGCGTCGGGCCGCTTCATGCCGACGACGTGATAGCCGGAATCGACGTGATGGACCTCGCCAGTGACGCCGCGTGACAGGTCGGAAAGAAGATAGAGCGCGCTATCGCCGACTTCTTCGATCGAGACGGTACGGCGCATCGGCGCGTTGTACTCGTTCCACTTCAGGATATAGCGGAGGTCGCCGATGCCCGATGCGGCGAGGGTGCGGATCGGCCCCGCCGAGATCGCATTGACGCGGATGTTCTTCTCGCCGAGATCGGCGGCGAGATAGCGCACGCTTGCTTCCAGCGCCGCTTTCGCGACGCCCATGACGTTATAGTGCGGCATCCATTTCTCGGCACCGTAATAGGTGAGCGTCAGGATCGAGCCACCATCGCTCAGGAGCTTCTCCGCGCGCTGGGCGACCGCCGTCAGCGAATAGCAGGAGATCAGCATGGTCTTCGAAAAATTGTCGGCTGTGGTTTCGAGATAGCGGCCGTCGAGCTGGTCCTTGTCGGAGAAGGCGATCGAATGCACGACGAAATCGATCTTGCCCCACCTCTCCTTCAACATATCGAACACCGCATCGATGGTCGCGGCATCCGTGACGTCGCAATGGCCGAGCAAGAGGCCGTCCAATTCCTTCGCCAGCGGTTCGACGCGCTTCTTCAGTGCGTCACCCTGCCAGGTCAGCGCGATCTCGGCGCCCGCCGCATGGCAAGCCTTCGCGATGCCCCAGGCGATCGAACGATTATTGGCAACGCCGAGCACAACGCCGCGCTTGCCCTGCATCAGACCCGAATGTTGCATCCCACATTCCCACCGAGCTTGGAAAAATTTGCGTACACCAGCCCCCGGCCCGGGTACAGCCCCCAATTCGGTACCCCGTTCGGGCTATTTACCTCAAAGCGTAACAGGAGGAATAGGCTTGCAATTTTGGTGTTATGCTAGAGGTAAGCTTTCACCCCGCAGACGAGCGTAGATGAGCGCGTTTCGACAGAGTGTTGAAGCCATGATTCCGGCGTTGCGGCGGTATGCGCGGGCGCTGGCGCGCGATGCCGACATCGCCGACGACCTCGTGCAGGACACGCTCGTGCGTGCGCTGCGCTCGGAGCGGCTGTTTCTCGGCGGCGACGTGCGGAGCTGGCTCTATACCATCCTGACCAACCTCAACAAGAACCGGCGACGCTCGCTCGCGCGCCGTCCGCAATTCATGCCGCTGCTCGAGAACAATCCCGACGCCAGCGGCACGGAAGCCGAAGGACGCGACATCGCGCGCGCGCTGTCGACGCTGGTCGAGGAGCAGCGCGCTGTGTTGCTGCTAGTCATGCTGGAGGGGCTGAGCTATCGCGAGGTCGCCGATATTCAGGGCGTGCCGATTGGCACCGTCATGTCGCGGCTTGCGCGGGCCAGGGCCCATGTGAAGGCTTCGCTCGAAGGCGAACGGCCGCCGCTGCGCCGTGTGAAGTAGCCGATAATGGCAAGACATACGCTGATATTTTTGACCGGAATTGAATAGAGACGACAACGGAATTGAAGAGACGACAACGATGACAGATCCGAAGATTCCCGTTACCGAGGATGAGCTGCACGCTTTCGTCGACAACGAGCTGCCGGCCGAGCGCCGCGGCGATGTCGAGGCGTGGCTTGCCTCGCATCCCGACGACGCGGAGCGGGTGCAATCCTGGCGCGCGATGGCAGATGTGCTGCACGCCCGCTACGATTCGGTTGCCAACGAGCCGGTGCCGAAGCGGCTCGAGCTCGAGCGGCTGATGCGGCCGCCGCGCCGTTTTCTATATGGCGCCGTCGCGGCCTCGCTGCTTGCCTTCATCGCCGGCGCCGGTACCGGCTGGCTCGCGCATGGCGCGGCAGCAAAGCCCTCGACGTTCCAGGCCTTCACTGAAGATGCACTCGATGCGCATCGCCTCTACGTCGTCGAAGTCCGCCATCCCGTCGAAGTGCCGGGTGATGAGCGCGCGCACCTGCAGGCATGGCTGACGAAGCGCTGCGGCTGGACGGTTCGCGCGCCCGAATTGAGCTCGACCGGACTGAAGCTCGTCGGCGGCCGGCTGCTGCCGGGACCGACCGGACCGGCCTCGTTCTTGATGTACGAGAGTGCCTCGGGTGAGCGCTTCACGGTCTATACCGCCAAGGCTTCAACCGACAAGGCTTCGACCGAGACCACGCAGATGCGCTATACCACGCAGAACAAGGACGGTGCGCTGTTCTGGGCCGACAACGGCGTCGGCTATGTGGTGTCCGGTGCCAGCGATCGCCAGCGCTTGGCCCAGGTGGCACGGCTCGTCTACGATCAGACCGACAAAAGCGGCGGTTAACGCAATCCTGGGGAAAGGTCACCGACGGTGTCCCAATTCGGACATTGAATTTCTGGAATCAAGTCATGGGTGCGTCTCATTATCGCACCGGATGATCACGAGAAAATGAGGAGCGTTCGATCCGCCGATCGACGCACGCGGCCTCGAGTTGGGGTTTTGTACCGCGCTGGTCCCCCTCTCGAGGCCGCACCCGTCTTTCCGGGTCCAAGGGCCCGAAAAAAATCAAATACGTCTGGCTTTCCAGTTGGTTTCAGTCAGGTGGGATCATTTCGAGGATTATAGGGGTGTCCGTCGCGCCACTTTTGCATCAACGATTCGAGCTCGGCATCGTTCCCGTCGGGTAGCATGATGCGGGTGGTCACAAAGAGATCCCCGGGAGTTCCGGTCGGCCTCGGCAGGCCCTTGCCCTTGAGCCGGAAAATCCGGCCACTTGAGGTATTCCTGGGGATCGACAGCTCCACGGCGCCGCCAAGGGTCGGAACCCTCACCTTGCCGCCCAATACCGCTTCATAAAGGGTGATCGGCAGATCGATCCTTAGATCGGTGCCGTCGACCTTGAAGAATGGATGCGGCGCGATCTGCACCGTGATCAAGAGATCGCCGGGCGGATGTCCGGGGGCGGTTTCGCCCTGGCCCCTCAGGCGGATCTGCTGCCCTTCGCTGACGCCCGCCGGAATCTTGATGTTGACTTCCTTGCCATTCGGCAGCCGGACGCGCTTCTCGCCACCCTTGACCGCCTCTTCCAGCGACACCGACATCGAGACGGTGACATCGAGATCGAGACCGACACCGCCGGTGTCGAAGTCGAACTGGCCCGCCCGGCCTGCGCCGCCCGGGCGGGTCCCGCGGCCGGCATTGGCGAACATGCTGTTGAGAATGTCCTCGAACGCGCCCGCGCCGGCCCCGCCGCCGCTGCGGAAGGTGTAGGTCTCGAAGCCGCCGGGACCGGCGCGGCCGCCGGCCGCCCCGCCGCCGGGAAAACCGGTGAAACGCGGCTTGCCCTCAGCGTCGATCTCGCCGCGGTCGAACTGCTTGCGCTTCTCCTCGTCGCCGACAATTTCGTTGGCGGTATTGATCTCGGCGAAGCGTGCTGCCGCTTTGGGATCGTTCTTGTTGCTGTCGGGGTGATGCTTCTTGGCGAGTTTGCGATAAGCGCTCTTGATGGCCGCAGCGCTGGCGCTTCGCGGCACCCCCAAGACCTCATAGGGGTCGCGCATCCGTCACGTCTCCTTCAGGGAATACCAAATCATAAACCAAGGGCAGCCTGCCCGCCTTTGATTTTATGTGGGATTTCAGTTGTATTTTTGCAACGGGGTTTGTTCCTCGCATCGCTGTCGCGCTGCTATTTCTGCCTCGTCATGCCGGTCACTGTGCAGCTTGTGCCGGGCACGACGAATTCCGAGCTAGCTCCGGCGCCAGGGCTTCAACGTGTGGATTTCCCAGCGGCCGTTGGCGGCATGGCAGGCCGAGCCCTGCAGCCAATCTTCGGTCGTGCCGTTGACGTAGCTTGTGAGGAAATCGCGGCAGGTGCGACCATCATCGTCGGAATAGGCCTGGGCGAGCGGAGTGACCGAGCCGCGCGCGCCGGTCTGGGGATTTTGCCAGGGCTGGCTCGCATCCTTGTCGCCCTTGGTCAGCACGTCGGAGGCGGCGATGCGGGCAAAGGCGAGATCACTCTCGGTCGGCGTCGGGCTCTCCGGCTTGAGGGTGCCGGTCACCTCGTCGTCTGTCATCTGGGCGAAGGGCCCATTTGCGCCAGCGTGGGAAAAGCTGCAGCCGCCGACCGAAAGCCCGATCAGAATGATGCTTAGCGCCGCCCGCTTCGGCGCGAACGCCAATAGGCCAACGCGCGCCCATGCCCTATATAGGGGTCGGCCCCATTGGGGCGGCAACGCGTTCCGGGACGCGGGCGGACGCAATTCGGGCTCCTGACATGACGGACACCACCTCCATCAAACACCCCCCACCCTTAACATCTGGTGATTTCACCCAAGCCTCGGAGCCGCTTGCCCTGTTCGCGGAATGGTTTGCGGAAGCCTGCAAGGCCGAGCCCAACGATCCCAATGCGATGGCGCTCGCAACCGTCGACCCAACCGGCCTGCCCGATGTGCGCATGGTGCTGATGAAGGGCTATGATGCCGACGGCTTTGTGTTCTACAGCCACATTGCAAGCCAAAAAGGCCGCGAACTTGCCGCAAGTCCTAAAACCGCATTGCTGTTTCACTGGAAGTCGCTCCGGCGGCAGGTGCGCATCCGCGGGCTGGTGTCGAAGGTTTCGGACGCAGAGGCCGATGCCTATTTCGCAACCCGGCCGAAGCAGGCGCAGATCGGCGCCTGGGCTTCCAAGCAGTCGCAGCCGCTGGAGAGCCGCTTCGCGTTCGAGCAGGCCATTGCAAAAGTCGCGGCAAAATATCTGATCGGCGAGGTGCCCCGTCCGCCCGGCTGGAGCGGCTGGCGCGTCACCCCGCTCCGCTTCGAGTTCTGGCACGACAGGCCTTTCCGCCTGCATGATCGCATCGAGTTTTCGCGCGACACACCGAGCGGCGCGTGGTCGAAGACGCGGCTGTATCCATAACTGACGTCGTCATTCCGGGATGGTCCGAAGGACCAGACCCGGAATCTCGAGATTCTCAGGTGCGCAATTGCGCACCTTAGTTCGCACTTCGTGCGCCCCGGAATGACGGAGAAAACAAAGGACATGCCGACTTCCGCCAACACGCCACGGCGCACCCTGCTTCTGACCGGCGCCAGCCGCGGCATCGGGCACGCGACCGTGATCCGCTTCTCCTCCGCCGGATGGCGCGTGATCACCTGCTCGCGCCATCCGTTTCCGGAGGAGTGCCCGTGGGACGCGGGGCCGGAGGATCACATCCAGGTCGACCTCGCCGATCCCGACGACACCATCCGCGCCGTGGCCGAAATCCGCAACCGGCTTGACGGCGGCGCGCTGCATGCGCTCGTCAACAACGCGGCGATCTCGCCCAAGGGCACCGCCGGCTCGCGGCTTGGCACGGTCGACACCGATCTCGACACCTGGAATCACGTGTTCCGCGTCAACTTCTTCGCGCCCATCATGCTCGCGCGCGGCCTCATCGAGGAGTTGAAGAAGGTCAAGGGCTCCGTCGTCAACGTCACCTCGATCGCGGGCTCGCGGGTGCATCCCTTCGCCGGCGCGGCCTACGCGACCTCGAAGGCTGCGCTCGCCGCTCTTACGCGCGAGATGGCCTCCGACTTCGGCCGCGTCGGCGTGCGAGTCAACTCGATCGCGCCCGGCGAGATCGACACGTCGATCCTCTCGCCCGGCACCGAGAAGATCGTCGAGCAGCAGATCCCCATGCACCGGCTCGGCACGCCCGACGAGGTGGCACGGATCATCTATGTCCTGTGCACCGAGACCGGCTCCTACGTGAACGGCGCCGAGATTCATATCAACGGCGGCCAGCACGTGTGACCGCGAGCCCCTGACAAGGACATTGCCATGGGGCGCTTCGCCTCCACCGCCGAACTCTACGAGCAATTTCGTCCGCCCTATCCGGCCGAGTTCTTTGGCACCGTGGCGCAGAAACTGAAGCTGTCGAAGCAGCACACTTTGCTCGACATCGGCACCGGCCCGGGTCTGCTTGCGATCGGCTTTGCGCCCTATGCCGGCGATGTCACCGCCGTCGATCCGGAGCCGGCGATGCTCGCGGCGGCGGCGCAGGCGATGGCCCGCGCAGGGCAGACGCTCCGTCTGCTCGAAGGCCGCGCGGAGGACCTGCCTGCCGATATCGGCCCCTTCGACGTCGTGACTATCGGCCGCGCCCTGCACTGGATCGACCGCGAGGCGCTGGGCCCGCTGTTTCACCGCTTGGTCAAACCCGACGGCGCAATCGTCATTTGCGGCTCCTCCTCGGCGCGCGACGATCGCAACCCATGGCTGCAGCCCTACAACGCCGTGCGCCGCGCGTGGTCGGACGCGGCGCTGTGGCAGGAATCGGGAAGGGGCGAGCGGACGCATCGTGAGCTGATCCCCCTCATGGGTCACGCCGGCTTCAAGGCGACCGACGTCGTCAGGATCGAGACCGTGCATGAGGTCAGCGTGAGCCACCTCGCGCAGCGCATCCTGACCTTCTCCCCCTCCTCGCCGGCCGCGCTCGGCGACAAGATCGAAGCGATGCTGGCGGATGTCGAAGCCATCCTTGCGCCGCTCAGCCACGGTGGGTTCATCACCGAGACGCTGGTGGCGAGGGCCGACATTGCGCGGGGGTAAGCAAACGCAAAAGGCCCTCGCCGCCTCCCACTGATGCGTCATGGCGAGCGAAGCGGAAGCAATCCAGGATTATCAGGCCGCTGCGACAGCCTGGATTGCCTCCGCCGCTTTCCGCCTTGGCTCGTCCACCTGCGCCCTTCGAGCTTCGGTGGACAGGTCGAGCTTCGGCAGACAAGCCACTCCTCGCCTCGCAATGACGAAGTCGCGGCCTGATCGATCAGCGCAAACCTCAGATCAACCCGCGCAAGATCTGCGCGGCCTGCCAGCGCAAGCGCAGCGCGTCGGAATTGAACGCGCTGGAGCATTCGTCCTCGCGCTCGCCCTCGAGTAGCAGCGCGCTGCAATGCCGGCACAGTCTCGGCGAGAGCGCGGGCGCGCGGACGCCGGTGGCACGCTCGCGATAGCGCGCGAGGTCGACGACGTTGCGCGGTGACATTATGGGTTTTTCAACCATGGTGGCCCTCTTGGATGCGCATGCCCTGAAGATCGGTTCCACAT
>Ga0134125_10002605_pt1 | contig 21233 bp, 31 predicted proteins | sample KB31751_FD_96464 | JGI IMG/M metagenome (GOLD analysis project Ga0134125, IMG submission 96464) | Terrestrial soil microbial communities with excess Nitrogen fertilizer from Kellogg Biological Station, Michigan, USA - KB3-175-1 | ecosystem: Environmental > Terrestrial > Soil > Unclassified ... | reverse complement strand
GTCGCAGCTGTCCGCCCAGACGGCAGCACCCGTTAACCTCGGAAGTTGTCTCCGAGTGGCCGCCGGTAGGCGGCGCTGGCGTCGGCGTCCTCCCACACTGTCACCTCGAGAGCATCGACGTTGGGCGCGGTCACCACCAGCCGATCGCTCAAGATCCGGGAGAAGTTCTCCACGCTGGGGTTCAGCTCGTCAAATTCAGGCAGCTCGTTGAGTGTGCGGTCCCGGTAACGCTCCACCAGGCCGTCCAACTTGCGGTAGATCTCGTCAATGTCGAGGAGGAAGCCGTAACGATCCAAGCTCGTACCTTCATACCGCGCCTCGATCCGGTAATGGTGAGAGTTGAGCATGTTCTCCCGCCCCCAGTCACCGCCGACCAGGAAATGTTGGGCGATGAGCTCACGCCGTACGGTGACGCTGTACCGCGGCTGCATTGACGTCACGTCTCGCCTCCCATCAGAGCCGGTTGCGCCTCGTGCGCATCAACTCCCGCAACGGCCGCCAGCCAATGACCTGGATACCAGCCCCACGCAGGAACTGGGCAAGCCCGCCGTCGCGGAAGGTGTCGAAGTCCGCCACCCTATGAGGCCAGTCGGCAGCGATGGTCCGCAGTTCCGCGGTGTCGGTGGCTGGATGGGTGATCAGGTAGGTCAGGCCGGGTGGCAGTTCGCTGAACAGTCTTTTGGTCAGATCGAGCCGGCCTACTGCTGGGCCGGTGAGGGGCATTTCCCTGAGGTGGTCGAAGACCGGGAGTCCCTGCCGTTCCCATCCGGCGATGGCTTCTTCGGACAGTGCTGCCACCCATTGCGGCTGGCGCGTCATCAAGACCGGGAGCTGCCGGTCGAAGCCAACGCTGACGTACTCCTCTACCAGAGCGCGGCGCATCATCGAGAACATGTGGCAGTCAATGTGGGTCACGTCAAGCGCTGCCGCCACCGCACGGTCGACTTGGGCCTCCACTTCAACACGGATTGCCCGGGGGTCGACGCTGCGCCACTGGTCTTGATTCCGGTAGAAGTAGCCGTCGTCGTCCAGCAGGCCGGATGCCGGATCCCGGGTGGATAGGGGACCCCAGCGATAGCCGTCCCATTCGCTGGTGAGCGTCAGGTGCACGCCGACGTCTAGCTCGGCGTGCTTGCGGCAGCCGGCTGCCACTGCCGGGAACCAGGGACAGGGGACCATGACCGATCCGGCAGAGATCACCCCGCGCGCTGCGACCTCGTAAAAGGCGTCTATGGTGGCCCCGCACATGCCGACGTCGTCGGCATGGATGATGACGACCCGATCCTCTGGGGAGAAACCGAGCTCGCGTAGCGCGGGGTTTGCGGTCACGGTCACCGGATGGCACCGATCGCATAGACGGTGTCGGTGACCTTCATCACCGTCACCGGGAATTGTCGTTCCAGCGCCACGAGATCGTCGAAGGTCAACTGCCAGCGAGGATCGTTGTTGACCGCCCAGTCCATGCCGCGCTGATCGGTCAGGATCCGGCCACGTGGCCGCAGGCACCACAGGTAGTTGTCGAACATTCGAAAGAAATGGTATTTACAGCAGGCGAAGCTGGCCAGGTTGTTGTCAATGATTAAATCATACCGATTTCTGATCGTGGTGAGGAACTCCCGGCTGTATTTGCTCAGGAAATAAACTGTGTAGTTGGCGATCCCCAGCGAGTCGGCAAGCTTCTTCTCCGCATGGCTCACCGTGAGACCGTCCACGAGACGAACCTGGCCGGCGAACCTCTGCGCGAACCGGGAGTTGCCGACGCCGACATGGAGGATATGCTGATCACGCAGATCCATCCCGTCGAGCACGTCCTCGATACGCGCCTGGTCGACCGTTGTCTCCTCCCGGGTATGATCGATCCAGATCGGCATATCGGTGGCCAGGCCGGGATGTTCGAGCCGGCCACATATGTCGGGACAGGAGTCGTAACGGCTGGGAATGCTCATCATCTATCCACCCTCGCGGGCGACGAGGAGCCGGTAGTGCACGTCCCCCGAGCGGTGGAGTCGTTCGAGAGCGATCCCTCCGAGATAAGCGGAGACAACCGTGCGCGCCGAGGGCAAGGGAATCCTCTCGTGGAGGAATGAATATATCCACTCCAGGCGGTCGAGGATCTCCTCGCGGCGCGGGCGGATCAGAGCGCTGAGGTCTTCCTCATGGATGACCGATAATCCTGCGCGGTCAAGCGCATTCCGGTAGTCGTGGTAGGTCCAGTAGCGCGCGCAACCCCAGTGCCTGCGGAGGAGGCCGGCTTCGATTGGCCGGTGGCAGTCGAGGTTGCCCGCCGCCATGTCATCGAGGAGCAGTAGCACGCCGGCGGGCTGAAGTGCACCGGCCAGGTTGGACAGCGTGCGGTGGAGATCGGGGGAATGGATAAGCGACTCGATAGCGACGATCGCATCGAAACCGCTGCCGAGTGGCTCATCGTAGCTTTGCAGCCGGAATTGGCAGACGTGTGCGATTCCGCGCCGGCGGGCCTCGCGCTGCGCCACGGCCAGCTGCACTCGGCTGAGCGTGATGCCCTCATACCGGCCACCGATCCGCGGCTGCCAGTGGAAGATCGTCCCCCCGAAGCCGCAGCCTGCGTCGAGCACCCGGGGACCAGGCGGGAGACCGGCCAGCGCCAGCACCCGATCGTTGACGTATTCGACACCTGCGGTGCGGTGGCCGCCGGCGTGTTCCGCGGTCTGGATCCCCAACCTCTTGTGCATGGTGAACGACGCGAAGCGGTCACGGTAAGCGAGCCAATTCGCGAGCTGGACGTAGCGAGACAGCCAGTCGTAGTACTCGGGGAGCTGCTTGTGAGTGATCAGAGCACTGTCTCCTTAGCGCCTACGACGCTGCTGGGAGGCTACTAGGGAGCTCAGCAACTCGCGAGCGCATTGGAACGATTGGTCCCAGGTCGGGTGGCGCGCGGCCCGCTGCCGAGCTGCGAGGCCCATCCGGAGCAAAAGCTCACGATCGGTAACCAGCAGGCGAAGATGCTCGCTGAGTGCCTTGACGTCGCCGGGTGCGACGAAGAACCCCTCGCGGCCGTCATCGATGACCTCGTGCGCACCTCCTGCGGAAGTGGCGATCACCGGGAGCCCGAACCACATTGCCTCTAGGTAGGCAATGCCCAAGGCCTCGTACAGGGAGGGCACTGCCAGCAAGTGGCTTCTGACGAGGTGCTCAGCGATCCGCTCATGGGGTACAGCGCCCAGTAGCTCGACATTGGCGTCGAGCCCGAGACGGCTGATCAGGTGCCGGAGGCGCTCGACATAGATCCGGTCCGTGGTCAGGCTGCCCGCTACCGTCAACCGCCAAATCTCGGCCGGAAGTGTGGCCAGGGCGGCGACTAACACGTGCAATCCCTTACCAGGGATCACATTGGCGATGCTGAGGACGCGAACAGGCCCCGCCGCGCGCGCTCGAGCGACCACAGCGGCTTCCGGTAGCTGCAATCCCATGTGATCACAGCCGGGGTAGGCGATGACCCCAGGAAGGGAGCATCCGAGCAGGCCTTCGACTGCTTCGCGAGTGGTGTGGCAATTGAACACCGCGGCATCGACGGTTTCGAGGTACCGCCGCTCGACCACTGCATAAGCGCGGCGCAGCAGCGACTCGCTCCGCTCGCTCGAGCGCAGCAGGTGGACGAGCGCGACGATGGGGTAGCCGGCCCGCACCTTGAGCCAGCGGTTGAGCAGGACCAGAGACGGGTGGTTGAGCTCGTCTTGGAGCAGGACATCGAAGCGCTCCCCAGCCAGCCGGTGAGCCAGCGACGGCGACAGATTGTCAGCAAGGTGGCGGGGGTAGGTCCGCAAGGGGAGGGACACCACCCGCGTCTGATCGCCGCGCGACCCCAAATATTCGAGCAACCGGCGATCGTAGAAATAACCGCCGGTGAGAGTGTCCAGGCTGCCGAAGATGATGAGGCCGACACGCATCGTGCGCCCGCCTACAACCGCTCATCGATAAACCGTGCCAGAGCCTTACGCATCTCACCCACTGAATATTTCTTCGCCCATCGGGAGCCGTCGATCCGGACCTCGTCGCGGAGCGCCTGGACGACGAGTCCGACAACGGAGCCCTGCTGCGCAGTGACGTGGCCGTAAACGTAAGGACGTAAGTCGGACGCGACGAAACCACGGTAGTCGCCGTTCACGACGCACGTGGTGCCGCACGCCATCGCCTCGATCATCGCCAGGCCGAAGCTCTCCTTCGGGGAGGCAGACACGAACAGGCGGGCCCGGTTGCATAGTTTCGCGATCTCCCGTGCCGAGCGCCAGTTACCGATGGCGAGTGGATCTCCCGGGTCGATGCTCGACACGACCGCCACGCCATCGATGTATCTTTTTAGCTCACCAAAGTAGTCTGAATCGTCGACGCCCCCCACCAAATGGAGGGGCAGGCGGTACTCTTCGAAGACTTCCTGCCGGTAGCTTCGGACGAGTTCGAGCTGGTTCTTGTCTGGATGGATCCGGCCGACGGCGAGTACGAGCTCGTCGCTTCTCCGGTCTGGATAGAAGATCCTGCCATCGTAGGAACCACCTATCAGGAGAAGGTCATGGTGCCGCTCGGTGGCACGATGGGCCAGGACACCGCGGAACAACCCCTCGGGCAGATCGGGATGCGGATAGGTATCGGTGAGACAGAAGGATGGCCGAAGATCGGCCAGCTGTCTGGTGAATTCGTTCTCCTTGAAGCCGATGAACATGACGAAGGTGAAGTCGAGGGCATGGAGGTCCCGGATCTGCAACCTTCCCTCGACGGGCCGGCCTTGGTGGAACAACTGACAGGGTGCCCAGTCGCCTGTGCGGGTAAGGAGGAAGTACATGTCGAATTGGGGAAACATCGCAACTTGGTAATCGTGGACCAAGCGCGCACAACCGTTGGTGACGACCGGGTAGGTGTTTGCGGTGGAGACCAGTAAGGCTCGCCTGGTCACGTGCGGTGGGCTCCGGTCTGCGCCGGGCGCGCCGGAAGACTCCTGGCGATCCAGCAGCGCGGCACGCAAAGTTGCCGAGGACGTGCGCAGGACGTCAACCCCTTTCTACGATCGAGGACATCGTGCCCGGCACCGCGCAGCAGGCGATGTACGCCGTCGGTGTGATCGAGATAGTGGCCGGCATCGTGGTTGCGGTGGCACCGCTGAGAGCCCGGCAGGGGTGCTGTTGTGTACCGCGTGGTGGGTAGGGTTGGGCGCTGCGTTGCTTAGCTCAGATGGCGTTGTCCGCTTAACAGGTGGGAACTATGAGCTGCGTTGTCTCCGTCATCACCGCAGCCCACATGTTGACTGTGCCTTACCTTCTCGAGGCGTATGAGTCACTGGTTGTCCAGGAGTTGCCCGCGGGTTGGTCCTGGGAATGGTTGCTTCAGGAAGACGGCCAGACCGGGGCGGTAGCGGCGGTTATCCCCGACGACCCGCGGATCAGTGTCGGATCAGCCCGTCCCGGCGGCCCAGGGGTGACTCGTACTATGGCGATGGCGCGAGCCCAGGGTGAGCTGGTTCGCAATCTCGATGCTGACGACAAGTTGCTGCCCGGGGCGATCGCGCGAGACATCAAGGTACTGACTGAGCATCCCACCGTTGGCTGGACGACTTCTCGCCTACTCAACTGGCTGCCCGACGGGAAGATCGTGAGCTGGAGGCACCACAATCCCGACGAGGGGGTGCTGACGCGGGGAGCCATCCTCGAGTCCTGGCGGTCGAATGACTGGTTCTTGCCGATTCACCCAGTCACCATCTGCATTCGGCGTGATCTGCTATTGGCGCTGGGCGGCTGGATGGCCCTCCCGAGCGCTGAGGACACGGGTCTGCTCATTGCCGCCAGCGTGACCACCGACGGTTACTTCATCAACGAACCGAGCCTGCTCTACCGGAATCATCCACACCAGATGACCGCACGGGTGGACCATGTGGACGGGCTCGACAGTGGCCGGCGACACCTCATCGCCGCACGGGCCGACGCGCTGCGATCCCTACTCCGGGACTGACTTGGCAAACACATGCGCCAGCACGCCGCCCGTTCTAGGATCAACTTTGGTTGAAAAAATGAGCCGAGCTGCCCTAGGTTCTCCCAAGAGTCTGTCCTGCTGCCTAGGAGGTTCCCGTGACAAGAGCCTCGACCTCGAGCACGCAGCCGGCGCGCGGTCTGACCGCGCCGCCATCGCTGCGCGAGCACCACCTACTGCCCTGCTGACGCTGCTCTAGGCAACACAGGATCGATCACGTGTTAGGTACTGAGCGTCGCGTAAGAATGGGGTTGCTGCGGCACCGGGACTTCCGTCACCTGTGTGCCGCGAATGCGATCAGCAAGGTCGGGACGGGGATCAGCAATCTGGCGGTGCCGTTACTGACCGTGATCACCCTGCGCGCGTCGACGTTCGAGGTGTCGATGCTGAACACCCTGCAGACCGTGGCGTATCTGCTGATTGGCCTGCAGGCCGGCGCCTGGTGTGACCGGATGCGTTGCCGGCCCGTCCTCGTCGTTGCAGACCTCGGCCGGGCGGTCGCACTCGGGTCAATCCCCCTCGCAGCCGCCTTCGGTGTCGTGACGCTGTGGCAGCTGTACCTCGCCGTCTTCGTCACCGGCATCCTGACTGTATTCTTCGACGTCGCGCACCAGTCGTATCTGCCGCGTCTTGTCGAGCGCGACGACCTCATAGAGGGAAACGCCAAACTGCGCGCCAGTATCTCTGTTTCGGCCCTCGCGGCGCCAAGTCTCGCCGGATACCTCGTTCAGCGGTTCACCGCTCCGATCGCCGTATTGGTCGATGCCCTGAGCTTTGTATGGTCGGCGGCCTGGCTGAGGACCATTCGCACCCGTGAGGCAGATCCGCAACAACATGGCGAGCGGAATCTGCGCAGTGAGATCCTGGAGGGTATGCGGCTGGTATTCGGGAACCCGATCCTGCGTGCCATCGGTATCAATAACGCGATGATGTCGCTGTGTCAGGCCGCGTACATGGCCATCGTCGTGGTGTTTCTCGTTCGAGAAGTGCACCTTTCGCCTAGCACCATTGGTCTGCTGGGCAGTCTGAGCCTGGTGGGGGCGCTGGTGGGAGCGGGGCTGGCCAGGCGCCTGGCCAGCACGGTCGGCGCGGGTCGGATCTTGTGGATCACCGCGTTGCTCAATGGTCTGGCGTTTTTGTGCTATCCGCTTACCGCTTCCGGCTGGCGGTTGGTGTTCTACGTGGTGGCCGGTTTTGTGACGAGCGCCTGCCTCATCGTGATCATCGTTGTGCAGGTGAGCGTCCAGCAGACGCTGTGCCCTGATCACCTGCTCGGCAGGATGAACGCGACGATCAACTTCCTGTATTGGGGTGCGGCTCCGGTGGGCAGCTTGCTTGCCGGTGTCGTGGCAGAGGCGATCGGACTGCGCCCGACCCTGTGGCTCGCCGGAGTCGGGATGCTGCTCGCGGCAGCCTGGTTGATCGTGTCTCCATTACCCACCATGCACCAGCTACCGGTGGCCAGCCGCTCGATCAGCCGTCACCAGCCGGCGAACACATCCTCCGCCCGCGACGGGATCAGCGGCGTTAACAGCTAGCAGCTGCGTCGTTCAGGGTCCGTTGCGCAGGGCGTCCGCCACGTCGTCGGCGAAGGTCACCGCGCAGTGGCTGGTGATGGCCGCGTTGTCCGGCCGCTGGGGTGCGACTGATCGGGGTGTCGCTGTCCGGGCTGACCAGCGCAGTGCAGCAGTCGCTGTTCGACGAGCCAACCGACCTCTGCCGCCCGTGCGTCGAGCCAGCCAGCCCCTACCACCGGCTCGACCCCCGCGCCCGCGGGCGGAAGTGTGACACTGGCCGGCCTGCGGGCATGGCTGAGTCAATGCGCCGGGCGTGGCCGCGTCACCGTATGCGGATCTGGTCCGGCACTGTTGAGTCCGCTGATGGCGGGCTCGGGCAGGCTGTGCTGATGCGTCGTCGCCACTCTCGGCTGCCAGCTCCGCGGTCCAGCTTCGCTGGCTTCCGGTTCCCGCCGGAGGTGATCACGGTGGCTGTGCGCTGGTACTTGCGCTATGGGCTCTCGTACCGCGACATCGAGGAGTTGCTGGCCGAGCGGGGTATCGAGGTGGATTCCGTCAAGCCTCGTTCATACGGCATGAGATGACCTGGCAAGACCGTTCAGACGGACCATTCCCAGGGCAGCGCTGTGCTGTTGCGCTCTAGTCCCCGAGCTCGGAGAGCGGTGCTTGGCGTGCTGGCAACGACCGGCGGTCCCGGACGCTGGGGGCTCTACCTGCCACGCTGGGGTAGAGGGGGCCCTCTACCCGGGTAGAGGGCCTGGGTAAAGGGCTCTGACCTGCACGGTAGCGGGGGTAGACCCGTTGGTTGGCGGCGGCCTTGGCAACCGGCGCTACGGTGCTCTGTGGACGAGCTGCGCGGCGCGGGCCACTGTCCAGCGGTGAGGGAGCGAGGTCCGGTGAGCGGATGCGCCCCCGGCGAGTCTCCCGGTGGTTCGGTCACAGAAAGTTACGGGGACCCAATCAGGGAGGCAGGGAGGGACTCAGGGAGTTCTCCCTACCTGGGTCCCTGCCCTTGCCGCCCCACCCTGAGCTGCACAAACACCAGACAGGGAGGCAGCTCTCTCCACTTCCTCATGCCCCGAAAACTCCCGATTTCCGGGGCAGACGACACCACGGCGCGCATCCCTCCCTCCCCGTACGACCGTATGGTCGATCACGTTGCGTCACTGGTAGCTGATGGATGGTGGCGAGAAGCCGCGTTCCGCCGACATGTTCCAGTAGTTCGAGAGCGGAGCCGAGGGTCACGAGACGGAACCTCAACGGGCCAGGGCGCCGCCGCGCTTCCGCTGACGTCACCGCCTCTTTTGACGTGCACCCCGGGCCCCGGAATCCGGCGGTCAGCGGCCGATCGGGGGTGAGGCAGACGGTGAGCTGAGGCACTTGCGCCCTGCTGAGGCACATGCCTCACCCGCAGTCAGACAGCCTGCCCTAGCCCTGAGCTGCCGCGAGGCAGACAACCTCGGCGAGGCAGAGGGTGCCTACCAACGGAAATCCGGTCGGTTTCAGCGAGCCGGGTAAGGTGCTCGCACCTGCCTCGCTCAGACCAGACGGGGCGGTGACCTGCGATGGCCCTCGACAGCCGACACAATTTCCGTCAACGTGTCTTAGGACGCTTCCGTAAAATTCGTTGTTGACGCGCCGCGTAAGGGAGGCTGCCGTGCCCGCCGAGAGACCGACTATCCTGGCTACGTCTATGGGGTTCAATCGGGCACGGGACCTGTGGCGGCCATCGCCAGTATTCCGATATGCGTTTGACTTGGCGGGTAGTCCAATGTATCCGAAGCTGTGCTTTGTGACCACTGGTACTGGCGATCGGAAAACAAGTATCGATGGTTTCTACGCGGCTTTCGCGGATAGTGGTGTGAAGGCAAGTCATCTATCACTATTCGAGAAGCCGAACGTGAAGGACGTTTCGGCCCACTTGCATGAACAGGATGTTATTTGGGTGGACCGCGGCAGTCTGGTCAACCTACTTGCCGTTTGGCGGGCACACGCGATCGATGAGATAATGCGTGATTGTTGGCAAAACGGTGTGGTGCTGGGTGGCGAATCGGCGGGATCACTGTGTTGGCACACCGCGGGCACTACCGACTCATTCGGTGATGTGCAAGCTCTTACAGATGGGCTTGGTTTCCTACCGTACTCAAACGCGGTTCACTACGAGGGGCGGCGTGAGTACTTTCAGCGGTGCATCGCTTCTGGGGTGTTGCCGGAAGGGTATTCCACGGATGCCGGTGCCGGTTTGCACTACGAAGACTCCGACCTTGTCACCGCTATTGCCGACCGGAAGAGTGCTGGTGCCTATCGTATCACCGGTCGGTCGACCAAAGGCGGTGTGCGCGAAGAGCTGCTTGAGGTGAAGTATCTCACGTGACGGTTACATGGCTAGTCGAGTTGGCGCATTATTTCTTGCACGTCGCTCCGGCCATGCCACTGATCAAGTACTCTTAGGGTTCGGCGCAGCTCACTGCGAGCAGATAACGAGCCGATCTGCTCAATGGCGTGGAGTGTTTCCCATGACAAACGGCACGCCTCAGCAGGATGACCGGTGTTTGCATAGGCTCGCGCCAGCTTAGCGCGGGTAATCGTGGCCGTGCGGACAGATGATTTCGACAACGACGCCAGGCGGGGTTCAAGCACCGGAATCGCGAGCGCTCCGTGACCGAGGTAAATATCGCAGGTCGTTTGAAAGATCGCGAACAGATCATCATCTACCACGCTGCGTTGCCCGAGCAATGCGTCGTCTTCGCGAGGCGGTTGGGCAAGCCATCTGATGGCCTCATCGAGGGTATGGTGACTCGCGTCCCTATCGCGAGCAAGTGCATAGCCGAAAGCCATCTGCTTGGCCGCCAGGCCTTTCATGCGGGGTGAAGCATCTGACATATCGAGGACATTGCGTGCTTGCTCGATAGCGCGACGACCGTCGCCAGAGAAGCTAATTGAAAAGATCACCCGGAGCCCTCTCATGCACCAGCTCCGCGGACGTGACCGTGCCTTATCTTCCGCCGTATCCGTACGATGCATCTTCGCCACAGGGGCCGCCGCTAAGACAACGCCCATGATGTATCTCAGAGCCAGGCGATGGATATCCTACGAGGAGATCATGAGAATGTCGTTGTGAGTATAGGCAAATCTGGACGCCAAATAGCACGGCTGGCCGCGCCGCGAACGCGGCAGACCCGACGTTACCCGTGAATCGCAACGGTGCGTTGCAGTTTACGCCGCTTCAGGGATGGCTCCAGTGGATCCTTGACGGTTCGACATCAGTCGTGACTTGCCGCGGAGCGTCCGGACCTATATCTCTGCGGATGCCCAATCGGTTCGCGTTGCTGTCAGGTTGCGGTGTCACGGTTTAAAACCTTTTGTTGACGATTCGCTGATGATGATGATCACTGTGACCGTGGTGGGGGCTGTGTTGTCGGCGCCGGGCGGTGGTCGCTGCGGTCGTCGGGCCACCGTTCACCGTCGACTGACCGTCTGGTCGGCTTGTCGACCTTCAGGGCGTCGAGTACCCGCGACGAGATCTATCTGAGCGGGTTCTGGGCGCCGGAGTCGTGCACCGCCTTCGGCGATGCCGCTCGTCCCGGGTGTTGCCTGGTGGCTTGCCGGTGACTCAACGCGTGACCGGAGACGCGCTCACGGTGCTGCACACCGTCGTAAGCGACTGGCCGCTCTTGAATCCAACTCCCGACCACCGGGTTGAGCGATTGCACCTTGGCTTCGACTGTCCGTTGGCCGGTCGGCTCCAGCCAAAGGAACACACAGAAGCATGTAATGCCCAGTCCGGCTAAGGCGATAACACGGGTGAAAGGCCCACTAAATTGGGGCCCATTGGATCACGTTCAGGAGCTACGGGCTTTATGTGAAGCCAAAACTGCGAGAAGGTGGTGAAATTGACGTCGCGGGGTTTGATGGCGCTCGCGTTATCACCAATCGTAGTTCTGCTCGCATCCGGCACTCGACTGATCATCATTGGCAACTATGACACGACCACAGCCACCACTATGGCATCATCGGGCAGTCTTGGGCAGACGATATTGGGCACCGTCGTTCCACTTCTTCCTACATTCCTTCCTGCATCTCTTGTTTTCCTTGTCATTTTTCGCCAGTGGGGTCTCCTTATTTTTGCGGCGGCTGCCGCCGCCCTTCTCTCGCCCGCATATATCAGCATAGGACAAGGATGGCATCGCGCATATCCACAATTCCGGTCCGCGGTCGACCATGCGTGGCATGGGCAGTGGCATGATCTATGGCAAGACTCGCATCTCCTCGTCTGGTGTGCTGCATTGGGCGCCGGAATCGCGCTGTGGGATTATTATCTTAGTATGGGTCCAAGCAACACCGCGTCAAGCAATGCGCCAAGCGCACTAATCGCTGCGGCTTATGTGCTGAGCCCGCCGATCGGAGCAATTTTCGTCGGGGCAATCTGTACTCTAGCGCTGCTATTTATTCAGCAGGTTTATCATGTAAGTACAACCTTAAACCTAGATACAATCTCGGAGACTCTTCGTCGCCCATGGTTGCCAGCAGAAAAAATCGATCTAAAATCAGGTGGAATGCACATTGGCTATGTTTTGTCGATTGATAGAGAATGGTATACCGTGCTAGACGAAAGCAAAAGGACCATTAGCTATATTCCGGTCGGCGAGGTGGTGGATCGAACTGTGTGTCGAGTGGTAAGTCCTCCTCCTAACCTGCCTCCTCCTCTTGTCCACCTTAAACCGGTAGCAGTCAGTCCAGTCGACCCGTGTCCTCCAGTCCACTAGTGCACTGTAGCCGGCATACGAAAGCGCGAGAATTGAGCTGCGGTGGCCGGGTGGATAGTGCGGCACCATTACTGTCAAATAGCACACCTGGGATTAGAATAAGGGCCATAGCGACGGGTCTAACCCGCTACTACAGGCGGCGCGATCGCTCGATCATTGATCATTTCAGAGAGTGCGCCGGTGCCACCGGCCATGATGAGCAGGCCCAGGCCGCCTAATTGATCACTGGGCTGCTGCCGAAGTTCTACGGCACTCGGGACATCCTCGTACGTCCCATTGAGAAGCATCTGTACTGACCAAACGAAGTGTTCGGTCATGACCGGCACTGTCCGGTAGTGGGTCCTGATAATCGCTAGGCCGCAGGTTCGAGTCCTGCCGGGGGCGCTACACCGCAGGTCACAGACTTGCGATGAGGATGACACAAGATCAATCGCAGGCCACCATGGTTGACGCTTTGCGACTTTCGACTGTATTAACCCAGCTTCTATCTATTAGAGAATGTAATGACCTACATTACCAAAGTGATCCACGTCATACGTCCAAGAAGGACCGCGGGTTAGATTCGTATGACTACTGGATCAAGCACTTGGGTCAACTGAACATGACTGCGGGTGATAAGATTATCGCGACATGCGACAATATTATCGTCTTTGTTGAGGACTGACCAATCCAATCGCCACCGGCGGCTGCTGATAATTGTCGCAGGAACGCTCGTTGAGTTCGACCCGTTGCCCCTCTCTAAATGGGTGTCGCGCATTGAGTTCTCCATAGTAGAACGCGAGTTTATCAACAAATGAGACTCGATTTAGTCCGATCAGTCAGTGGTCGGTGGCCAGTCGTTCTAAAAGCGCCGAGACTTCTTCGTTGAGATATTGCCATGAACCGAACATTAACCCGCCTTTGGTGATGTTGACCGTCCTGGCCTGTCCGGCCCAGTCGTAGAGATCTCGAAATAACCACAAGTGGAATTTTTGAAAGTGCTGTAAATTATATTCACCAGGAAGTGTTTGACGTACTAGCTCGACATCTCTAGCACTTACGATGCGATCCTCGTAATCTGCAAGTATATCCGGATCCTTGATACCGAGCTTGTTTCTGAGGCAGTCGGTGCCGGGCCAAAGGTATGGGTCCGTCACGCCCGCTTAGCCCGCTCGATCTCAACTGCAATCACGTCATCGGCAGACCTTGCCCCGTTGGCGATGGCACTCAAGGTTTCCTGCCACTCGTCATCAATAACACGCCCCTCTAGGGCGGCGCTTGCGGCAGCTTGAGCGACTGCTACTTCGGGATCTGAACATTGGCGAGAGTAGAAGGAACGCATCTGGTCGTGCGAGATAGGTTCTGAACTCTTTTCACTATCGGCGGCGGCGCCTCTGGCGACTATCCAAGGAACCTCTTGATGGGTCATTCTGGAAAGGGCCTCAGCGGAAAAACTGCCGTATTTATCTGCTACCCATTCGATCGTGGAATTTTCAATGCTGCTAAGGCGTTTCGGGCTTCCCGTCGGCCAGTCTACAACCTGATACTTCCGTCGATGCTTCCGGTGCAACTCCGGAACAACGGGGCCTCTGACCCAAGCCTGGATCTCCTCCGGGAAGAGAGGTAAGCCGGTGAACGCCAAATGCTATGCCTGCAATAAAATACAAGTTTCTGCAGCTTCATGGTCGTCATCGGCCCAGTTCGGACAAGTAATGCTGCAGCAACATCGTCCACTTTGATCATCGTTACGCTCTCCTCCTTTCTGTCGTTCGTTTCCTATCTGGCATCCCTTCCTGCAGCATAGCCTCCTGTGGCCACCTTGGATAGATCATCTCTGTGTGTCGCTTGACAAATGTCACCTAACTAGTCCGAGCACGGTGAGGACCGCGTTTGCTAATACATCATTCTCTGCGTGCAGTGGTAAACACCGCTCTTGGTCTACAACGATGATCACGGCCGTAGCGTTGTGCCGTCCACGCCAGCCCCGCCTGACGGCGCTGTGTCGGAGTGGCATCATCCCCAGGCGATAGAACCTCCTCTGACCCACTGCGGGGCCTGGTCTCTTCACCTCCGACGCACAGCGTGGCTGTCGTCAAGTCCAGGCGGGTGACTAGACGTGGGCTGGCCGTGAGAGAAGAAACCCAAATGGGTGGACGACCGTTCCGATCGGAAGGTCGACGGTTCGACCCCGCCCCGGCCACGTGCACAGTGGGCCTGCAGATCGGCAACTACGAGGAAGGAGCCTCATCGTCGTCATTTAGTTCGTCGGACGGGGTGATTAGCGCGAGGTACACGTGTTCCGTGGTGATCTCCGCCGCGCAGCTTGCACCAAGCGGTGCATAGGCAAATTCCTCACCGCCGTTAGATTCCGAGAGCCACCATGCGGCGGCATCAACCAGGGCGAGGCGCTGAATCGCGGAGAGGTGCGCCTCCCGCTCGCCCAGGATGGGGCTGTTGCGTCCGGGGATGGCAGCAGCGGTAGCCATGTTTGGTGCATGCGAGCCGCTCGTTGTGTCGCCCGGCCGTCGCGTCGACAGCGTTCGCCGGGTTCCGGTTTCCGCCGGAGGTGATCGCTTTGGCGGTGCGATGGTATCTGCGGTTTGGTCTTTCCTACCGTGACGTGCAAGAGCTCTTGGCCGAGCGTGGCATCGAGGTGGATCACGGCATCATCTATCGCTGGGTGCAGCGGTTCACCCCGCTACTGATCGACGCAGCACGCCCCTGCCGGCACGCCCCCGGTGATCGGTGGTTCGTGGACGAAACGTACGTCAAAGTCGCCGGGCGGTGGGTTTATCTGTTCGGGGCGATCGACCAGTACGGCCAGGTCATCGACGTCCTCGTCGCACAGAAACGGGATCTCGCGGCCACTCGCCGGTTCTTCACCCGTGCGCTGAAGCACGGTCCATCACCGACCGAGGTGACCACCGACCGCGCACCCGCCTACCCGCGGGTGCTCGATGAGCTGTTACCCGCCGCCTGTCATGTCATGGATCAGTATGCGAACAATGCCATCGAAGCCGATCACAGGCGTCTGAAATCCCGGCTGCGGCCGATGCGTGGTCTCAAACGACTCCGCTCGGCGTGGGTGATCAGTGCTGGACACGCGTTCGTGCAAAACCTGCGCCGTGGTCACTACGACATCGCTACCCATATCCAGCCGAGCCGTCAGCTCCCGGCAGCGTTCGCCGAACTCGCTCTCGCCATTTGATCCAGGGCGCCAATCGCGGCCAAATCTGACCACCCTCAGTCAACGCAACACCCCGCCACCGCGAATACCCCGTAATCATGGTCGATACTGGCAACTGTGTCGCGGTCCGGACTTGCCCATAGCCCACCGGAAGCTCAATATCGGGAAACCAGAAGTCGTTTTGGGCGATCTCCCCCGCAACATAACTGGTCCGACTCGCCGGGTCCGGCGGCAGATACACCGGACGCAATTGCGCGACCCGGCCCGACAACGTCCGGATCGACCGCTCCCAGCCGATCCGCTCCGCGATCACCGTCGCCGGCATCGTCGGATACGCCGCAAGCAACTCACGGATCCGTGGCTCGACCTCGTCCACAATCGAAACGGACGCCCCCCGCGAATACTTCGGCGGCCCCTCCGCGGCCAACGCCGCCTTGACTGTGTTCTTCGAACACCCCACCACCCGAGCGATCACCTTGATCGGCATCTTCTCCGCACGATGCAACCGCCGAATCTCAGCCCAATCTTCCACGCACAACACCCCTTCGTCCTCCCCAGCTCGGTGCGAGCCAGGATCACGGCCCAGGGGGTCAAAATTCAGTTGCCGCGCGGGGGTCCAGTTTTCACGTGCCGTCGACAAAGCCGACCCTGACCCCCATGACGCACCAACGTAAGGCAGTACTGGCCGCCGGCGCGGTGCTCGCTGGCGTGACGACCCTCGCGATGCGCCGCAGCAAGGCGCACAGAGTCTCCCAGACACTGCGGGCGGCCCGGCCTCAGTGACCTATTGCATGCCCGGTACCCCGCCATCTCGACGCACGACCTGGTCCTGGCCCACAGGCACGACGAGCGCTTCCCCCACCATGCGGCGCCGCGCTCCACCTTGGCCCCGAGCCTCACCGGATACCAGGCCGGTCTTCCACAGCGGCGCATCGGCCTAACCCTGCCCGAGCTTGCCATCGATCAACGCATCAGACCCGTAGCGGAACGGGTAGGGGCAACCGGCGGGAAACCGGGCGAACCGGACGAGGTCAGCGGGCGGAGCGGACCTGGTTCTTGATCCGGGCCAGCATGGCTACCATGCCGCGCAACCGCAGCGGGCTGACCGCCTCACCTAACCCCAGGGCCAGGTAGAAGTCGTTCGGCACGCCCAGCACGGTGTCTGCGCTCTCCCCATCCAGCCCGGTGTACATGATCGAGGCGAACCCGCGGGTGGTCGGCGCCTCTGGGGGAGCGTCGAAGAACAGGTGCACCGTCCGCTCAGGGTCCACCTCGACCGCCAGGAACAGCGGTGTCTGGCACTCGTGCACCTGCTCCATCGCGTCGCGGTGGCCGGCGTAGCGCTCCGGCAGTGCGGGCAGCTCCTGGGACAGCTCGAGCAGCAGCTGCAGCCGGTCCTTGACGTCGACCTCGGAGAAGTCGTCGACGAGCTCCGACAGCTTCGGGGGCAGTTCGACCGAGGCGGTCACGATGGCCTCACTCTTAGCAACATCGTCAGCTGACCGAGCCGCGCTCGGTACCCACCGCGATGGGTACTCGTACCGAGTTGCCCCACTCGGTCCAGCTGCCGTCGTAGTTGCGTACCTGGGGGAACCCGAGCAGATGGGTCAAGACGAACCAGGTGTGGCTGGACCGCTCGCCGATCCGGCAGTAGGCGATCACCTCATCATCCGGGGATAGCCCCTGCTCGCGCTGGTAGATGTCCTCCAGATCCTCCCGGGACTTGAAGGTGCCGTCCTCGGCAGCCGCCCGGGCCCACGGCACGCTGGCCGCGCCCGGGATGTGCCCGCCGCGCACCGCGCCCTCCTGTGGGTAATCCGGCATGTGCAGCAGCTCGCCGCTGTACTCGCCGGGTGAGCGCACGTCCACCAGCGGCTTGCCCAGGTGCGCCCGCACCTGGTCCTTGAAGGCCCGGATGGTGCTGTCGTCGCGCTCAATGACCGGGTACTCCACCCGCTCGGGTTTGGACTGTTCGGTGGTCATCTCCCTGCCCTCGGCGACCCACTTGGCCCGGCCGCCGTCCAGGATGCGCACGTCCGGGTGCCCGAACAGGCTGAACACCCACAGCGCATAGGTGGCCCACCAGTTGTTCCGGTCGCCGTAGAAGACGACTGTGCTGTCCCGAGAGATACCCCGCTCGCCGCAGATCTCGGCGAACCGCTGCCCGTCCACGTAGTCGCGGGTCACCGGGTCGTTCAGCTCGGTGTGCCAGTCGACCTTGACCGAGCCGGGGATGTGGCCGGTGTCGTAGAGCAGCACATCCTCGTCGGACTCGACCACCACGAGCCCGGGTTCACCCAGGTGCTCGGCCAGCCACTGGGTGGTGACCAGGCGCTCCGGGTGGGCGTAGGCGGACAATTTCGGGTCTGTGTCGTTTGGTACCGGCATGGCACCGAGCCTAGTCCCGTTTTCCACAGATCAGTGACCATGACGCCCACCTCGGTGAGCAGCCGGCGAACCAGCGGCAGGCTGATACCCATCACGTTCGACGGACCTGCCTCAATGCCGGTGATGAACCGGGCGCCGAGCCCATCCAGCGTGAACCCACCTGCACCCCCGTCGGCTCCCCGGAACATGTTGGGGCATCGGTGTCCAGTACGCGGCGCATCCCGTGCCACTTGTGGGTCGTGGGGGAGAACAACGTGCGGGTGTGCCTCGGCGGTCGAGCAGGCCGCCAATGACCACAACAACGCCACGGTGTCACGGGCTCCGTGCAGCGATGGCCATATCGGGCACGTGCCGTGTACGAAAGTCCGTAATGGAGATACCAGCGCACTGTGACCCGAGGCTGGCTCAATTAGTGCGCAGCGGGATTGCGTCGGGGTAGCGGTGGCACGGGTGCGGGTTCCGCCCACACGACCGATGAGTTCCGCCTCGCCGCGCGGTCTGCATGTTGGGAATGTCCCCCTTCCCCGCCTGCGGGAGGCCCGAGATGAGATGAAAGGAGCGTGCACACCGTGGCCGAGGAGAACGTGAGCGCCACCCTGACTGTCGCCGTGCCCGCCGCGAGGGTGTTCGCGGTGCTGGCGGACCCGACGATCCATTCTGCGGTCGATGGCACCGGCTGGGTTCAGGAAGCTGTCGACCGGGCGCCGCTGACCGAGGTGGGGCAGATTTTCCGGATGGACATGTATCACGCCAACCATCCAAACGGTGACTACCAGGTGGCCAACAAGGTCCAGGTGCTCGACCCGCCGCGCGCCATTGGCTGGCTGACGGGGCAGGAGAAGGGCGACGGTCATCTGGAGTTCGGTGGCTGGATCTGGCGTTACGACCTGGTGCCGCTCGGTCCGTCCGAGACTGAGGTCACACTCACCTACGACTGGTCGGCGGTGCCGCAGTTCATCCGGGAGTACCTCCAGTTCCCGCCGTTCGGCCCTGAGCATCTCACCAACTCGCTGCACCACCTGGCCGAGCTTGCCGCACCGACGTCCCGGGCCTGGACGCCCGACGGCTAGACACCTGGCGGGCGGCCGTAGCGGTCCACTCGAACGAAGATGTCGGCGATGTGGGCATCGGTCAGACCCAGAGGCGTCGGTGAGCAGCCCGATCGTGATCTGCGGCTCCAGCCGCGGAACCCGTCACCCTGGCCGGCCTCGAAGTAGAGCGTGGACACGTCATAGAGCACCAGGCTGGCCGGGCCCAGGCCGGGGTGCGCCGCGCACGCGGCCGCGAGCTTGTGCCGCCACGACTCTTTTCGCAGAGGCCGGCAGGCGCCGCTTGAGCGTGGCATACGACGCCCCCGCCGCCGAAGCCCGGGCCGAGATCCAGCGCGCCCTGCCCGGCCGCCAGCCGCTGCGGCGCGACGGCCTTGAGGAGCTCCAGCTCGGTTTGCTCATGCGCCGACCCGATGTGCTCGATCTGCCGCGACCCGCGATGGTAGGAGTACACGACGATCGTTAGCCAAGTCAGGGAGCCGGGGCAAGTTGCGCCAGTGTCCGGTGTGGCCGCGCGGCATTGAAATGGTTCAGGTAGATCGTGAGGACCCGGCGTAAGCTGCGTTGCTCCGCATGCGGGGCGCGCGGCCGGCGTCGAATCTTCAGCGGACTGTAAGGCGGACCTCGACCTTTCCATTTTGGCAACGCACCTCGTAGGTGGGGGCGGGCACGGTGGCGGGTCCTCTTAGCACTTCACCGTCTGAAAGCCGAAAGATGCTTCCATGGCAAGAGCATTCCAGCATCAAGTCATTGACCTGCCCCAGGTGAAGCGGGCATCCGCGGTGAGAGCATCGGTCTGATAGGGCATAGAGCTTTTCGCCTTTTTTGTAAAGCATGATGCGCACGCCATCGGCTCGTGCGGGGGTAAGGGTGTCCTCGGCGAGGCCATCCTCTGCGATCACTGGTATCCAGTCCTGCGGCCAGTCTTCGAACGCTGTCTGATTTACGCCGACTCCCTTGACGAAAGAGAGATAGCCACCGAGGTTGGCGGATGCTCCGGCGATCACCATGGAGGTGAGTGACAAAAGGCACGCTTTCTTCCGTTTTCCGCCGCGGCGGGCCTTGATGGAAAAGATTTGAAAGCAGAGAGCGGTAGCGTTGCCCAAAGCATGGACGGACCCCACGCGTTGCTGTGCGCCCCACAGCTCCGCCCAGTCAGACAGCCCAGCAGCGATAGTGGGAAGCGCGGCCAGGGTGCCGATGAAGACAAGTTGGTCGGCTGCTTGTTCCGCCCTCTTGTCACCCAACACGTCAAGCGCTGAGGCGCTGGTCCAGCTTCCAATCACAACATCGGTGAGAACTGGATGCAGCGGACGACCTAGCCAGGTGCCGCTCAGCAGATCCTTCCGAACCGATTCCTGCGGAACGATCCGTGAGACGATCCTTTGCACGAGGTCCGCGAATCGGTCCAGAGGCTCCATGTTTTCGATTCGCTTGGTCAACTGCTGGACGGTCTTCATTTATCCGCTCCCTGCACCTTCGACGGCGTGCTGTCACCTAAGGACTTTCGATCGAGCCTTCGCGGTTGCTTGCGGTCTGCACCGTCCTCGAGCAGATCGGCCAGCTCTTCGGCGGCCGTCCCAGCTGTTTCGGGAGGTCCCATGGCGATAGTCCGCTCGTAGGCTGTCCTGGCGCTGTCCTTTTCTCCCTGATCTCGATGAAGACGGGCAAGGTTGAGCGCGCCTAAGGAGGCGAACTCTGGATGGCGCAGTGCGATTAACAGTTCGTAGATGTCCTGAGCTTTCTTGTGATCTCCTTGACGGGCCAAGATGTCACCGAGTTTTAACGCCGCCCAGCAGGTGACCTCGGGATGTCCAAAAGCGATGGCTTGCTCATAGACCTCCTGCGCGCGGTCCAGCTCTTCAAGTCTCTCCAAGAGGACCCCAAGGTTGTAAGCGGCGAGTGGGGCAAATTCGGGGTGCCCCGAAGTGATCGCTTGGGCATAGGCTTCTTGTGCTCGAGACGTTTTTTCTAACTCTTCAAGCAGGATTCCCAGACCAAAAGCAGCGGCTGGTGCGAAATGTTCGTGTCCCGAGTCAATCGCTTGTTGATAAAGCCTCTGGGCCCGTTTCCATGAGCTCTCTCGTTGTGTCGCGAGAAGACCAGCCAGCCTTATTCCTGCTTCCAAAGACTCTTCTTTGCGTCCGGCTTGTACCGCGATGCACCATGCCCGCTGCGCATCATAAAGATCAAAACGAGCTCTGCGGCGGGTGGTATTCTCGGGAGAGCCGGACTGGTGAAAATGCATGACGAAAGGAAATACTTCACGGCGCATATGCGATAAAGATCGTGCGCGATCGTAGCGGCATGCGCCGTCGGCGGTAGTCGCAGCCACGGGAGACACTTTGTCGAT
>Ga0134125_10002604_pt1 | contig 21238 bp, 23 predicted proteins | sample KB31751_FD_96464 | JGI IMG/M metagenome (GOLD analysis project Ga0134125, IMG submission 96464) | Terrestrial soil microbial communities with excess Nitrogen fertilizer from Kellogg Biological Station, Michigan, USA - KB3-175-1 | ecosystem: Environmental > Terrestrial > Soil > Unclassified ... | reverse complement strand
TTGCCACGTTCAAGGTTCCCAAGCAGCGCCGTGTACCCGAGGACCAGACCATGAGCAACGTGGTCGCCACCCTGCCGGGCACCGACCCCAACGACAAGCGCATTTTTGTCGTCAGCGGGCATTACGATTCGATCCCCGCCGATTTCAAGCTGGACGCCCCCGGGGCCAATGACGACGCCAGCGGAACCATCATCTCGATGGAGAGCGCCCGCGCCCTGGCCCGCTATCAGTTTCCCGCCACCATCGAATTCATGGCGGTGGAAGGCGAGGAGCAGGGTTTGCTGGGAAGCAAGTACGAAGCCGACACCGACAAGGCCAAGGGTCTGGACATCGCCGCCATGCTCAACGACGACATGGACGGCGGCGATCAGACTCCCGGTTACGAAAACCGCAACGTGGTGCGGGTCTACAGCCAGGGCGTGCCGGCCAACGCCACCCCGGAGGAGCTGCGGTTTATCGCCGCCAACGCCTTTGAGAACGATTCCCCCTCGCGCGAGGTGGCCCGCTTCGCGGCGGAAGTGGCGGGCATGTACCTGCCCCACTTCGAAGTGCTGCTGGAGTTTCGTCCCGACCGCTTCCAACGTGGCGGAGACCATGAGTCCTTTGTCAACGCCGGCTATCCAGCGGTGCGCTTCAGTGAGTTCCGGGAGAACTCCAACCATCAGCACGTGCCGCTGAGCGTCAACGCCGCGGGAGTGGAGATGGGGGACCGGGGCCAATGGATCAGCCCCACCTACATCGCCAACGAGGTGCGGGTGAATGCGCTGACGCTGGCCAGCCTGGCGGCTTCACCGCTGCCGCCAGAGCATGTGTACTTCCAGGGCGGGCAGCAGATCGGCACCAAGGTGGATTGGTCGCCGGTGGCGGGTGCGGCCGGCTACCGCCTGCTACTGCGGGCCACGGCTTCGCCCAACTGGACGCTGCGCATCGCCGCTCCGCCGGTGCCGGCGCCGCCGCCGGCGCCACGGGCGGGAGCGCCGGCGCCGGAGACGCCGGCCGGGCCGATGTACCAGATCACCATTCCGCAGTCACCCGACAACTACATCATCGCGGTGGTGTCGGTGGACAAGGACGGACACGAGAGCCTGCCGCGGCTGGGGACCGCGCGGCCCTTCCGGCGTCCGGCGCCGGCCGCCGGCCGGGGCGGTCATTAGGCGGCGCAGGCGGCACTCACCAGATGGTTTGGACAGCGCCGGCGGCGCGGATGCGCTCATCGGCGGTGACCAGCGCCAATCCGTGCACCATGGCGGTGGCGGTGATCAGGCGATCACCGGGGTCGCCGCCGAAATCCGGACCGAGCTGAGCCGCCTGGACGGCGATGTCCGGGGTGAGCGGTAGCAGGACTATGCCCTCGACCAGGCTCTCCACGAATTGCCTCATGGTGACCGCGGTATGAACACCCCGGCGGTGCAGCCATGCCGCCTCCCAAACGGTAAACGCGGCGATGGCCAGTCCGCCGTCCCGTTCGGCGCGGCGGATCAAGCCGGCGGCGCGCGGACTCAGACGCCGGGCCTCGTGCTGGGCCCAGACCAGAACGTGGGTATCAAGCAGGATCAATCCGGGTCCCACTCATCTTCAGGGATGATGGGAGCCAGCAGGTCGCCGACGATTTCGAACTTTCCCTTCAGGCGATCCAGAAAGGGCTCTGGCTTGGCCGGCCTTTCCACCGGCATCAGGCGGGCCACCGGACGGCGGTGTTTGGTGATGACCAGCGGCTGGCGGGTGGCGGCCACCTCATCCATCAGCCGCAGGCACTCGGCCTTGAATTTCGAGGCGGCGATGGTGCGCGGCTTCATAGTGGTCATATTATCATGACCACTATGCGGGAATACCCAACCGGGCCGGTGGTGGGAGTGGGGGTGGTGGTGGAGCGGAGCGACGGCGCGGTGCTGCTGGTGGAGCGCGGGGCGCCGCCGCTCGAGGGGTACTGGAGCGTGCCCGGGGGCAAGGTCGAGATGGGGGAGACGACGGCGGCGGCGGCGGTGCGGGAGGTGAGGGAAGAAACGGGGGTTGAGGTGGCCGTCGAGCGGCTGCTGACCGTGGTGGACCGGATTGTGCCTGCGGCCGACGGGCGGGTGCAGTATCACTACGTGCTCATCGAGTACCTGGCGCGGCCGACCGATCCGGCTGCGGTGGCGCGGGCGGCGAGCGACGCGCGGCAGGCGAGGTGGATGGCGCGCGGCGAGGTGGGCCAACTGCGGCTGGTGCCGGGGCTGGAGGCGGTGCTGGGCCTGGTTTCCCCGGTGTTATAATTGGTTCTCCCACTATGTCCGGACACTCCAAATGGGCGACGATCAAGCATAAGAAGGCGGCCACCGACGCCAAGCGCGGCAAGATTTTCACCCGCCTGATCAAGGAGATCGCCATCGCCGCCCGCGCCGGTGGGGGCGAGGTGGACAGCAACCCGCGCCTGCGGACCGCGGTGCTGGCCGCCAAGGCGGAGAACATGCCCGCCGACAACATCAAGCGCGCCATTCAGCGCGGCACGGGCGAGCTGCCGGGGGTGATGTACGAGGAGTTCTCGCTGGAGGGCTACGGTCCCGGCGGGGCGGCGGTGCTGATGGATATCACCACCGACAACCGCAACCGGACGGTGAGCGAGATCCGCCATCTGATGAGCAAGAACCACGGCAACATGGGCGAAGCCGGATGCGTGGCCTGGATGTTCAAGAAGCGGGGCACGATTTCGGTCGCCAAGGCGGCCGCGGCCGAGGATCAGCTCATGGACCTGGTGCTGGAGGCGGGCGCCGACGACCTGCGCGATGACGGCGAGAGCTGGGAAGTGCTGACCGCGCCGGATGCCTATGAGACGGTTCTGCAGGCGGTGAAGGGCGCCAAGATCGAGCCCGAAAACGCCGAAGTGGCCATGGTGCCGCAGAACTACGTCAAGCTCGAGGGCAAGGAAGCCGAGCAAATGATCAAGCTTCTGGAAGCGCTCGACGAGAGCGACGACGTCACCCATGTCTACTCCAACTTCGACATGGATGCGGAACTGATCCAGAGCTAATACCTGGCGGTGGTGGGATCGACCTCGTCGGCCCAGGCGAGGATGCCGCCCTGCAAATTGCGCACATCGGGGAAGCCCTGGTCACGCAGCAACTGCGCCGCCTTGAGCGAACGCACGCCGCTGCGGCACTGGGCCACAATGCGGCGGGATTTATCGAGCTCGCCGAGGCGGTCGGGCAACTGGCCGAGCGGGATGAAGACGGCGCCGGGGATGCGGGCAATTTCAATCTCGTGCGGTTCGCGCACGTCCAGCAACAGCGGAGGCTGGGCGCTCTGCAGTTCGCGGCTGAGTTCGAGGGCGGTGATCACGGGGATGGGCGCCCCTTCGGTATCGGGCTTCTTTTCTTCGCCCCGCAGGCCGCAGAACTGCTGATAGTCAATCAGCGCGTGGATGGTGGGATGCGGTCCGCAGATGGGGCACTCCGGGTTTTTGCGCAGCTTCAGCTCGCGGAAGCGCATGGCCAGGGCGTCGAACAACAACACACGATTTTTGAGCGGCTGCCCCAGGCCGGTGATCAGCTTGATGGCCTCGGTGGCCTGGATCATGCCCATCAGGCCGGGCAGCACGCCCAGCACGCCGCCCTCGGCGCAACTGGGCACCAGGCCGGGCGGGGGCGGTTCGGGGTACCAGCAGCGGTAGCAGGGGCCGTCGGGGAGAGCCAGCACGGAGGCCTGGCCTTCAAAGCGGTAGATGCTGGCGTAGACGTTGGGAATGCCGCTCAACACGCAGGCATCGTTGACCAGATAGCGGGTGGGGAAGTTGTCGGTGCCGTCAATCACCAGGTCGTAGCCGCGGAATATCTCCAGCGCGTTGGAGCTGTCCAGGCGGGTCTCGTAGCCGACCACCTCCAGGCCGGGGTTGATGGCCTTCAGGCTCTCGGTGGCGGAGACCAGCTTGGGGCGGCCAACATCACTGGTGGCATGGATCACCTGACGCTGCAGGTTGGTGAAGTCCACCACGTCAAAGTCCACAATGCCGATGGTGCCCACGCCGGCCGCCGCCAGGTAGAGGCCGACGGGTGAGCCCAGACCGCCGGCGCCGATGGTGAGCACGCGGGCGGCTTTCAGCTTGCGCTGGCCCTCCATTCCCACCTCGGGGATGATCAGGTGGCGGCTGTAGCGCAGGATTTCATCGTTGGTCAAAGCAGGTAACGAAGCGGTCGCCATGGAAAAACACCTTCTCCGGCCGCCGGGGCCGGGATTCAATCCAAGTTTAAAGGGAAGGAGGAACGCGCGCGGGAGCGGGCGTCTAACATCGCCCGGCGGAGTCGCCGGGCCGGCGCATGGATGGGGAGGTGCGCGTCATGGTCCGAGGCCAGTATATCAAAGGGGTCGGAATTCAGGGGGTCAGGATTTAGGGATCAGGGGTCAGCAGGGGTTCGGGGAGAAAGCGGGAGCGGTCGTCGGCGAGTTCGAAGGAGTTGGCGGCGTCGCTGGGGGCGCGGCGGCCGCGGGCGATGGAGACGATGAGATAGGAGTAGCCGGGCCAGGCGGCGTGGTCGAGGTCGAATTGAGAGGGATGGGCGGGGTGATCGGGATGGGAGTGGTAGAAGCCGATGATCTCGAGGCCGCGGGCGCGGGCGCTGCGCTGGGCCGCCAGATGCTCGCGCGGGTCGAGGTCGTAGCGGGTTTGGGGCGAGGTGGTGTTGGCGTTGCGCATGCGCTCGGCGGCCGACACCCGCCGGGCGCCCTGGGCGAAGGTGCCGAGCAGCAGGCCGCAGCACTCATAGGGGTAGGTCTGTTCGGCGTGACGGAACACGGCTTCCAGCACCTCGGGGGGACAGATCAGCGCCACGATTTATCCTGCGGCAGCGGGCGCACCAGCAGCCAGGCGCCCAGGACGGCGATGGGGAGCAACTCCAGCGGCGCCAGCGCCTGGGCAAGAGAGGCTGGTTCGACCAGTCCGGGCGGCAGTCCGAATACCGGCAGACCGGTGGAGAAGCTGACGGTACTCATCAGACCGTAGTAGCCGAAGGCAATGCCGGGGATGAGCAGCACCAGTCCCAGGGTGGTGCGCGCCGCCGGCTGCCGGCGGGCGGCCCATATGCAGCCGAGCAGCGCTCCCGGGACCAGCCAGGCGGCGCCGCCGGAGAGGCAGACGCCGGCGCCGGCCAGCATCAGCAGCACGCCCAGCGCCGCCGCGCGCTCCAGTACCAGCGCCCCGACGATGGCCAGCAGCGCCATCAGGGGTATGAGAATGCCGTGCAGGCCGCCGGCTGCGGCATCGCCGTCCAGGGGAAGCGGCGGAGGCGCCAACACCCAGGCGTAGAGGATGGTCAACACCGCTCCCAGCAGCATGGTGAACAGAGTCAGGCGCAGCCACAACCCACGCGGGGGGGCCGGTCGCGGTACGGCCAGCGGCAGCGGCACGCCCGCCAGAGGCGGTGATGGGGGACTGTCAACCTCGCTGGACATCGCTGGCTGGATTTTAACAGGCCGGGAGGGGGTCGGATACTATGGAAGACGATGGCCCGCATACGACCGTTTTCCGCCTTCCGCTACGACCTCAGCCGGGTCGCGGCGGCCGATGTGCTAACCCAGCCGTACGACAAGATCAGCGCCGACATGCGGGCGCGCTACCTGGCCGCCAGCCCCTACAATCTGGTGCGGGTGATCCTGGGCGAGAAGCACGACGGCGACACCACGGACGACAACGTCTATACCCGGGCCGCGGGATACCTGCAGAACTGGATCGAAGCGGGGGTGTTGCGGGCGGACCCGGAGCCGGGCGTCTATCCCTACACGCAGACCTTCCGCTCGCCCGCCAGCGGCGACACGTTTACCCGGCGCGGCTTCATTGCCCTGGGGGGTCTGGAGCCGTACGAAAAGAAGGTCGTGTACCGGCATGAGCAGACGCTGAGCGGCCCCAAGGCGGATCGCCAGGCGCTGCTGCGGGCCACCCATACCCACTTCGGGCAGATCTTCATGCTCTACAGCGACCCCACGCAGAGTGTGGAGCGGGAACTGCTGGAGCGTGCCCGGACGCCGGTTCTCGAAGCCGGCGATGAGTACGGAACCGAGCACCGGCTGTACCGCGAGACCGATGCGGGCGTGCTGGAGCGGCTGCGCCACGCCATGGCGCCGTTGCCGCTGGTCATCGCCGACGGCCACCACCGCTACGAAACCGCGCTGCAGTGGAGCGCGGAACAGACGGCGCAGGCTGCCCACCGTCCCGACCGGCCGTGGGAGTGGGCGATGATGACCTTCGTCAATCTGGATGCACCCGGGTTGGTGGTTCTGCCCACCCATCGCCTGGTGTACGGGCTCAAGCCCTGGAACGCGGCGGCGGTGCGCGAAAAATTGCGCGCCTATTTCGACTTCACCGACACCGGTCTGCCGGCGGCGCCGGAGTCGTGGGCGCGGCTGCGCCCCCAACTGGAAGCGGCGGCGACGCAGGGGATCGCCTTTGCGGCCGCGCTGGCGGGGGAGCCGCACGTGCACATGCTGCGCCCGCGCGCTGATCTGGACCTGGCCACGTTGCTGCCCGAATCACTGCCCGAGCAGCGGCAGCTGGATTTGGTGGTGTTGCACCAACTGGGCCTGAACCTGGCGATGGGGGTGACGCCGGAGATGGTGCGCGCCGAGCAGCACCTGCGCTATGTGAAGGAAGCTGCCGAGGCGCTGCAATCGGTGGCGGTGGGGGCGGCGCAGGCTGCCTTCCTGCTGCATCCCATACCGGCCAAGCGGGTGCGCGATGTCGCGCTGGCGGGGGGAGTCATGCCGCAGAAGTCCACTGACTTCTTCCCCAAGTTACTGACCGGGCTGACGCTGCAAAAAGTAAGCTAAGCGCGGGCCGTCGGGCCCGCACTTAGCGCGGAGTCAGGTTTTTGCCGTTTAGCGGAAGCTGGCGACGGCGGCGGCTTCGTCGTCGTAGACGTCGAAGACGGTGAGCAGCTTGGTGATCATCAGCAGCTCGTGGAAGCGCTTGGTGATGGCGGCCAGCTTCACCTTGGCGCCGCTGGAGTTGGCGGTGCTGTACAAGCCGACGAGCGCGCCCAGGCCGCTGCTGTCGATGAAGTCCACATTGGCCAGGTTGATGACGATCTTCTTGACGCCGTTGGCGAGCAACCCTTTGACGCTCTCGCGCAGGTCATTGGTTTCCTGGCCGAGAATGATGCGGCCGTTTGCCTCGACTACAGTGATGCCCTCGACAGTGCGGGTGGTTAGTTTAAGAGCCACGCTAGTCTCTCCTCTGGAACGCTAAGCTGCAATTAGACACTAGTGGCGCATCCGGGTCAACCTTGGATTTGCCGTCTTTCGGCCATTTCGTGCCGAATGGCGGTCCGGTCGGCGGGTTGCAGGTAGGTTCGCAGGGCGGGAAAGACCACTCTTTCCTCCAATTCCAGGTGCTCCTGCCAGGCGGCGTCGAGCTTTTCCGCAGTGGCGGCGGTCTCGGGGGCGCGCTCGGGATGGTGGCTGAGCCCGGCCCATTGCGGCAGCAGAATGGCCACCAGTTTGTCTATGGCAACATGCTGATCCACCATGGCCTGGTTGGCTTCGGCGGCCAGCGTGGCCCCGGCCTGGAGGAGAGCCGAGCGGAGGCGCGGGTATACGGACTGATTTTCATCGGCCTCGTGCAGGGGCAAGGCGACGCTGTAGTAGCGATGTACGGCCTGAGCGGCGGCGCCGATCTGGTCCGGGGGCGCGCCGGGGGCGGCCAGACGGCGGGCCATGGCGGTGAAGTGGCGGATGCGCTGATGGCAGCCGAGCAATAAATCCACCGCATCGCTGGTGTCGCCGCCGTTTAAGGCGTCGGCCAGACTGGCTCCCAGGGGCGGAGCCTGCTTTCCGGGAGCGATATGGGTGAGCATGTTTCCAGTCTAGCGCCCGCGCTGGGCAAACCAGCCTTCGAGGCTGCCGCGGTAGGCTTCGGGGAACTCAGCGAGAACGCGGCGGGCGAGAACCAACTCCATGGCGGCGGCGGGCTCAAAGCCCAAACCGCACAACACCGCCGCCGCCGCCAGCGGTCCACGGTGAATGCCGGCGGCGCAATGAACGTAGACCTGGGACTCCGGGTCGCGCAAGGCAGTGACGGCGAAGCGGGTCGCCTGCTCGAGCAGTTCCGGAGCCTTGGGAGCGAAGTCATCCTCGACCGGGAGCCACAACACCTGGATGCCAAAGAAACTGGCCAGTTCGGTGTCGTCGAACTCCGCCTGCAGGTCAACCACATGGGTGAACCCCAGCCGCGACACCTCACGCATGGCCTCGATCGTCCAAATTCCTCCGCCCACGGCGAGGCGACGATCCAGGATATAGTCCAGGTCCACGGCTTGTGCTGAGATGCCGGGCAGAGCTGGTGCGTCCGCCCGCCGCGGCTAGCGCTTCTTGCGCGCCGGCGACTTTTTCTTCGCCGTCTTGCGTGCCGCCGGTCGCGAAGTTTTGCGGACCGGCTTGGCGGCGGCGCGCGACTTCTTCTTCGCGGCGGTCTTCTTGCGCGCCGGCCGGGCTACTTTTTTCGCAGCCTTTTTAGCGCTGCCGCGTTTGGCAGCCACCTTGGCCTTTTTGGCGGCGGGCCGGGCGGCCTTCTTCGCCGGCTTTTTGGCCGCTGCCTTGGCGGCCGCCGGCTTTTTTGCGGCGGGCTTGCGGGCGGCGACGCGACGCGCCGGAACGGCGGGTGCGACGGTCTCGAAGGTGGTCACGGTGACCGGGGTTTCGGTCAGCACCGCGAACGCATCCAGCTCGTCCGCTTCTTCATCGTCATAGCTGTGGGCGGCTTCGTTGCCGAAGCTGCCAAAGGGATCTTCGGGATCGCTGGCCGCGGCCCAGCGCGGCTTCAGGTTCTCATCGTCGCAGTGCATGTGGCCTCCTTGCTGCTGCCTTCGTATCCATCCTATGCCCGAATCCTCCGGGCAGTGTCCAGTATTCTGGCAACTCCGGGCCGCCTCCGCAAGCTCATCCGCGGCTGGAGGGCGCCTTTTTTCGCGTCGCCTTGACCAGCACCGGCCCGCGCGGCAGGGCGAGCGGCGTGCCTGGCAGGGGGGCCGTTCCGGCGGGGAGGTGGTTGGCGGTGCGCAGGCGGTCGGCGGAGAGGCGATAGCGGCGCGCCAACTGGGACCAAGTCTCGCCGGTTTGTACCCAGTGCATCCGCCATAGCAAGCGCCCGGCGGGGGGGACCTGCCGCATGGCCTCCTGGTATTGCTTCTGAGTGCCTTGGGGCAGCTTGAGGGTGTACCCGGGAGGCGCTTCAAAGTGCAGCAGGGCGGGGTTGAGGTGTTGTATATCTGCCACAGTGACGCCGGCGCATTCGGCGGCCAGCCGAATGTCTGTGGCGACGGTGATCTGTTCCAGGTCGGGGGCGAGGGGTGGGTCGGCGTCGGGCACGGTAATGCCGTATTGGCCGGGGTTGTCAGCGATGATGGCCATGGCCAGGATCACCGGCACATAGTTGCGCCAGCTCCGCGGCAAAGCGCCAGAGTCGTAGAGCTTGAAAAAATCGGCGTAGCCGGTGCGCGCCACGATGGCCTGAATGGTTGCCGGCCCGGTGTTGTAGGCGGCCATGGCCAGGTACCAGTCGCCGAACTCGCTGTACAGGTCTTTGAGATGGTGGGCGGCGGCCAGGGTGGCGGCTTGGGGATCGTAGCGCAGATCCAGCCAGCGGGTACGCTTCAGGTCGTAGTCGTCGGCACGGGCCGCCATGAACTGCCACATCCCGCGCGCGCCGGCGCTGGACACCAGGCGTGGGTCAAAGTCACTCTCCAACTGCGCCAGGTAGATGAGGTCGGAGGGGATGCCGACTTGCTGAAAGGTTTTCTCGATCATGTCGCGGTAGCGACCGGCACGGGCGAAGCCATGCAGCAGATCCGCTTTGCCGCGGGTGGTGAAGTACTGGATGTAATGCAGCACCGGGTCGTTGAGCACCAGCGGCAGATCGCCCTGACGATTGCGGGTGACAGCCTTCTGGCTCTCCGCCTCCAGGCGCGCCTTGGTGGCGGCATCGAGAGGGAAGGTGGGCTCGGGAATGCGGTCGAGGGGCGAGGCGGGGGCGGGGGCTTGGTTGAGGCCGCCTGCCGCCAGGGCATCGCTTTCCACGGCCTGGATGCGATCGAGGAGCGAGTCCAGTTCCTTCTGCAGAGGGGGAGTGACGGGGATGTTGAAGGGGCTGGCCAGCAACTGGCCGAGAGTGGCGTCGAAGGCGAGCCGGGCTTCGTCGAGCTGGCCCTGGCGGTCGAGCCGCAGAGCAGCCTGGTACTGGGATTCGAGGGAGGCAATGAGCTGCGTTATGGCGTCGTTGGGGGCGGGGGGCGCTGTCGCCGGCGGCGGCGTGGTGGGTGCGGGATGGGCCTCGGGAGTCGCCGCGGGCAAAGCCGGCGAGAGCTTCGCGGGGGCCGGGGTGGGCGGAGGCGCCGGGGTGGGCGCCGCGACCGCAGGCGGCGGCGCGAGCGGGGGCGCCGGCTGGGTGCGACACCCGGCCAGCGCCAATAAGAATCCGCCGCAGAGGGCGGCGCGGAGCCCCTTCATGCCTCCGATTATGCCTGTTGTGGAAGGATGGCGGAGGACCGGGATTGGCGGGAAGGCCGGCGCGCCGCTTGCTGCAGCGGCAACTGGCGCCGGAGCACACCGGGCAGATCGGTCATGGCCTGCAGCGCGGTCTCGGCGGCGGTGAGCGAGGCCCGCACCTCGCTTTCCTCGCGCCGGGTGAGGCGGGCCAGTTCCAGCGGCCGGAAACCTTCGAGCAGATAGAGCACCAGGTCATGGCGTTGCTGCTCGGGCAAGGGGCGCAGGGCGGCGGCCAAACGGTCCATGGTTTCGAGCGTGGCGGTGGTCTGCTCGGGGTCGGCATCGTGGGCAGCCAGCGCTTCGGCCGCCTCCGGCCCGAGGCTCTCGACCTCCAGGCCATGACGGCGGTCACCGTAGTTTTTCACCGCCTGACGGATGGCCTGGGCGGTCAGCAACAGCAGCCAGCGGCCGCGGTTTTGACCCGCCGCGCCGGGGCGTTCGCCCAGAGCGGCGGTCACCACCTCGTTGAGAATTTCGGCCGGTTCGAGCCAGCCTTCGGGAATTTCTCCCAGGCGTTCCCGCAGCTCCAATTGGCGGCGGACGAAGGCCAGCAATTGGGCGTAGTGATGGCCAAAGTAGGCGGCCAGATCGGCGCTGGCGGCGGCACGGGCATCGGCTCCGACCGCCGAGGGCGAGTGCCGGCGGGTGGCGCGCACGCGATGGAACCGCGGGCGGGTTTCGCGCAGGCGCTGCTTGTGCTTGTTGAGCTGACGGATGAGTTCATCGCCGGCTCCGCGCAAGGCGATCTGCGCGGTGGCGGCGGTGCGCTCACTGCTCAACTGCCCGGTGGGCAGGTGGAGGGTCAAGCGGCAGTGGACACCTTCGCGGCTGGTGTGGCGCTGCACGCGTCCGTGCAACTGCACCAGATCAGGGTGGAAAACAAACAGCAGGGGGGAGAGTTTATGTTGAAAGCGGTCGAGGATTTGGTTGAGTTCGGGGGAGCGGGGAACCTGCACGGTAAGGTGGATGTTCATCTTGGCCCTCTAAAATCACTAAGCAATCTGACGCAAGCGCCGTGACGGAAGTTTCGTCTGGAGTGAAGCAGCGGGGGCGGAGCTGCGCCACAGCGCCATGCCCACCGACCAGGTTCCGGAGTAAGCAATGCCGGATTTGGCGGCGAGGCCGAATCCGGCGGGAATCAAACCCACCAACTCGCGGGCCAGCGCGCGCCACCCCAGGCCGCCGGCGACGATGGCCGCCACGCGGCCGGATTGCGCCCGCCACCCGACCGGCTGGCCGCGCAGCGCCGCCAGTTCGAAGGCCAGACCAATCTGGTTGGCGGTGAGCAATACCGTGTCCGAGCCCATCTCGCCCAGGGCCAGCACCAGGCTCAGAGGATTGGGAAAAACTTCCGGCAGAGCGCTGATCGCCGCCAGGGAGGCATTGCGCACCGCCACGGAGCGGATGAGATCCATGGCCAGCAGCTCGCGCAAGACGGGATAAGTTCGCCCCAGCGCCAGACGATAGCGGGGATGGGCGGACAACAGCGCGCGCAGGCCCGGTTCCGGATCATCCGGATGCACCACCACCGCGTCGGCGACAGGCGCCGATGGGCCGCAGACGCGAACTTCAGCCGGCGGGTCGTCCGAGGCATGGAAGTGGGCCACGGCGCGCTCCCGCTCCGGACCGCTCAATCCGTCGGGGACAAACAGGCGGCTCAGAGCTTCCCGTTCAGCCTCATGGCCGCTGAGCAGTTGGAGGCGGAAGCGCCGCTCGGCATCCTGACGGATGCGGGACGGCTTCAGGCTGCGTGCCTTCTTCAGGCTTTGTTTTACCGCGCCCATCTGCGCCCAGACTTCTGTGGCTATGATGCGCCCAATTCCTTTCCGGTCGGCCCTACAATTCGTGTGTGGCCTCAGCGGCACGGTTTGATGTCTATGGCATAGTGCAAGGAGTCGGCTTTCGGGCCTTTGTGCAGAGGGAAGCGCAGCGGCTACAACTGCACGGCTGGGTACGAAACCGCGAAGATGGATCAGTGGAAGTGCTGGCCACGGGAGAGACAGAGGCCATCGAGCGGCTGGAAATGGCGCTGAAGCAGGGCCCGCGGATGGCAGCAGTCGAGCGCGTGGTGCGCCATAATGCCGAAGCGCCTTCGGCATCTGGATTTCACATTGCCTAGTGGAAAGGACAACTTCATGGCGACCTCCTCCGCCGGTCTGTGCGATGGCCTGAAGCAGTACATTCGCGAAGTGCCGGACTTCCCCAAGAAGGGGATTCTTTTTTACGACATCACCACGCTGCTGAAGCAGGCGAAGCCGTTTGCCCAATTGGTGGATACGTTGGCGGCCCACTATGCCAACCAGAAGATTGCCCTGGTGGCGGGCATCGAGGCGCGCGGGTTTATTTTCGGACCGGCGCTGGCGTACAAGCTGGGGGCGGGCTTTGTGCCCATCCGCAAGCCGCGCAAGCTGCCGGCAGCGACGGCGGCGGTGGAGTACAGCCTGGAATATGGCACCGACAAAGTCGAGATCCATCGCGATGCGGTACAGCCGGGGCAGCGGGTGCTGATCGTGGATGATCTGATCGCCACCGGCGGCACGGCGGTGGCCAGCGCGCAACTGGTGGAGCAGTTGGGAGGCGTGGTGGCGGGGCTGGCGTTTGTGGTGGAGCTGACGTTTCTCAACGGACGGCAGCGGCTGGGCCAGTACGACGTGCTGTCGTTGCTGCGCTACGACCAATGAGCGAGCGGCCGCTGGCGGGCATCCACGCGGTGCGGGAGGCGCTGCGCGCCGGCACACCGTTGCGCTTTGTGGCCATCACGGGCGAGCGTCAGGATGCGCGGGTGCGCGAGCTGGTGGATCTGGCGCGGGCGGCGGGGGTGTCGGTGCGGCGGGAACCGGCGGCGGCGCTCGACCGGCTGGCGCAGGGGGAGCGGCATCAGGGGGTGGTGGCGATGGCCGCGGCACGGCCGTTGCTGGCGCTCGAAGACCTGCTGGCGGATGCGCCGCGGAAGCTGCTGCTGGCTTGCGACGGCATCGAGGATCCGCACAACCTGGGGGCCATTCTGCGCGCCGCGTGCGGAGCGGGGGTGGACGGCGTGCTGTTGCCGGCGCGGCGTTCGGCGTCGCTCACCGCCGCAGTGGAGCGCGTGTCGGCGGGCGCGGCGGAGCATGTGCGGGTGGCGCAGGTGGGGAACCTGGCGCAGGCGCTGGAGAAGTGCAAGGCGGCCGGATGGTGGACGGTCGGCTTGGAAGGCGAAGCCGAGGCGAGCCTGTGGGAGTACGATTTTTCGACGCCGACGGTGCTGGTGATCGGCGCCGAAGGGCACGGGCTGCACGCGCTCATCCGGCAGCGGTGCGATGTGCGATTGCGCATCCCGCTGGCTCCCGGCGTGGATTCGCTCAACGCCGCCACCGCCGCCGCGGTGGCGCTGTTTGAAGTGGCGCGGCAGCGGCGCTAGATATTATTCCAGGCGCAGCGCCGCCAGCGGGTCGGCGGAGGCGGCGCGGCGCGCGGGGAGGAAACAGGCGAAGAGGGCAGTGGCCAGCAGCAACAGCGGCGCCGCGCCGAAGGCCAGCGGATCGAGCAGGGGCGTGGCGTAAAGCTGGGCGCCGAGCGCACCCGCCAGGCCGCGGCCGAGGGCCCAGGCGGCGGCCAGACCGGCAACGGTGCCCCAAGCCGCCATCGTCAGCCCCTCGCGCATCACCAGGCGCACCACGCTGGTCCGGTCCGCCCCCAGCGCCATGCGCAGGCCGATCTCGCGCCGCCGCTGCGCCACCGCCTGCGCCATGACCGCGTAGAGGCCCAAGGCGGCCAGCAGCAGGGCGAGGGAGGCGAACAGCGCCAGCAACGTGGCGCTGAGGCGCGCCGCCGCGAGCGAGCCGGAGAGGTAGTCCGACAGGGGCTGCAGGGCGAAGGCCGGCACGTCGGGGTCGAGGTCGTGGGTGGCGGCGCGTACCGCCGCCGTGGCGCGCGAAGCCGCGCCGGGCGCAAAACGCACCACCAGCGTCATGCCGCCGAAGGGCAGTTGATTTTCGGGCAGGTAGAGCATGGCGGGATCGGGCGCGCTGAGCGCCGACTGGCGGGTGTCACCCACCACGCCCACCACGGTGTAGGCGGGGTCGGGTCCGGGGTAGGAACTCAGGCTGGGGGTGAGGCGCGCCCCCAGGGCCCCGCGGCCGGCGAGAAAGGTGCGGGCGAAGCTGCGGTTGACGATGGCCACGGGCGGGCTGAGGTGGCGGTCGGCAGCGGTGAAGTCCCGGCCCTGCAGCAGCGGTATGCCGAGGGCGGCGAAGTAGCCGGGAGTCACGATGCCCACGTGGGTGCTGGGGCGTTCGGCCGGCGGCAGGGGATGATCGGTGAGATCGAAGTTGACGCCGATGTTATAGCCGGTGAGCGGCACGCCAAAGGCGGCGGCGGCGGTGCTGACGCCCGGCTGGCGCCGCAACTGCGCGATCAGCCGGGAAAAATAAGCGGACTGGTCGTCGGGTTGCGGGTAGCGGGCGTCGGGCAGGAAGAGCGAGGCGGTGAGTACTTGCCGGGGTGAGAACCCGGGCTCGATGGCCAGCAGGCGGCCGAGGCTGTGCAGCAGCAGCAGCGCCCCCACCAGCACCGTCACCGCCAGCGCGAACTGCGCCCCCACCAGGCCGCGGCGCCAGCCGCGCGGCCCGCCGGGGGAGGAGCGGGTGGCGCGCAGACGATCCTGCAACCGGCCGCGCTCCCCGCGCGCCAGCTCGAGGGCGGGAAACAGCCCGAACACCACCGCCGTCAGCAGGCCCAGGACGACGGCGAGCAGCAGCGCCGCCGGGCTGAGCCGGGCCTGCTGGAGCCGGGCCACGCCCTCCGGGCTGAGGCGGAGCAGGAGGCTGAGGGCCAGCTGCGCCAGGCCCAGCCCGGCGGCGGCGCCCAGCAACCCCACCGTCAGGCTCTCGCACAACAGTTGTCGCAGCACCGCCGCCCGGCCGGCGCCCAGCGCGGCGCGCAGGGCGAACTCGGGCCGGCGCCGCACGGCGCGCGCCAGCATCAGTCCGGCGAGGTTGACACAGGCGATGAGCAGCACCAGTCCCGCCGCCGCCAGCAGCACCCAGAGCACGGGCGCGACCGGGGCGCTGTAATAATCCCGCAGCGGTTCGACCACCACGCCGAGATGGGCGTTGTCGGCCGGATACTGGCGCTGCAGGCGCGCGGCGATGGTGTCCAGTTGTCCCGCCAGGCCGGCGGCCGGGGCGGCGGGCGCGCGCCGCACCACCGCCCGCAGAAACGCGGCGCCGCGCTGGGCCGTCAGCGGCGGGCCGTTGGCGCTGACCTGGAGCGGGGCCATGGTGGTCCACAGGTCCTCATGATCGTCGAGCGGAAACCGGAACCCCGGCGCCATCACCCCCACCACCTGATACGGGCGGCCATCAAGGGTCAAGGACCGCCCCAGAGCGGTCTGGCTGTCGCCGAAGCGGTCGCGGGCCAACGCCGCTGACAGGATTACCGCGTCCACTCCAGCGAGGCTGCCGGGGCGATCCTCAGCGGGGCGAAAGCCGCGACCGGCCGTAGGGGCGACGCCCAGCACCGTGAACAAGCCGGCGGAAGCGTTGGCCATGCGCACGTGGGTGGCGTCGCCCTGGCCCGCCAGAATGGCGTCGCTGACGCGATAGACGGCGGCGCCGGCCAGCGCCGGCGCCTGGCGATAGTCAAGGAAATCGGGATAGGAAACGGGATAGCGGCTGCCAGGATGCCGCTGATCGGTCTCCTGCAGGAACCCCAACTGTTGCGGCGCGGCGAAGGGCAGGGGCCGCAAGAGTACTGCCTCCACCACGCTGAAAACGGCGGTATTGGCGCCGATGCCCAGCGCCAGCGTCAGAATGGCGACGGCGGCGAACCCCGGGGCTCGGCGCAGTCCGCGCAGCGCCAGCCGCAGGTCGCGGCCCCAGGCGGCGCAGCGGGCGCCACGGCGGGCGGCGCGTGCTTCTTCTTGCCAGTGTTCAGCGCTGCCCAGCGTCAGCGCGGCCTGCCGCCGAGCGGCGTCAGGGTCCATGCCGGCGCGGCGCAGTTCCTCGGCTTCCCGCTCGAGATGAAAGCGGAACTCAGCCTCCATGTCGCGTTCGCGGCGGCGGCGGCTCATGCCTCACCGCCTTCGACGATGAGATTGACCGCGGCGGAGAAACGCCGCCACTGCTCGCGCTCGCGCTCCAGATGGCGGCGGCCGGCGCCGGTGAGGGTATAGAAGCGTGCCTGGCGTCCGGTCTCGCTCTCACGCCATTCGCCCTTGATCCAGCCACGCCGCTCCAACCGGTACAGCGCCGGGTAGAGCGAACCCTGGGGAATGTGCAGCGCCGCGCCCGACATCTGCTGGATGCGGCGCGCCACCGCCCAGCCGTGCTGTGGTTCCAGGGCCAGGGTGCGCAGGACCAGCAGGTCGAGCGTGCCCGGCATCATTTCGGGATTGCCCTTCATGTTGCCTAGTCTATCTGCATATGTAGGCTGCCTGCAAGTACGCCCGGCCAACGCGCTTGCCGCGCTACAATAGGGGTTTGTTTGCTTTGAGGAGATTGCATGGCACTGTCCGCCAACCAGATGCGTCCGGGAATGGTCATCATCCACGACAAGGAACTGTATTCGGTGTTCAGCATCACCCACCGGACGCCGGGGAACCTGCGCGCCTTCGTGCAGGCGAAGATTCGCAATCTGCGCACCGGGGGGATGATCGAGTACCGCTTCCGCTCCGACGACCGAGTGGAGCGCGCCACCCTTGATGAAGCCGAGATGGAGTTCCTGTACAGCGACGGGGATGCCTTCTACTTCATGAACACCGAAAGTTTCGAGCAGACCCACCTCAACCGCGACACCCTGGGCGATGCGGTGAATTACCTGATTCCCAACCTGAAGATCGCGGTGGAGTTTTACGAAGGCAAGCCGGTCTCGGTGGACCTTCCGCAGACGGTGGACCTGGAGGTCACCGACACCGAGCCTGGTCTCAAAGGCGCTACGGTCAGCAATGTGACCAAAGCGGCAACTCTGGAAACCGGGCTGGTGGTGCAGGTGCCGCCGTTCATCGAGACCGGGGAGAAGATCCGCGTGGGCACCGCCGAGGGCACATATTTGGAACGGGTGAAGTGAGCGCCGGGTATAAAATATTAGGTACACGACGAAAGGACACGACACGATATGGCTACCGCCCCTGCTGAATCCCCCGCTGCCTGTAAAAGCTTTCCCGAGTTGGCCGGCGCCAAGCCGGTGGCCAACCTCTCGCCCGCGGTGCTGATCGAGACCATCCTGGCACGGGGCGAGGCCAAGCTCAGCGCGCGCGGCGCGGTTACGGCAGAGACGGGCGAGTTTACCGGTCGTACCCCTCCCAACCGGTACATCGTCAAGGACAAGCTCACCGCCGAGACGGTGGCCTGGGGCGCGACCAACCAGGCGATCAGCGAGGAATCGTTCGAGAAGGTGCGGCAGCGCATGGCGCGCTACGTGCAGGGACGGGAAGTGTTCGTGCAGGACTTGTTCGCGGGCGGAGACCCGGCGTACCGGCTCAAGGTGCGGGTGGTGAACGAGATGGCGTGGCACAATCTGTTCGTCCACCAGTTGTTTTTGCGTCCCACCGCGGCTGAGCGGCGCGACTTCACCCCCGACTTCACCATCGTCTCGATGCCGGGGTGCAAGGCGGTGCCGGCCGAGGATGGCACCAAGACCTCGACCTACATTCTGGTGAACTTCACCCAGAAGCTGATCCTCATCGGCGGCACCTACTACGCCGGCGAGATGAAGAAATCGATCTTCAGCGTGCTCAACTTCCTGCTGCCGCAGAAGGGCGTGATGGGCATGCACTGCTCAGCCAACGTGGGCAAGGACGGCGACACGGCGCTGTTCTTCGGCCTTTCAGGCACGGGCAAGACGACGCTGTCGGCGGACCCGGAACGGCGGCTGATCGGCGACGATGAGCATGGCTGGGGCAGCAACGGGGTGTTCAACTTCGAGGGCGGCTGCTACGCCAAGTGCATTCATCTGTCGGAGAAGGGCGAGCCGCAGATTTGGAATGCCATCCGCTTCGGGACAGTGCTGGAGAACGTGATCCTCGATCCCTCGACGCGCATCCCCGACTTCGACAACCAGACGCGCACCGAAAACACCCGCGCCGCCTATCCGATTGACTACATTGACAACGCCATTCTCGATTCGCGCGGCCCGCACCCGAAAAACGTGGTGCTGCTTACCGCCGATGCCTTTGGCGTGCTGCCGCCGATCGCCAAGCTGACCGTGCCGCAGGCGATGTACCACTTTCTCTCCGGCTACACCGCCAAGCTGGCGGGCACCGAGGCGGGCGTGACCCAGCCCAAGGCCACCTTCAGCACCTGCTTCGGGGAGCCGTTTCTACCGCTGCCGCCGATGACCTACGCCAAAATGCTGGGTGAGCTGGTGGTCAAGCACCAGGCGCAGTGCTGGCTGATCAACACCGGCTGGACCGGCGGCGGCTATGGCACGGGCAAGCGCATGTCGCTCGACCACACCCGCACCATGGTGCGCGCCGCGCTGGCCGGGCAGTTGAAGGGCGCCAAGTTTACACCCGACGCCATCTTCGGCCTGCCCATTCCGGACGCGGTGCCGGGTGTGCCGGCGACGGTGCTCAACCCGCGCAACACCTGGAAGGACGGAGCGGAGTACGAGAAGGCGGCGAAGGAACTGGCCGGGCTGTTCCGCAAGAACTTCGAGCGCTTCCAGGGCGTGACGCCGGAAGTGCTGGGCGCGGGGCCGAAGGGCTGACCGCGAACAGCTTGCGGCTAACCGCCGGCCGCCTCGGCGTTGTCGGCCGCCGCGGCTTCCTCCACCGCCGGCAGGACGATGCGCACCAGCGTGCCTTCGCCGGGGCGGCTGACGATCGAGAACTCGGCGGCATCGCCGTAGAGCACGAACAGGCGCTCGCGCACGTTGCTGAGGCCGATGCCGTGGCCGCGTGTGGTTCGCGGCTCGCCAGCCTGCGGGTTCATGCCGACGCCGCTGTCCTCCACTTCGAGTTCCAGCATTTCGTGGTCGCGGCGCCAGAAGCGATGGGCGCGTAGCGCCACCCAACCGCCTTCGACCTTGGGGGCGAGGCCGTGGCGGATGGAGTTTTCCACCAACGGCTGCAGCAGCATGCTGGGCACCAGGCGGTCGAGGGCGCCCGGGTCGATGCCCTTTTCAAAGCGCAGTTTGTCGGGGCCGAAGCGGACGATCTCGATATCGAGGTAGTCGTCCATGAAGGCCACCTCGGCGCGCAGCGGCACGAAGCTGTCGTGCTTGCGCAGCATACGGCGCAGAATGTTCGACAGCTTGACGATCAACACCCGCGCCGTGTCGGGATCGAAGCGCACCAGCGAAGCCACGGAGTTGAGGGTGTTGAAGAGAAAGTGGGGGTTGATCTGACTGGTGAGGGCATCGAGGCGAGCCTGCACCAGCAGCCGCCGCTGCACCTCGAGTTTGCGTTCGATGCGGGTGTTGTCCCAGATCTTAATGGGGATGGCCAGCATGAGAATGTTGGTGGCCACCACCGCCACCGCGGTCCAGAAGCTGTGCGGCTGGGGGGCGAAGAGGCGATGGGGCGCCAGGCGCTCGACCTCCAGTTCGAAGGCGGTGGCGGCGATCACCAGGGCGAACACCAGCGCCTGCCAGTCACGCAAGGGCCGATCGAGGCGGTTGCGCAGCCAGCGCCACAACTGCAGATCAATGAAGGGCGAAAAGGCCCAGACTTCCTCCAGATTGGGAGCGGCGTGGCGTAACAATCCGCCGAGTACGCCCGCCAGCAGCCACAGCGGCAGCGCCAGCCACTCATGCGCCCCCACCACGGCGGGAACGGCGATGATCGCCGCCCCCAAAATACCGGCGCGATAGCCGCCCATCAGGCCGATGAGCAGGGCGCCGGCGAGGCTGAGGTCGGCGGCGTGAAAGGCGGGCACGGCCAGGCGTATCCAGACGCCGCCCATCAGCGGCAGGGCGACGAAGAGGGTGAAGGCCAGCGTCTGCCGCGGCTTGCGTTCCTCGGCGTAGAGGCAGCGCTGGAAGGCCACCGAACGCGCCAGCACCGCGGCGATGGCGGCCATGACCGCCAGGTTGAGCAGCAGCGTGATCAGCAGTAAGCGTTCCCCGGGCATAGGCGCTGAGCGGCGGACGGCGCGGCGACCCTATAATTAAAGCAGAACTGTGCCTTCCACTCCGCTCGAGCTCGCCGCAGAGGCAGATTTTCCCACCCGCTGGGCCCATTTCCGCATTCTCGGCTTTGAGCAGAACGGCGATTCGGCCGTGGCCCTGAGGCTGGCGGAGCGCCCCGACGCGGTGCCGCTGGTGCGGGTGCACTCGCAGTGCCTGACCGGCGATGTCTTCGGCTCGCTGCGCTGCGACTGCCGCGCCCAACTGGAGATGGCGCTGGCGATGATCGCCGCCGCAGGGAACGGAGTGCTGATCTACGAGGACAAGGAGGGGCGCGGCATCGGGCTGATGAACAAGCTGCGCGCCTACGCCTTGCAGGACGCCGGGTTGGACACGGTGGAGGCCAACGAGCGGCTGGGGTTCGCCGCCGACGCCCGCGGCTACGAGCTGCCCGCTGCCATCCTCAACCACCTCGGGCTGAAGCGCGTCCGGCTGCTCTCCAACAACCCCGAAAAAGTGCAGGCGCTGGAGCGCGCCGGGATCGCGGTGGTGGAGCGGGTGCCGTGCGAGCCGGAGATTTCATCCCACGCCGAACGCTATCTGGCGGTCAAGCGGGAAAAGATGGGGCACCTGTAGGGGCCTGCCCCCGGGGCCAGGGCTGGTCGGCATAGTTGTGAGGCTCGTGGAG
>Ga0134125_10002603_pt1 | contig 21241 bp, 16 predicted proteins | sample KB31751_FD_96464 | JGI IMG/M metagenome (GOLD analysis project Ga0134125, IMG submission 96464) | Terrestrial soil microbial communities with excess Nitrogen fertilizer from Kellogg Biological Station, Michigan, USA - KB3-175-1 | ecosystem: Environmental > Terrestrial > Soil > Unclassified ... | reverse complement strand
TCATGACGGGGGCCAGCTCCACCGCCAGCACCAGCGCCGGCAGGATCGCGTAGCTTGGTCCCTGGTAGCCGATCGCCGGCAGCCAGCCGGTCCTCGCCGAGAAGATGAGAATGAACACAATCCCGAGCCACACATTGGGGAGGGACACCAGCACGGCGCTCAGGTAGAGAGCGACGCGATAGGGCCAGCGGCTGGAATTGAGCCCGGCGGCGAGTCCGATCGGCACGGCGATGATCAGCGAGAAAAGGACACCAAGCCCCGCAAGCAGAAGGCTGTAGGGGACGGTGCTGCGAATGAGTTCGACGACCGGCGCGCGGTTTTCGGTGTCGAACGTGTTCCCGCCTCGCGACCCGCCGGTGCTGCCTCCCTGCGCGCTGCGGATGAAAGAATGACCCAGGTCGCCGTGCGCGACTTGAAGCAGATAGCGGCCGAACTGCACCGGAATCGGATCACGGAGCCCGAGCTTCTTCGCGGTCGCCTCCATGACCGACGGCGCGGTCATCGGTCCTAGCATGATGCGCACCGGATCTCCCGGCACGACGCGCAGGAGGGTGAAGATCAGAAGCGCGACGAGGACAACGATCACAATTCCCTGCGACAGGCGCCGCAGGAAGAAATCGAGTGCGAAGATCATTATATGGGTCCCGGGGGCAGAGCCGGCCGCTGGCGAGCCGGCTCCCCTTCTTCAGGTCAACTCGGCCTTGGCGAGGTCGATGGGGCCGTTCGGGAAGAAGTAGACGCCCTTCAGGTTCTTCGCCATTCCGTGGAAGTTCACGGCGGAAAACAGCGAGAAGCTCGGGACCTTCTTCGCGATCGTCGGGAACGTCTCCGTCTGGAGGATCTTGAGCCGCTCCTCCGGCGTAGACGCGTTGCGCTCCTTGTCGAGCACGGCGTCGATCTCGGGGTCGTTCACGCCGCAGATCAGCGCAGCCTTGGAGTACCAGTTCGGGCGAAGCACCAGATCGGGCTCGGGCGATCCAGTGATCCATCCCACGTCGCACATGTGGCCCGGTCCCTGCCCGTCGGCGCGCCGGTAGATCGCCTGCTCCCACGCCGCCGGCTCGAGGACGGAAAGCTTCACGTCGAAGCCCTGCTCGCCCAGCATCGCGGTGATGAGCTCGCCATATTCCTTGGTCTTCGCATAGAAGCCGATCGAGGTGATGTATTCGAGCTGGGGCAGGCCTTTCCCTCCCGGGAACCCGGCGTCGGCAAGGAGCTTCTGGCTGAGCTCGGGGTTGAAATCCGGATAGCCGGGAATGTCTATGAACCCCCATTTCATCGGCGAAACGTAGCAGCTCGACGCTTGAGCTGCGTCGCCCATCAGCGCCAGAATCTGCTGGCGGTCGATCGCGTGACAGGCCGCCTGGCGGATCCTGACATCGTCGAACGGCTTCTTGTTGCAGCGGAAATGGAGGTATTTGTTCTCCGTCGACAGGCCGCGATGGACGACGACGTTCTGATTCTTGGCGAGGGACTGATACTGCTCCGGCTCCAGCCGCTCGATAATCTGGTACTGGCCGTTCAGGAGGCCGAGAACGCGCGTGTTCGAATCCGGGACGTAGGCGTAGACGACCTCGTCGATCTTCGGACGGCCGCCGTAGTAGTCGTCGTTGGCGCGTATGATGTTCTTGTCGCCGTTGGTCTCGATATACTTGAAGGGGCCGGTTCCGTTCGGCCGCTTTTCGAGGGTCTTCGGGTCCGCCACGTCCTTCGCCGACATCATCGGCAGAAAGCTGGCGACAAACCAGTAGGCCGATGCGGGATAGCCGTATTTCTCCGTATGGAGGCGGACGGTATGAGGATCGACGATCTCGACGTCGACCGGCCCGGGATACCACGCCGCGGCGGGGCGCGAGGGCTGCGAGGCGTATTGCATCGTCGCTTTCACGTCCTCGGCGTCGAACTCCTTGCCGTCGTGGAACTTCACGCCTTTCCGCAGAACGAATTCGAGCGTGTTCGGATCGATCAGCTTCCAGCTCGTGGCGAGGTCGGGCAGAATCTCGTCCGCCTTACCCTCCTGCATCGGGGAGCGGGTCAGATGGCTGAAGATGAAGGATTCGAAGCTGAGCTGGCCAAGCGTCGTGTGCGAGGTCGGATCCCAGTTGCCGGTGACCGGCCCCATCGAGGCGAGCACGACAGTCTTTTTGTCCTGCGCGTAGGAGCGACCGATGAACGGGCTCGAAACGCTGAGACCAGCGGCGGCGGTGACGGCCGATGCGCTATTTAGGAATTGCCGACGTGTCTGGTCCATCGTTTGCGTACTCCTTCCCTGCTTCGAGGTCGCATCGGGCGGCGACCCAGATCTGATTTAGGCCGGTTGCCAGAGCCGGCGATCGCCCGGTTGTGCGAACGGTAGTTCCAAAGCGACTGTTCAGTCAAGAGACGACGTCTATTTCACGACTTGAATTTCGACCCCCGCAGCGCGAAGCGCCTCGGCCGTGATCGGATCGGGCAGGCGATCCGTCACCAGCCGGAAGACGCCGTCCAGGGGGCAGACCTGGGCCATCGCCACGCGCCCGAACTTGCTGTGATCAGCAATGACGGTAACCTGTTCCGACTGCCGGATCATGGCCCTCGCGACCATCGCCTCTTCCACGTCGAAATCCATGAACCCGCCCTGAACATCGATCGCGCCGACAGTCAGAACCGCGTGGTCGGCCCGGTATCGGCCGATCTGGTCGAGCGCCACGGATCCCAGCATTTCGCCGGTTTCGCCGCGATATTCGCCGCCGACCAGGTGAATCCGGGCCAGCGAACCGGGCCGGTGCGCGGCGCGCGCGACTTCGACTGAATTTGTTATGATCATGAGCCGCCTGTCGGCCAACTCTGCCGCCAGCGCTTGGGTGGTCGAACCTGTATCGATCATCAAGGTGTCGCCATCCTGAAACAGCCGCGCCGCGGCCTGGCCGATGCGCTCCTTGGCGTCTGCGTTTTCAATCAGTCTCTTGTGGAAGGGGGCTTCGGAGCCGGTCTGGGGCGGCTGCGCGCCCCCATGCACGCGCCTAAGCAGGCCCCGCGCGTCGAGCTGCGCCAGGTCGCGACGCACGGTCTCCCGGGAGACGCCGAATCGTGACGCTATGCCCTCCACTTTCAGCTCGCTGTTCTGGCGGGCCATTTCCAGAATCGCCTCCCGCCGCTGCTCCGGAATCATGGAATTCCCCAGGTCATGTCCGCATTCCTACCGATGAATGTACCGAGCCATTTGCAAAATCGCCTTGCCAGGATTCGAGGCGCCATCCTATCATGACTGAATAGGCATGCCTATCAAATGAGCGGTCAGCTATGACCGAACGGTCATCACATTCTGAGATTTTCGATGTTGCGGTGATCGGCGCGGGCGTCGTCGGTTGCGCGGTCTTCCGGGAGTTCGTGCTGGCGGGGGCGCGAACGATCATTCTCGAGCGCGATGCAGACTTTCTCAACGGGGCGAGCAAGGGCAACAGCGGCCTGCTTCATACCGGATTCGACGCGCAGCCGGGGACCCTCGAGGCGAAATGCGTAAGCGACGGCTATCGCGCCTATTGCGAGATTCACAAGCGGCTCAATCTCCCGCTCCGCAAAACCGGGGCAATCGTCATCGCGTGGACCGACGACGAGGCCGGTAATCTGCTGGCGATCGTCGAAAGGGCGCGCGCCAATGGCGCAGAGGCGCGCCCGGTCAGCGCCGCCGAGATTCGCAGCGAGGTCCCTGCGCTCAACGATTCCGCCAAAGCGGGCGTACGGGTTCCTGGCGAGTCGGTCATCGATCCTTGGTCGGCGCCGCTCGCCTACCTTCTGCAGGGGATCGCGAATGGCGGCGCGGCGTGGCGTGAGGCGGAGGTCGCCGAGGGCCGGCTTTGCGAGGCAATATGGTCGCTAAAGACGGGCGCCGGGCGCACTGTCAAGGCGTCGGTGGTGATTAATTGCGCGGGAAACTATGGCGATCTGGTCGAAGCCATTGCAAGGCCGAGCCCGTTTCGGATCCGCCCGCGGAAGGGGCAGTTCGTCGTGTTCGACAAGTCGGCCGCCGCGCTCGCCGGACCGATCCTGTTGCCGGTTCCGAACGAGCGCACGAAGGGCGTCGTCGTTAGCCAGACTGCGTTCGGAAATCTGATCGTAGGCCCGACCGCTGAAGATCAGGACGAGCGCCGGCTTGCGACGGTCGAAGACAGCGCGCTTGCGGCGCTCGTCGCCGAGGGCCGGCGCATTCTCCCCGCACTTGCGAGGCACGGCGTCACAGCCGTCTACGCCGGGCTCCGTCCGGCCACGCAGTTCAAGGACTACCAGATCGAGGCGTTGCAGAAGGAACGATGGATAAGCGTCGGCGGCATTCGTTCGACCGGCCTCACGGGTTGTCTCGGCATCGCCCGCCACGTCCGCGAATTGTACGAGGAGCGCTTCGGCGAACTGCCGCGCCCCCGCTCGGTCAAGTGGACGCCAGTTCCCAATCTCGCCGAGGATCGCCCGCGCGCCTACCAACAGAACAACCGCTCGGAGATCGTCTGTCACTGCGAACTCGTGACCGCGGCGGAGATCGAAGCCGCGTTTGAGGACCCGCTCCCCGTCGCCACGCTCGGGGGCTTGCGCCGGCGCACGCGCTGCATGATGGGCCGCTGCCAGGGCTTCTATTGCACCCGGCGGATCGCGGAAATCGCGGCGGGCCGCATCCGTGAACTGCCGCAGGCCGCCGCGGTTTCGCGGAAAGATGCCTGATGCGGCCGGTGGTCATTATTGGCGCGGGGCCGGCGGGGCTGACCGCGGCGCGCGTTCTGCGCGACAACGGAATCCGGGATGTGCTCGTTTTGGAGAGAGCCGCCGCAGGGGGTGGCCTCCCGCGCCATTGTGGCCATCCGGGCTTTGGGCTTTTCGACTTCAGGCGCGTCTGGACCGGGCCGGCTTACGCCCAACGCCTGATCGAGGCGGCTCGCGGCGTCGAGATCATGGCCAACGCGACCGTCACCCGCATCAAGCCGAAGGGACGGATCGAAATCGCGGCGCAGGCCGGGCTCGGGACGATCGAGGCGCGCGCGATCCTCATCGCAACGGGGATACGCGAGGCTCCCCGGTCGGCGCGCCTCGTCTCCGGCGCCAGGCCTTGGGGGGTAACGACGACCGGCGCGTTTCAGGACATGGTCTACGTCGGCGCAATGCGGCCGTTCAGCCGCCCGATCATCGTCGGAACGGAGCTCGTTTCCTTCTCCGCCATCCTCACGGCGCGCCATGCGGGAATTCATGTCCTCGCCATGATCGAGGAAGGGGATCGGATCGTCGCGCGGCGTCCATTGGACCTCGCCTCGCGAGCGCTGCTCGGCGTCCCCATCCTGACCCGGACGCGGCTCCTGCGTATCAACGGCTTGGACCGTGTGGAGAGCGTGGAGATCGAGCGGGACGGAGCGCGCTCGATGCTCGCCTGTGACGGTGTGATCTTCACTGGGCAATTCAGGCCCGAAGCCGCGCTCGTCGAAGCAAGCCCCCTCACGGTCGACGAGCGCACCGGGGGGCCTGCGATCGATTCGGCCTGGAGGTGCTCCGATCCGCATTATTTCGCGGCAGGGAACGTGCTCCGCCCGGTCGAACATTCCGGCTGGGTCGCGAGAGAAGGCAAGTCCGCGGCGCACGCGATTCTCAAGGCCCTGGACGGCGGGCTCGAGGACATCGACTCCGCAACCACGCTCAGCGTGGAAGGCGCCCTCCGCTACGCCTATCCTCAACGCCTCCTGTGGGACCGCGGCGGGATTACGATTTTTTCCCGCGCGGCGCGAGCGCACAGGGGCGTTCTCCGGCTGACCGCCGCCGGCGAGACGCTGGCGATGCGACGTGTCAGCGCGCTTCCCGAGCGGCGGCTCAGCCTCACGGTTCCGGGCGAACGCCTGCGCGGGAAGCGTGACGCGGTCATCCGGCTCGATTGAAGGATTCTCAGCGACGTGCCCTCGATTCTCGCTATCGACCAGGGGACCACCTCGACGAAGGCTTACGCCAGTGTCGACGGAGGCGCCGCGACATTGGTCGGGACTCGCAGGCATCGGCAGATTCGCCCCAACCCCGGATGGGTCGAGCACGACCCCATCGAGATCAGCACCCATGTGCTCGAACTGGCGACGCTCGCCGGGAGCTCGGATGCGATCGGTCTCGCCAACCAGGGCGAAACCGTTGTCGCATGGGACGCCGAGACCAAGCGTCCCCTCTACAACGCCATCGTATGGCAGGACGAGCGGACGCGGGAGGATGTGGAGCGGCTTCGCAGCGCCGGGCTCGAGGCGCTCACGCTCGAACGCGCCGGGCTGCCGCTCGATCCCTATTTCTCGGCGAGCAAGCTGCGCTGGCTCATCGAGAACGTGGAAGAGGCGCCGCGCCTGGCAAGAACAGGGCGGCTCCGGCTCGGCACGAGCGACGCTTTCCTGCTCGATCGGCTCTGCGGCGCATTCTGCACCGACGTCTCGACCGCCTCGCGCACGAGCCTTCTCAATCTCTCCACCCTGCAATGGGACGAAGACCTTTGCCGGGCGTTCGGCGTGCGTGTCGAGCTGCTTCCGGCCATCCTGCCGACTGCGGGCGTGTTCGGCGAAATCCCCGGCGCCGGCGTGATCTCGGCGAGCGCCGTCGATCAGCAGGCCGCCCTTTTCGGGCACGACTGCCGGAGGCCAGGGGAGGTGAAGATCACCTTCGGCACCGGTGCGTTCGCCCTGGGGCTCACCGGCGAAGCGCCCACGCTCGCCGCCGCCCCCGGGCTCCTGCCGACCTGCGCATGGCGGATTGGGAAGGCGTCGCCCGTCTACGCGCTTGATGGGGGGATTCTCACGGCGGGAGCGGCGGTGGAGTGGCTGAGCAGCGTCGGCCTGCTCGATACGTTCGAGGAGCTCGACGCGTTCGAGGGTCCCTCCGCGGCGAGCCGGGGCGTCATGTTCGTGCCGGCGCAATCCGGGCTTGGCTGCCCCCACTGGGATCGCTCGGCGCGCGCGCTCTGGATCGGGATGGACCTTGCGGCTTCGCGCGCCGATCTCTGCCGCGCGGTGGTCGAAGGGATCGCCTTTCGGGCCGCCGAACTGATCGATGCGTTCAACTCGGTCGCGCCTTGCGCGAAGATCGCGATCGACGGCGGCCTGACCCGCAGCCGCTATTTCTGCAACTTTCTCGCCGAGGCCATCGGGAGCGAGGTCCTGGTCGCGGAAACGGCCGACGTCGCCGCGATCGGCCTCTTGCAGTTCGCGCGCCTCGGCGCCTCTGTCGCCGCGCCTGCGCCCCAGGTTCGATATCGCCGCGTCGCGCCGACGGGAGTCCTCGACGACAGGACCCGAGATCGCTTTGCCGACGCGCTGCGGCGGGCGTCGGAATGGACGGGGCGCATGCCGGATCGTCCCGCCGCCGCTCAGGCGACACGAAACCGAGGAGGTTCAGAATGGTGACGGACGAGCATTGGGACGTGGTGGTGGTTGGCGCAGGCTCCGCCGGCGCGGCCCTCGCGGCCCGCCTTTCCGAAGATCCGGGCCGCCGCGTGCTTCTTCTCGAAGCTGGACGAGACTGGCGGGCGGCCGAGGCGCCGCCGGAAATGCTGAGCCCGAATCCGTGTGCGATCATTATGGAGCCGGAGATGCAGGCGGCATGGCAATGGCCGAAACTGATGGCGCGCCGCACCGCGCTCCAGGCGCCGCGGATCTACTGGCGCGGACGCGGCCTCGGCGGCAGCTCGGCCATGAATGCGCAGATCGCGATTCGCGGCGTCGCCGACGCCTTCGACGAATGGGCCGCGGCCGGCTGCGAAGGATGGGCGGCCTCGGATGTCCTGCCGATATTCTCGGCCATCGAGGACGACCCCGAGGCGCCCTTCCCGGAGCAGCATGGAAAGGGAGGGCCGATCCCCGTCTATCGCGCGCCGGTCGAGAGCTGGGGTCCCGTGGACCGCGCGGTGCGGGACGCTGCTCTCGACCTCGGCTATCCCTGGCACGAGGACCTCAACGCCCGCCATGGCGAGGGTGTGGCGTGCTATCCGGTCAACAATCGTTCAGGCCGCCGCGTCTCGACCAACGAGGGCTATCTCGAACCGGCGCGCAATCGGCCGAATCTCACGATCGTCGGCGATGCACTCGTCGACCGCGTGACATTCGAAGGAACCTTCGCGAGCGGGGTGCGCGCGCGTCTGCCTGGCATAGGCTGGACGAACTTGCGGGCCGATGACGTCGCGCTCAGCGCCGGAGCCGTTCACTCCCCCGGAATCCTGATTCGCTCGGGGCTGGGGCCGGCGGCGGTATTGCGAGAATTGGGCGTCGCTCCGCTCCGCGACATGCCGGAGGTCGGAGGAAACCTTCTCGAACATCCCATCCTTCGCCTCACCGTGGCGCTGAAGGAGGAATTCGCGCCTCGCGACCGCAACGCGCGCCACACGAACTGCTGCATCAGCTACACGTCCGGCATGGGCGGCGCGGGACGGCGCGACATGCTGATGATCACGTTCAACCATCTCGGCGTTTCCGTCGATGGGGTTGCTGTTCCGGGCGCTCTCGGCGTTGCCGTCTTTCAGGCCTTTTCGCGGGGAAAGGTCCGCTTCGCTTCGCCGGATCCGGATCATGATCCGCTGGTCGAGGCCAACATGCTCTCAGACTCGCGCGACATGGAGCGAATGCGGGACGCGCTGCGCCGCGGCACGAAAATCATCGAGCATCCGGCTCTTAGGCGTGTCGCGCGTTCCGTCACCTTCGGAGCGTCCGGCCTCGGCCTCGATCAAGTCTTCGCGATGAGCGAGGACGAAAGGGACCGCCTCATCCTGCTCGAGGCGGGCGACGCTCAGCACGCCGCTGGAACTTGCCGCATGACCAGTCGGACGGAGACAGCGGGGGTCGTGAATCCGGACGGTTCGGTCAAGGGCGTGCGGCGTCTGCGCGTGGCGGACGCCTCCATCATGCCGCTCGACTGCCGGGCGAACACCCATTTCACCTCCGTCATGATCGGCGAAGCGATCGCGGCGCGCATGAAGCGCGCCGCCTGAGATTGATGCAAACCGGGAGCGAGATCTTATGGACGTGCAAGCCTATTTCGAGGAATGGTCCCGCTTACCGGGCGAGACCGTCCGCATGGCGATCAGCACAAAACACAGAAGCGTCCGCGCCACGCTCGAGCGGATCACCCGCGGTCCGACCAAGGAGGATACGAAGGATCCCACCCTTTCCTTCGGGGTTCCGGTCCCTGGCGTGGACGTGACCGTCCCGGGCGCCGAGCAGGCGACCGCGATCGGCTCCTACGCGGAATTGTCGCTGGGAGGCGCCTTCGGACCGTCGTTTGCCTTGCACTTCTGGTTTTGTTCGAGCGTTCCGGGCTGGGAAGAGCCCCAGACGCTCGCAGCGGGCATGTCCGACGAAGGCTGCTTCTTCGCGCTCGCCATCCGAAAGTCCGAGCTCGTGGTCTGGGTTCGGGGCCAGTCCCGCGCGCTTGGCCTCAGCATCGAGCCGATGGTCTGGTATTCCGTCGTCCTCGGCCTCGACAATCGTCAGGACACAAGCGAAGTTCTGGTCCACATCAAGCAGGCGAAGGGCCTTCCCGGCTTGGCACCCGTTCGTCACGCCCGCGCTACTTTCGACGGCGCGGGTTCGCGTTTCGACAAGCTCCTTCTCGCGGCCCGCGCGGTCAGTCCGATCGGCTCGGCGGTCGACGGCTTCAACGGCAAGATCGACAGCCCGGCGCTCTTCGACCACGCGCTCGCGGAAGAGGAATGCGCCGCCTTGCATGCGGACGCCCGCGACAATGCGCGGCTCGCCTGGAATTTCGCCGAGGATTTCCGCTCGCGCGAGATTCGCGAAGTCGCGGGACGCGCGCCGAACGGCGTCATCCGCAACGGCGCCGAGCGCGCAGTGACCGGCCGCAACTGGAGCGGGCGCGAGGACTCGTTCGCCGCTGCTCCGAATGAGTACGGGGCGATCTACTTCCATTCGGATGAGATGATCGACTCGGGGTGGGAGTACAATCTTTCCTTCGAGCTGCCGAAGGATCTCAAGAGCGGCGTCTATGCGGTCCGCCTCGAGGCCGCGGGACGCACGGACCTCTACCCGCTGTTCGTCCGCGCCGTGGACGAGGGCGCCGACGTCCTGTTCGTCGCGCCGACCAACACCTATCTCGCCTACGCCAACGACCATTTCGCGGCAGCCGACATGAGGGCGATCATGGGGCATGAGCGCGTGATATCGGACGATGAGGCCTTCATCAACGTGCACCCCGAATTTGGCCTCTCCTGCTATGATCGCCACAAGGATGGCAGCCCGGTTCGCTACAGCAGCCGCAGGCGCCCCCTCCTCAACACGCGCCCCCATTATCCGAACTGGCTGACCGACAGCTTCCGGCACTTGCCGGTCGACCTCTTCTTTCTCGCCTGGCTCGAGCGCCTGCCTCATTCCTACCACGTCGTCACCGACGAGGAGGTGCATGCCCGCGGGTCCGAGCTCCTTTCGAAGTACAAGGTCGTCGTAACCGGATCTCATCCCGAATACTGGACCAGCAAGGCGCTCGCCGCGCTCGAGGATTACGCGCTTGGCGGCGGCCGCATCCTCTATCTCGGCGGCAACGGCTTCTACTGGGTCACGTCGATCGATCCGGATCGTCCCTGGATCATCGAGGTTCGCCGCGATAATTCCGGCCTGCGTGCATGGGACGCGCCTGCCGGCGAACGCAATCATGTCCACACCGGCGAACCTGGAGGCCTGTGGCGCTATCGCGGGCGCGGACCGAACGCGCTCGTCGGGGTCGGCTTCGCGACCGAAGGCTTTTCGAAGGCGAAAGGCTACAAGCGGTCGGCGGCAAGCTATGAACCGCGATTCAAGGCGTTCTTCGCCGGCATAAGCGAGGATGTGATCGGCGAGGAGGGCTTCATCCTCGGCGGCGCGGCAGGCGACGAATGCGACCGCTACGATCGCGCGCTCGGCTCTCCGGGCCACGCGACCATCCTCGCTTCAGCGACAGGCTTTGGACCGGAATATCTCATGGTCCCGGAGGAGATGCATACGCCGATGCCGAATTCGGACGGGCCCAACCGTCCCGACAAGGTGCGGGCCGATATCGTCTATCTGCCGATCGCCGGAGGCGGCGAGATTTTTTCCGTCGGCTCTATCGGCTTCGTCGGCGCCATGGCCTGGAACGGGTTCGAGAACAACACGGGGAGGCTGCTCGACAATGTGCTCGCGGAGTTCGTCGCGGGAACGGATGCGGCGCGGGCGGAAGTCGCGGCCAAACGCATGGCGGGCAGCGGATCGTAAGAAGGCCGCAGGCGCAGGCGTTTCGCGGGCTTGGCGGTCGGGGTCGATGAGGTTGGCGTCGCAGTAGCGAGCCCGCTCAGAAATGGCTCAGCCCGGCCAGTCGGCCTTCGCACCTGAGCTGTGACAGATCGACTCGACCGCCGGTTTTCCTCGCGAGAGCCCCGAGACCCCCGCAACGAACGCGCGTGTGACGAAGGCCTGGGGCCGGAATCCCAAGACAACGCTATCTCCCGGCTCAAGTTTGCCTGGACCCGCAGCGTCGATCATGCCGTAGTAGTCAATGGCCGCTGGCGGAGGAATCTCGACGGCGCGAAGCGCACCGGCGTCCGTTCTCGGCTCTCGGCCGACGATCGCTTTCACCTGATAATCGGGAAAGACGGGGTCAATGTAGAGGCCACCGCCGAAACAGAACGCTTCACCTTCAGAAAGGTGCGAAATCTCGGTGAGGTATACGACCGCCGGCTTCTCAGGCAGGTCACCGGTCACGTGCAAGGGAGTCGTCCCGGTCAGCCCGTGTCCAGGCTCAACCTGGGTAGCGCCGGCCTCTGCGAGCGCCTCCAAGGTCACGCTCGAGGTCGTGCCGGGCGCATTGATTTCGATCCCCTTGTATCCCAAGCGCGCCAGCGTCTGGGACGCCTGCAGAAGGGTCTCAAGATTTGGCGTTGGCTTCACCGTGCGACTCGCGGCGTCAAACAGCAACGCCGGGAAAGTCGTAATCCCAGCGAAGCGACCCCCCGAAAGCTTGTCGAGAGCCGCCGCCACAGCGACGACGTCGGAAGCGGGAAAACCGCCTTCGTGGCCGCGATAGAATTGATCGTTCTCGCCGCGAATGCGGGCGAGGAGCGGCTGCTTCCGTTCCCGTCCCAGTGTTTGCGAAGCCGCGGCGGCCTCGGCTGCCTTTTCGAGATTGAAGACCGTCCACCAGGCCGGGGAGAGCCTAGCCGCTTTGCTCGCGTCCCATCGCGGAATCTGGACAAGGTGACCGATATGCCCGAGTTCCATGCCCGCGCGCTTTGTGGCCAACGCGCATTCCATATCGACCGCAACGCTGCGTGCTATTCCTCCGCGCATCACAGCGCGGCAGAAGGAGTCGTTACGCCCCATCTGCTTGGTCATCGCCATCACAGTCAGACCGAGCGAGTCCGCCTTGGCCGAGATCGCGCGAGCGTTGCTCTCGACGGCATCAAGGTCGATCACGTAAGCGTTCGCCGGCAGGTCGCCCCTTTGATGCAGCGCGATCGCAGCCTCGATCAGTCGCGGGTTGCGCCGCCGGAGCAAGTCGAGAAACATGCCGATCTCCCGTTAGTCCTCTGCCTTACCTGTCGTCGCCGCGCGCTAGCCCCGTTCTTCTTCGACTGCGCGAACCTGCTCACAACAATCGGCTCCAGACAGAAACGCAGCAAGGGCGACGATGCCGTCATAGTAGTCCTGGAGGCTGACGTTCTCTTCCGTCGTGTGGCAGATCCGAATGTCGCCCCGGCGCAAAATAGACGCCAGGAACCCCGAGCGCAGAGAGGATCGGCAACTCCGACCAATAGGGAGCGGCTTCGATATTTCCCCGCTCAGGACGAACCGCGCGAATAGCAGAGACGAGGCGCCCCAAGCGGGCTTCGTCGAGGTGGCTCTCGAAAGGCTTACCGCCGATCGGATGATCGCGAGGCGCGGGGTAGGAAAATTGCAATTCGATGCGGCTGTCCATGGAGGCCGCCCTCGCTGCCGCTTCGAGACCCGCACACACGTCATCCAGGCGAACGCCCGGGGGAATCTTCGCAATCATGCTGATCGTGCATTCGCCGGGAACCGCGATGTAGCCGCCGCCTTGAATGCCGGTCGGTAGGACAAATCCGGATCCGACCAGCGCGTGTTTCTCGCTAGCGCTAAGCTCAGCTGAATACCGCCAAATGGCTTCGAGAACGGCGTGCGCCCCTTTAAGCGCATCGACGCCAAGTTCAGGCACGCCAAAATAAGCGGACTTGCCTATGACCTTGATGTCGCAAAGAAAGAAACCCATGTGGGCGACATAGATGTCGAGCATCGTCGGCTCGACATAGATCGCCATGTCTGGCCGCGGTATGGCTCCTTTCGCGATAAGCGCGCTGAAGGCGGGCCCCTGCGCTGACGCCGCCGCCGGGCTCGCCACTTTCTTCGTCTCCCACAAAGGCAAAGAGCAGAGTGGGATCGACCTCAATTCCCACACGATCGAGGGTGCGAACGGCCTCGAGCGTCATGGATATTCCCGCCTTCAGATCGCTCGCCCCGCGACCCCAGACCGCGCCATCGGCCAAGGCACCTGAGAACGGGCTCTCTCGCTCGCCCGCCGCCCACCGCTCTCTCCAACCGCGGGTATGGACGGTATCGGTGTGACCGATCAGCAATAGCGTGTCGGCTCCGCTCCTACCCTGCCGAAGGCCCCATACATTAGGGCGGCCATCTGCAAACTCGGCGGATGAGACCTCGACCCCGAGATCGGCAAGTTCTCGCTTGAGCCCTGCAAAGTTTGCCTCATCCCCTGTCACACTTGGAATCGCAATGGCCTTCTGGAGCAGTTCGAGAGCGTGGCGGGCGTCGAGAGCTTCCCTGATCCTCGCGACGATGCTCGATGAATAGGACATGTCTTCACCTGCCTGCGATTGCACCTGTCAAGCTACGTGAGACCGCCGAGCTCTACGGCTTCTCATATCGAGTCGCTGCGAGCGTGCGCTGCAGCCGGGCTTGACGATCGGCGACGCCCGGCCGCTGAGTTTCGAGAGCCCCGCAGGCTTCGACAACATACGATGCCGATACGGCCCCCATCGCGGCGCATTCCGCTAGCGGTCGGCCCGCAGCGAGACCGGTCACGAACCCCCCGCAATAGCCGTCGCCCGCACCCGTCGTATCGACGACTTTGACCCGATGCGCTGGCGTATGGATCAGGACGCCGCTCTCCGCGTCGCAAACGAGTGATCCCCGCTCGCCGAGCTTCGCCGCTATATGGCATTTCAGCCGCGACGCGGCATCGCGCAGCCACCCCCCGATGTCCGACGGCCGCCAGATCCGTACGACTTCCGCTTCGCTCGGCAGGAAAGCGGAAGCGCCGCGCACAAAGCCAAGATCAGCGTAGAGGCGCCGGTCGATGTATTCGTCTGAAAGGATATCCACGGTGACCACGGGCCGGTGCGGCAATCCTGAGAGCATGCGGACGTTTTCGGCCGTTCCGGCAGGCGTCTGCGGCGCAACGTGAAAGCCGCGCGCTCCCCGATAGGAGTGAGGCAGGGGGCCTCGCCCACGATCCATTTCGTCAGCGGTCGACGAAGCAAGCTTGGGCACTTGCTGCTTGAACGTCTCGCTCTCGTGCAACAGCCAGAGCTGTAGTCCTGCGCCGTCGATCGCGGCGATGCCGTCGCCGTCAAGCCCCCGCGCGGCGATCTGGGCCCGCACGTCCTCGTAGACGGCGCGACCCGTCACAGAATGAACGCCTACGCTATCGGACCAGATCTGCGCGCCGATGGCGGAATAGAGAGCGCCGCCGCCAAGCACGCCAGGCCGACAAGAATGATCGGTGAGCACGATGTCGTCCATCGTGAGCCATCCGACGGTCACGATATCGATCATCACTCGAGCCGAAGCATGGCGGCCCGCCGCTCCTCGAGAATTGGGCCGAGGGTCGAGGCGTAGACCACGGCTTTGGCGAGATGTGTCACGTCGTGAAGATGCGCGCGCGGCAACCCGCGGTCGAAGTGCCGATTGAACCCCGGGTAGCCGAGAAGCAGCACGTTGGGCGTCTTCATCATCACACTCACGTCGTCGCTGCGCGAGGAGTAGGCGTTGTTCGATTCCTGCACCCTCACCCCGAAATCGGCGATTAGACCAGCCATGCGTCGCGCCGATGCGTACAGGTCGAAAGGCGTGACGGCGCCTCGAGCGAGGCTCGAGAATTCGGAGAGAACAGCCCCGCCGCCTAGGCTCGTTGAGTTCTCCACGCCTCCCCTTGTGTCGGCGTCCGGATCGCTCCCGCCCTGCTGTACGTCAGCGATGATCGCGAGGCTCGGCGGCGGGAGAAGGCTTGCAATGCGGCTGCTGCCCCGACACATGGTTTGGTTGCCCGGCCCCACGGGGCCTTCCTCCTCGTCGGGGAAGGCCAGCATCGCTTCGATACCCGCGTCGGCGAGAATCGGGGCGGCGACCGCTAGCGCTGCGACGCCGCCTGCGTTGTCCATGAGACCCGTGAAGAGGCCACCTTGCCTTGTATCGCGAAAGGGGGAGAACGGCGCGATTCGGTCGCCAGGTCGGAGCTGGATTTCTGGGGTCCTGGATCGAAAGACGGGCGACCCGTCCGAAGATTCAATCTTACCCTCGGCGACCACTCGATAGCAATTCGATTCAAAATCATAGCGGTAGGCGTTCGCGGAGCATTCACCATCGCGCATGAGGTGCACGCAATACGGGATAAGGGGGAAGCGGCCGCCTTGCTCCGGCTGCACAAGGTAGCTGATCGTATCGAGGTGCGCGAAGGCCCAGAACGGCTTTTCACTTCCCGCGCCGCCGGTGAAGATCACCGGGCTTCCGATGCCGCCGAAATCAGGATCGAGGCGAAGACCACCGTTGTCAAAAGCGCCATCCGCGTCGAGCAGCCTATTCAGCAGAGGAACGCGCATAGCGGCTGCGGCGGTTGACGGCGCGGGCGTGTCCACAAGCGCGGACAGGTATCTTCGCACGCGGTCGGGGGTCACGTGACGATCTACGAGAGGACGCAGAGCGCTCAGGGCTTCTTCGAGGCTTCCGGCGTGGTTCATGATCCCTTCGACCGGCTCATAATGAAAACCGCCACTACGATCAGCGCTCCCTTGAAAAGCTGCTGGACGAACGGATCGACGCCGGTCAGATTGAGAATGTTCGCGAGCACGCCGATGATCAGTGTGCCCAGGAATGTGCCTGCCACGGACCCCTTGCCCCCAAACAGCGAGGTGCCTCCGACGACGACCGCCGCGATGGCGTCCAGTTCGTAGCCCTGCCCCGCGATCGGCGTGCCGATGCTGAGCTGCGACGCGTAAACGAGCCCCGCGAGCCCCGACAGAAAGCCGGAGATGACATAGACGGCCGTCGTGTAAACTTTGACTGGCACGCCCGAAAGCCGGGCCGCTTCCTCGTTGGAGCCGATCGCGTAGACCGACCGCCCGAACGGGGTCAGTTGGAGGACAAAGGCGCTGACGATGAGAGCCGCGATGAGAATGAGCGCCGGAATCGGAATTCCGGCGAGATAACCGTTGCCGAGCGCATAGAAGTTTTCATTGTTGATCGGTATAGGCGTGCCGCCAGTGTAGATGAAAGCGAGCCCACGCGCGAATGACAGCATGCCCAGCGTCATGATGAAGGGCGGAAGTCCTCCATAAGCGACGCCGACGCCATTGACGAGACCCGCCAGCGCCGCCGCGGCCATTCCCAGCGGAATGGACACGATCATCCCTCGACTGTCCATCGACCCGGCGAAGAGGACTACCGCTATGCCGAGGATCGATCCTACAGAGAGGTCGATGCCGCGGGCAAGGATGACGAACGTCATCCCGATCGCAAGAATGCCTACGATCGACACCTGTCGCAGCACGTTCAGGAGATTGGGAACCGTGAGGAAGCGATGCGACAGGAATGACGCGGCGATTACAAGCAGTACAAGCGCGGCGAGCACGCCCAACCGCTGCCACGTCCGCGCAACGAGGGCCGTCCCGCGGCCTGAGCCGCCCAGCGCGGTGTCCGGCTTAGGCTGCAAGCGCCGCGGCCCGCATGATCGCGGTCTCCGAGGCTTCGGCGCGAGAAAGCGTCGCCGCGATCCGACCGCCGCGCAGGACCACGATTCGGTCCGACAGGCGCAGAATTTCCTCCATGTCGGACGAGATCAGCATGACAGCCATGCCCTCGGCAACAAGGCTTTCGATCAGTGAGTAGATTTCTTGCTTTGCCCCAATGTCGACGCCTCTGGTCGGCTCGTCCAGAAGGAGGACGCGCGGCTCGATGGCCAGCGCCCTGCCAATGAGCACCTTCTGCTGGTTGCCGCCGCTCAGAGTGCGGATTTCGGCGCTCGGGCTCGCGAGCCTCACGTCCAGCCGTCTCACCATGTCTCGCACATAACAGGCCTCCATTGCCAATCGAAGGACTCCCGCGCGAGCAAACCGACGCAGATTGGCGATGGTGGCGTTCTCCCGAACGGAACGATTTGGAAGCAGGCCTTGGGCCTTCCGATCCTCTGTAACGTAGGCGATCCCGAGCCGGGCCGCCGCGTTCGGGTTCCGAATTCTCGCCGGCCGGCCGAACACCTCGATGGCTCCGGAGACATGACGGCTGAGCCCTAGGACGGCGCGAGCGAGTTCCGTGCGTCCGGCCCCTACGAGACCCGCGAGACCAACGATCTCGCCCTCGCTCACAGTCAAGGTAATGTCCGATATCTCTCCGGGAACCGACAAGTTCCGGATCGATAAGGCCGGCTGGCGGACCTTCCTCGCATGTGGTTCATGATGCGCGAAATTGCGCCCGATCATCCTCGCGACGAGCCAATCCTGATCGATCTCCGCGACATTGGCGGAGCCGGCCACGCGGCCATCCCTGAGCACAGTCACCTTGTCGGCGATACGGAAAATTTCCTCGAGATGATGCGAAATGAACAGGAGTCCCAGGCCGTTCGCGCGCAGCCGATCAATCGTCATGAAGAGAATCTCGACCCGGTTCTCGTCGAGCACCGCAGTCGGTTCGTCGAGAACGAGAATGCGCGCATCGACAGAGATGGCTTTGGCGATCTCCACCATCTGCTGCTGGGCGATGCTGAGGGTTCCGACTGTGTCTTGCGGCGCGACGGTGACGCCAAGCTGCTCGAAGACTTGCCGCGTCCGCGCGCGCATGAGGCCACGATCGACGACGCCGAAAGCGTTTCGTGGAAATCGGCCAAGGAAAATATTTTCTTCCGCCGAAAGACTCGGAGCGAGCGACAATTCCTGGTGAATGACGACGACGCCCGCCGCGAGCGCTTCGCGCGGCGAACGAAACCGGCGCGCTTCGCCATCCACCACGAGCTGGCCACCGTCGGGCTGGTAGACCCCGCCAAGGATCTTTATGAGCGTCGACTTGCCGGCGCCGTTTTCGCCGACGATCGCGTGCACTTCGCCGGGCATGACATCGAGATCGACGCCATCGAGAACGCGATTGCCGACGAATGCTTTGCCGACTCCCAGCGCACGGAGTAGGGGCGGGCGGCGGGCGGCAGCTTCTCCTGGTCCTTCAGGCACGACTCGGAGAGGCTTGCTATTTCCTGCAGGGATCGGGAGTCGGCTCGAAATCGCCCCAGCCGCGGCCGATCCACTGGTCTGCGTTCGCCTGAACTACAGTCGGGCTGTCAGGAAGAACAAGCTCCTTTCCAGGAAACTGATAGGCCTGCTCGCCAGGGATGTCCTTGCCCATGAGCTTGTAGATCGCCGCTCTCAGGCCGATATCGGCGATGTACGGCGTGTAGTTCCCGTCAGCCTGGAAAGTCCCCGCCTTGACGGCTTTGAAGCCGGCGTTCGAGCCGTCGAACGTATAGTGCTTGATGCCATCCTTGCAGCGGTTGCTGCGCGCAATGGCGAGCTGAGCTCCCCAGGCGGATTCCTCGGCGTGGGAGAAGACGGCGTCGATCTTCGGATAGGCCGTGAGAAAGTCTTCCATGATCGGCACGGACGGATCACGAATCCACTGTCCATCGCCGGTCGCGAGCACCTTGATTTCGGGATATTTCGCGAGGACGTTCTTCATGCCCTTATCGCGATCGACCGCCGGGGATGAGCCCTTGAGCCCCGTGATGACGACAATGTTGCCCTTGCCTCCGAGGTCCTTGGCCATTTTCTCGGCGACCCCTTCTCCCATCGTCACATTGCTTTGCCCGATGAACAGAGTCTTGTCGGTCGGAACGTCACGGTCCATAACGATCAGCGGGAGGCCGGCCGATAAGACTGCGCGGGCGGCGGGAACGAGCGCCGCCGATTCGACAGGGCTCATGAGAACCGCATCGACACCCCGCGCAAGCAGATCGCGCACGTCATTGTTCTGCTTGGCAACGTCGACATTGCCATCGACCACGACGAGCTTGATGTTCGGGTGCCGGCAGGCTTCCGCTTGGAGAGCGGCCAGCATCGCGACGCGCCAGGGATGGTTGAAGCCCGTCTGCGAAAACCCGATCGTGATGTCTCCCGACTTTCCGGGTATGGCGACCGGCCCATCGTGCAATGGCAGGATCGATGTGAAAGGCAGCTCCTTATAGAAGGTGAGAAGCTCCGTACACGTCTTCTGCGTCACCGGCAGCTTGTCCTCGGCCGAGGCCGAGGACAGCGTGGCCAAAGACATCGCGGCGGTCAGTATCAAGCGCTTCAACATGCCAGCTTCCTCCCAGGTTTTTCTCACATCTTCGACAAACGCCATCGGCGCTTCGGGCTAGGCTCCCACGCAGATCGAAGGGCGGCGCTCATCCCACGGCCTCGCTAGCTCGAGTTGCGCGGAGAGGCGAAGGATGGTGGCTTCATCCCCGTAACGTCCTACGAGCTGTACACCAATCGGAATATCGTCCTTGGTCCAGGCCGCGGGTACGGATGCCGCCGGCAAGCCGGAAAGATTGAACGGGAACAGGAACGCCGCATCCGTCCATTTGGCGATGTATTTGTCGAAACTGGGCTCGTTCAGGTCCCAGTAGCCGACGGGCCGGGGCAACTGGGTCAGGGTCGGCGTGAGAAACACGTCGAATGGCGCCAGTTCGGCCTGCACGCGCTGATTGGCCTTTCGAACAGCTGCGATGCTCGCCGCGTAGTCGCGAGCGGAAAGCGAGCGCCCGCGCTCAAGCCATGCCCGGTTGAACGCAGCAAGTTCCGATTCCGGCACTGGTCCCCCGAGAACCTTCGCCATGTCCTCGAATTCGAGCACGGTCTGGACGGAATTCATCTGGTTGTAGTCGCGCCAGGCCATCTCGAGGTCAGTCACCATCGCGTGCTCTTCGAGGGCATGCCCGAGGTCCTCAAGGAGGGACAAGGTCCCCTTCATCGCATCGGTCACCTCAGGGGCGAACGGCGCTCCCCATGGCGGCGCCAATGCGTAGCCGATCTTAAGTGGCTTCAGGGGCTCGCGAAGGTAGTCGAGCCAGCTTTGCGCCGGCTTTGGGGGCGTGTAAGGGTCTCCTGGCATTCCGCCAGCCGTCGCGTCCAGAAACGCCGCCGTATCCCTTACAGAGCGCGTGACCGCGAATGTCGAAACGCTTCCGAACCAGATGTCGACGTCGTCCGGCCCATAGGTGATCCGTCCGCGCGACGGCTTGAGCCCAACGACACCGCAGCACGAGGCAGGCGCCCGTATCGATCCGCCGCCGTCGCTTGCCTCTGCCATCGGGATCATGCGTGACGAGACCGCTGAGACCGCTCCGCCGCTCGAGCCGCCGGCCGTCACGGCGGTATTCCATGGGTTCAGCGTCGGGCCATACATCCGAGGCTCGGTCGCGATGCACCATCCCTGTTCGGGCACATTGGTGCGCCCGAGAATGTTAAGACCGGACGTTTTGATCCGCCGCACCATCTCCGAGTCGGACGGACTGACGTAGTCCTTGCGGAACGGTAAACTGTTGGTCAGCGGAAGCCCTTCGCAGCCTGACCCGATGTTCTTAAGGAGATAGGGAACACCGCCGAAAGGACCTTTCGGGGAATTCTCCGCTGCGCGAGCCCGCGCGCGTTCGAAGTCCCGGATGACGACAGCATTCAGTTTCGGGTTTAGATTCTCGATCAGAGCGATCGCGGTTTCCGTCAATTCCGCCGGCGTCACTTCCTTTTGCCGGACGAGCTCCGCCAGACGAAGCGCGTCGCTATCGACGAACAGATTGACAAGATCGCTTGTGGCCTTTGGCATGACGGAACGCGTCCTGATGCGGCGTCAATAGCTCAGCGAACAATCGCTTTTATACTCGTACCGGTCCGCCTTAGCCGTGTCGCCGCTCTTGATCGGCGCCGTGTCCGCGAGCACCTCCTTCTCCACCGACTGGCCGTCGAGGATCTTCT
>Ga0134125_10002602_pt1 | contig 21246 bp, 18 predicted proteins | sample KB31751_FD_96464 | JGI IMG/M metagenome (GOLD analysis project Ga0134125, IMG submission 96464) | Terrestrial soil microbial communities with excess Nitrogen fertilizer from Kellogg Biological Station, Michigan, USA - KB3-175-1 | ecosystem: Environmental > Terrestrial > Soil > Unclassified ... | reverse complement strand
GTTCATCCACCGTGAAGGAACTGGTGCTCGACGTGCGTGAGGAAGGCGACCTCTGCTTCGTCGTGACCGAGAGTGTGCCGCAGTGCCTGCTGCTGCGCGAGTGGTTGCAATTTGAATCGGACCGTTCAGACCCCGGTACGAAGCCAGCCGGAGGAGGAACTCCGCTCCGCACCGGTTCGGACGCGCCTGTGCCGCAACGTTCTTCCGTTTCCGGGACGCCGCAGCGCCCGGAGCCGCGCTCGCAAGCGCGTCCAGCGCCGGGCGAATTCACAAGGATGTTTCAAGCACTAGACCCGTCAAAAGCGGAAACGGTCTCGCGGACGCCGCCGCCCGCACAGGCTCCCGTCCGGCCAGTAACGCCGATACCGCCTGATTCCGGGAAATCGAATAACAAGCTGGTATCCCCTGAAAAGCCGGAAATGCGGACGCCAGCTCCAGCGTCACCCGGCGAATTCACGCGCCTCTTTCAAGCCCCGGCTCAAATACCTCCGGCCAAAGCCCCTGAGGCGAGCAAGGACGCGCCTGCCGGTTCCTTGGGAATCGGCCACACTCCGCATATTCCGCCTTCCGGGGAGCCGTCAGTTGCCGATCCGCACGGCGGGCCGGGCGAGTTCACCCGCTTCTTCGGCGGTGGCTCTCCCGTGCCGAATCCGGAGGGCTTTTCGTTCCCGGCGGTTCAGCGGCCCATACCGCCTCAGAACACCGCCGCTCCGTCGCAATCGCCGGGCGAGTTCACGCAGCTATTCTCAGGCGAGACTCCGCCTCCTACCGCCCCGGCGCCGTACGCGGCCACTTCAGCCCCTCCTGAGTCGTTTCGCCGGCCGCATGTGGGCGGTTCAGGCGGCACTGCGGGCGAATTCACCCGTATTTTCGGGAGCGGGACGGAACGACCGTCGTCGCCGGGCGCCTCGAATAGCGCTGGCGAATACACGCAACTGTTCGGAACCAACGATCCTGCACCTGCGCCGCCGCCGGAGCAACCGGCTTTTGGCGCCGGTCCGAACGTATCTCCTCTGAATGAGCGGGGGCCATCGAGGCAGCCGCCAAAGCCGGCTCCGCAAGGCCCGAGCGAATTTACCCGCGTTGTGATGGGATCGGCGGCGGCTCCGGCGGAGCCGGTTCCCGCGGCAGCCGCGATGCCAACTGCTCCACCCTCGGCGAACGCCATGCCGGGATTACACGTGCCCGCCGCTCCCCCCGCCCCTTCTATTCCCGCTATGCCTCGCCCGGCCGTTCCGGCCGCTCCGGCTCCGGTTCTTCAACCTGGCAATAAGCCGAATAAAGCCTTGCTGCTGTTGTTTTTAATTCTGTTCCTGCTGGCCGTAGCGCTCGTTACAGCGATTGCCGTGACGGCGAAACACTAGCCCGCAGTTTTCGCGTAACCGGGCAACCCGCGCACCGGCGTGCGGCGGCTCCGTTTCCAGTTTGCCTTCACACAGAGCCGCCTTGCGTGAGCAAGCGGGTTTTTCCAAATAACCGGGCAACCCGCGCAGTAACGTGCGGCGGCTCCGCTTGGAGGTGCGTCGGTACGGAGCCGTCTTGCATGAGCAACTTACCGGCTCCGATCTCTCTCTACATTTTGGTCGTGTGAAGAACACTCATGGAGGCATTGGGAATGTTGCAGAGTCGGGGCGGCGGGCGTCGGCCGAGAGTACTGGTGCTTCGCGAAAAGGCTGCGCTGGCGGTGACCTTGACGTGGGTGGCCGGTTTCGTGGATGTGGTCGGATACGTTCTGTTTCGGGGCATTTACACCGCGAATATGAGCGGCAATACCATCGATGTGGGGAGGGCCTTACCAAATGCAACGATATTCCCAATGCTGCGGCACCTGAGCGCCATTCTGTTCTTCGTTGCTGGAATGATTGCAGGCAGGCTGGTGGTTGATTACGCCTCGCGGCATAATATACGAGCGATCGCCTCTCTGACTCTCGCAATCGAGGCGGCGATGCTCGCGGCATTGATGTACTGGGGTAGCGCGCATCAATATCCGGCGGAACCCTGGCCATTTTACGGATTGATAGGACTCGCCGCGTTAGCGATGGGTTTTCAAAACATCACCGTGAATCACGTGGGCGCGCTCACTGTCTATACCTGTTTCGTCACGGGAGCCCTTACGAAGTTCGCTCAATCGTTTTCCCGCTACCTCTTCTGGTTCCGCGACAGAACGGAACACAGGTTTAAGCAGCGAGTCTGGAAAGTAATGCGATTGTCGACTCGAAATGGCGGTTTTCAGGAGTCCTGCTATCTGGCGTGCGTGTGGTTAGCCTACGCAGGCGGGGCAGCCTCGGGCTGGTACGCCCGGCAGCATTGGGACCTATTCTCGTTAGCCGCGCCCGTGGGAGTTCTCGCTGCCGTCATCGTCATCGATCTGATTCGCCCCGTTTCCGTGGAACAAGAGAAGCAGGATTAGTAAGCCGCAATCGATCAATCTTTCGCTTTCTCATCTTTTCCGGCTTTTCCGGCGGATTCTTCCTGTTCCTCGACTTGCCGCGCAATCTCTTCGTCGTTCAATTCGTTCATCGCAACATAGCCTTCCAGCGAGTTGTTCGAGTTCGCAGCTTCCTGAAGACTTCTTGCGGTGTGGACGCCGGGGTGCGGATGCTCGACCAGATTTTCCGGTTTATCATGTTCCTTTTGTTCAGGCATTCGCTTTCTCCTGAATAGAGGACTGAGGTCTGGGCGCTTTGGTTTCGCGAGTTCCGCCGTACTCGCGATCGGCAAATCAGTCACTTACCGGGGAAAGGAAGCCACCCGCGGGTCATGTAATCGCCCAGCGTCAATGTGATCATGACAAGGAACCAGATGATGGCGGCGGCGATGATGAGCTTGATCAATTTGGTTTCATAAAAGGCATGCATCAGAAAGCCGGCCACCATCGAAGCCATGATCGCGGCGATCCCGATTTCAATTACGGCGCTCCACACTCCTAGATCCACAAATGCAATTAGCGTGGTCACCAGCGTCAGCCCGAGTAGCCCGAGCCACGCAAAGATGTATTTCTTTAGCGAAAGCGCCGGCTCGTTCATAGATGCAGCCCCGGAAGATAGAAGATTGCGTACAGAAAGATCCAGACGATGTCGACAAAATGCCAGTACAACCCGCCGAACAGAATAGGCGTGTGATATTCGGCGGTCATCGTGCCGATAATAGTGCGAAACAATAGCCCCGCAAGAATACCGATTCCAATAATCATGTGCACGGCATGAAGCCCGGTCATGATGAAGTAGAAGACAAAGAACATCTGAATACTGTTTGCATACGGGCTCGAATCGTTGAACCAGACTCCAGGAGCTTTGTGTTCTTGAAAGTGCTGATAGTACTCAGTAAATTTGAGGCCCAAGAATACCGCCCCGATGATCATAGTGAGAATAAGAAATAAGGCGATCAGCCGCCGGTTACCGGCTTGCGCGCTGTGTTCGGCGAAGCTCAGCATCAGGCTACTGGTCAGCAGAAGCGCGGTATTGATGGACCCGAGCATAATGTTCATATCGGCGCTTCCGATATCGAAAGCCTGAGGGTGGCTGGCGCGATACACGGTGTACGCCGTGAACAGCGCGCCGAACATCATGACCTCGTTCGCGAGAAAGATCCACATTCCGACGCTTGCGGTTTCGCGCTGCTGCGCAGGCGTCCTGAACTGCTCCCGGCAGGCGAGTGTGGCCGATTTAGACAAGTTGCAGCTCCTCTTTCATCGCCTCGTAGTCATACGGTCGCGGCGCCGTAACCACTGGAGTGACCTCGAAGTTATGCGCGGGCGGGGGCGAAGGAGTTTTCCATTCGAGACCTGTCGCTCGCCACGGGTTTGGTGTGGCACCTCTGCCGTAATACCAGGCCCATATTAAGTAACAAAGCGGCAAGACATATCCGACGCCCAATATGGTTGCGCCAGCGGTCGAAAGCACGTGCAACATCTGGAACTCCTCCGGATATGCCGCGTAGCGCCGTGGCATCCCGAGGTAGCCAAGAACATACTGCGGAAAAAATGTCAGATTAAATCCGATGAACACGATCGCCGCAGAAATCCTTGCAAGCCCCTCGGGATACATCTTTCCGCTGATTTTCGGCCACCAGTAATGCACTCCTCCCAGGAATGCCATTACCGTTCCGCCTACCATGATGTAGTGGAAATGAGCAATCACGAAGTAAGTGTCGTGCAGATGGACATCGAGTCCTAGCACGGCGAGCATTAGTCCCGTCATGCCGCCGATTGTGAATAGGCCAATGAATCCGATCGCGTATAACATGGGCGTATCCCACGATACAGATCCTTGATACATAGTTGCAGTCCAGTTAAAGACTTTTATCGCGGAAGGAACGGCCACGCAAAAGCTGAAAAAGGAAAAAGCCATGGCCACGTATACCGATTCACCAGCCACGAACATGTGATGGCCCCATACCAGAAAAGAGAGCGCCGCGATAGCGACGCTTGAAAAAGCGACGGCCTTATAGCCAAACATCGGCTTGCGCGAAAACGCGGGAACAATCTCGCTGATGACGGCCATGCCCGGCAAAACCATGGTGTAAACCGCTGGATGCGAGTAGAACCAGAACAGATGCTGAAACAAAACGGGATCTCCCCCAAGCGCCGGATCGAAAATGCCAACCTTGGCGATGCGTTCCACGCCGACCATCACCAGCGTGATAGCCAGTACCGGCGTATTGAGGACCAGGATGACGCTGTTGGCGTACATCGACCAGATGAAAATAGGCAGCCGGAACCAAGTCAGGCCGGGGGCGCGCATCCGGTGAATGGTTGCAATGAAATTCAAGCTGGTCATGATTGTCGAGAATCCGGCGATAAAGATTCCAACCGCCGCCGCAACCACATAGGTTGTGGAGTAACTTGTGCTGAACGGCGTGTAAAAGGTCCAGCCGGTGTCAACACCGCCCCGAACCAAAGCGTACACCGTAACGCCGCCGCCCAACATAAACACATACCAACTGGCTAAGTTCAGTTTTGGAAACGCCAGATCCTTGGCGCCAACCATCATCGGGATCAGGAAGTTACCCAATGTGTTTGGAATTGACGGGATCAAAAAAAACCAGACCATGATGGTCCCGTGCATTGTAAACAGCTTGTTGTAAGTCTCGCTGCTGACCAGCCAATTCGTGGGTGATAGCAGTTCCAGGCGCATCATCAGCGCAAAAAAGCCACCCAGGAAAAAGAATCCGGTAATTGAAAACGTGTAAAGAATTGCGATCCGTTTATGATCGGTTGTCAACAGCCAGGAGAGAAGTCCCTGTTTCTCGTTGAGATAATTCTTTTGGATTGCTTCCGCAACTGCTTGGGCCATATCAGCGCTTCTCCACCTGCGAACCGGCGTTGGATGTGGCTCCGGGTCCGCCAATCCCTTTTTGCGTTCCGTATTGCGTGGGCGCGGCGCCAGAGCTGGACGGCTCTTGTGTGCCGGGCTGCGGCCCCAGAGCTTTAATATAGGAAATTAAGGCAAGTATTTGTTCTTCCGATACTATGCCTGTAAAGTTCGGCATCACGCCAGCCGAAAATCCCCAAGGTACCTGAGCATCGGGATCGTGCAATTTCCTGCGAATGTAAGAGTCATCCGCCGTGACGGTCTGCCCGGTTGTCAGCAGAACCGGCCGCATATATAGATTGCGAAGATCCGGACAGCGGCCTTGATTATTAAAATGATGACAATTGGCGCAACCAAACTGATGAAAGTACTTTTCGCCGTTGGATGCCAGTGACCCCTCCGGCGCGCCTTGCGTGAGCCAGTTCTGATAATCTACTGGGTTCATTGCGTAGATCCAACCGATCATTCCGGAGTGCTTCGTTCCGCAATACTGGGCGCAGAATAAGTGATATTTGCCCGGTTTCGTCGCTTCGAACCAGGTCATGGTGTAGCGGCCCGGCAATACGTCCTGTTTGGTCCGGAACGCAGGCACAAAGAAGCTGTGGATCACGTCCTCCGAGGTCATGGTCAGTTTCACAGGCCGGCCCACCGGGATGTGTAACTCGTTAATTTCGCGCTGGCCTTCGGGATGTTGTATTTTCCACATCCATTGCTTTCCCACCACGTACATACTGATGGCGTTATCGGGCGGCCGCTCGATGTGGAAGTACAAATTGGCGCCCCATACATAAAAGGCCATAAACAAAATGAATGGAATGACGGTCCACGCGACCTCGATCGGGATGTTATAGCGTTTCTGACTCCCAAGCTCGTTCTCACTCTTGCGGTGATATCGGATTACGGAGTAGATCAGAAATATCGCAATAGCAACCGACACGAGCGTGCAGAGGATGAGCAGCACGACGAACAATAGATTGAATTGCCCCGCCACGGAGGATGCCGATACTGGCCACAATCGGAAATTTGTGATCATTGGCGGGTAACTTCCTCCACTTCAACCCTGTGTTTACGGAGGTCTTGCCGCCAAAGGAAAAACAATCCGGCTCCCATCAGCACCAAAATGAGAATGGCCCCAATCTTCAGGGACCCGAGGACGACCGCGCCGTACTTTCCGGTTTTGGGGTCGTAGTGATAACAGAACAGCAGAATCTGGTCCACTGCGGAGCCTATGCGATTGTGTGACGCCTCGACGAGGGACAGTTTGAGATCCTTCGGCTCATACTCCACCCCGTACAGATAACGCGCGACGCGTCCCTCGGGAGTGGCGACCATTACCCCGCTCGCATGGACAAACATTTTGTTGACCGGATCCCAGCGATAGTGAAATCCGATCGCTTGCATCACCGCGTCAATAGAGGCTTGGCTGCCCACGAGAAAATGCCAGCCGTTGACGCCGGCTTTGCTCGAATAGCTGTGGGAATACTGAGCGCGCTTCAGCGTTGCTTCGGCCGGCGTGTCGGCCGGATCGAAGCTAATGGCGACCACGTCGAAATCACGGCCCGGTTTCAGCGACAACGGCCGCAGCCCCGCCACCACGCCGCTCAAAACCTGGCTGCATAGCATGGGGCAGCGAAAGTAAAGCGGCACAAGGACCACGGCCCTGGTGCCGAAGAAGCTTCGCAAGGGAACCGACGCGCCGCTTTCGTCGCGGAACATCGTGTCGAGTGGAATCTGTGCGTTGAGCTTTTGTTCGATGCCGATTCCATTCAGGTCGGGAGGCCGGTTCGGGCCGTTTGCCGCGCACAGCCCACCCGCCGCCAGGCCCAGCAAGAGTGGAACACAAATTACCGATTTCTTTACACTTGCGCAGAACTTCATCGCGGCTCCGGCGCCACCTTTCCTTCAAAACCCGTTTGGCGCGTACCCGCCTCCGGCTGCGAAAGCACCAGGTTCGGCGGCTTCTTTTGCGGCGGAATTCCGCGCGCGGCCAAAATATCCATGGCGCGGTCAATCGGGATCGCAACCTTGCCCTTTGTCTTGTCGACCCAGAAGTAATGACTTAACTGCCATTCGTCGCGCGCGCGCAATCTCTGCAAATCTTTGTGAGGCGCCGGTTGTAGCCGCGGTTCTGGCGGCAGCGGATTTCCGTGCGCCTCAATGGGCAACGGGGGAGGACTGTTTACAGCTCGTTCATGAGCTAGATACGCGAATAGAAAATAGATCAAGCCGATAAGTATCCATACTGCGATCAGCGATAACGCGGCGGTAACAAACGTGTTTCGCGTGTCGATGTCGGAACGCTCGAAATCGATGTCCTGGTTGTAGGGCTCGCCTTCCTGGCGGATTCCATCCGGTACATTCCGCGCACTCCTGGCGCTTTCCTCGGCCGTGCGCGGCGCACTCCCCAGCCACCGGCCGATCGTTTGCAGAATGCGTCGCTCCGAAGAATTTCCCATGTTGTTATTCGCCATGCTCCAGCGCTTTTTCGAGATTGGGCGCCAGCAAAGGGAGCAACGGACGCTTCTGGAGTTGCCACACGAATACTGCTATCCAGAGGCACCCGATCGAGGCCGGCACGACGATATTCATCCACGTCAGCCGGAAGCCGCGCTGGTAATACTGCGGCATCACAATCCACATCAGATCGACCCATCGCATGAAGATGATTAGGCCGACCACGCAGCAAAGCGCCGTCGCATTTCGTTTCAACGGGCGCGAGAGCAACATCAGGAACGGCACAATGAACTCGAGCACGATGAGCATCACGCCGAGCCAGCCCCAGGATGTCGCAAATCGATGCAGATACCACGGGATTTCGTCCGTCAAATTACCCGACCAGATCACGACTAGTTGCGAAAATTCAAAATAGGCCCACAACATTACAAAGACGAGTAGCAATTTACCCAGGTCGTGCAGATGTGCGGGTTTGAATCTGCTGGCCAGCGGCTCTCTTCGCGAAAGCAGCGCCATCACGATAATCACGAATGCGAAAGCCGCCAAGCCTTCCCGGGCCACAAACAGGAACCCCCAAATGGTCGAAAACCAGTTATTCTCCAGGGATTCCGCCCAGTCGATCGTGGCGTAACTGATGGTGAACACGTAGATGAGCAGTCCCGGCGCGCTTAGCTTGGCAAGCCGTTTTTCCATTCCGCCTTTCTCGTCCTGCTCCAGGGACCATTTGTTCAGGAAGTACATGACGATTCCCCAAACGACGAAATAGAGGACCGCCCGGCCGATGTACATCGACGGATTCATGTAGACTGCGCGATGCCGGAGAACGTAAATATTCTTGACCAGATCCGGATGCGCCCAATCGTAAAGCCACGGCATGCCGATCGCGACGGGGATGAACAGAAGCGCGCACAAGGGAAGCGTCCGGCTGGCGGATTCGAGCGTGCGGCGCGTCATAATTCCCCAAGCGCCAGCCGTTAGATATTGCAGCATCAGGATACCCATGCAGCCGAGCGTCAGCCCGAGCCAGAACAGATATCCCATCAAATACGAGTGAAAAAAATCGCCGGGGCTGTAAATGGCGCCGACGATGCTAGCGATGCTAAGGAGAATTCCGGCGCCAAGCGCGGGCGTGAACACACGCTGGAGATCCCGCTTCAGTTCGGGCGAGACATCGAAGGCGGAGGCCGTCGTCGTCATCGTGGCGCTCCCGGTAGCGGCGGCTGGTTTCCGCCGCTCAACTGTGCGCGTCGAGCCGTGGGCACATCGTTCAAGGTGGCGTCTCTGCTCAACTGCAAGGCTTTCACATAGGCGACAATCGCCCAACGATCGTTCACTGGAATCTGATCCCCGTAATCGCCCATCGCTCCATAGCCGTTTTTGATGACCTGATAGATGTAGCCGGGCGGCACGGAGCGCAATCGGTCTGTGTGGAAATCGGCCGGAATTTTAACGCCGCGCTGCGCGACCATGCCGTTGCCGTCGCCGGTGCGCCCATGGCAGGGGCTGCAAAAGATATTGAAGCGTTCTTGCCCGCGATGTAGCAGGTTCAAATCCACTTTGAGCGGAATTGCGTCGAGAAACTCGCCGTTTGCCGCGCCGGTGTGGAAGGAGTCGTTATCGTTCAATTCATCGCGAGCAATGGTTCCAGGAGGAATGGGCCGCGCATCGCGCCCATCCGCGAAAAAGCGGCTCTCGCCAAGCGGCTTGTATTTCGGCTGGTCATGCATATCTTGCCGGCATCCCGCCAGGAACAACAGCAACGAAAACATCGCGACGGCGCTAAATATCCTCAACTTCCCAAACTCCTATCGGATTGAGACTTTGGAGAAAGCTGGCCGTCGACTCGGAATCGTAAAGCAGGTCGCCTCTCTCGATACAAAGGAAGAAACGGTTGCTTGTCGCGCCGCTGAACTCGGGCAAATTAAATAGTGGAAAGTGCGGCCTCGGAAAGCCGCACAGCGCCAGAGTGCCGAAAAAAGCGAATACACCGGCAAACAGCACCGTCAGCTCGAACAAGATGGGGATGAACATCGGCCAGCTATAAAGCGGCCGGCCGCCGACATTGATCGGGTAATCGATGGCGGCGATGTAATACTCCATTCCCCAAGCCGTTGCGGCTCCTATCAATCCGCCAACCAGGACAATGGGGGGGACGAAATTGCTGCCGGGAATAATCTCATGCAGATCTTTGATTGGATAGGGCGTGTACGCTTCCATTTGCCGATAGCCCTGCTGTTTGATTGCAGTCGCCGCTTCCACGAGCGTGGTAGCGTCTCCGAACTCGGCAACCATCCCATAAACGCCGGCTTCGTTCACTTTTCGGTGCCTCCCCCGGGTTTCGAGAACGGCAACAGTTCGCGCACTTCCGCCATCGGGATCATCGGAAGGAAGCGTACGAACAGCATGAATAGCACGATGAACATGCCTATCGAGCCCCAAAACATCGCGTTATCCCAGAAAGTCGCCACAAAATTCGACCAGGAAGACGGCAGGAAATCGCGGTCGAGCGCCGTGACAATAATCATGAAGCGCTCCACCCACATCCCGACAAGCACCACCATCGACACAGTGAACAGCGGAACGACTCTTGTGCGGACCTTATAAAACCACAGCGCCTGCGGAATAACGACATTCAGCAGAATGACAAGCCAATAGCTCCACGCATGCGGTCCCACGGCGCGATTGTGAACGGTGTACATTTCAAAATCGTTGCCGCTATACCATGCGGTGAACGGTTCAATCAGGTAGGTGTACGCCAGAAACAGTCCCGTCACCAGCATCAGTTTGCCGCAATTGTTTAAATGCCGTACCGTGATGAGGTTGTGCAATCCATATACCGCTCGCAGCGGAAGACCCAGAACCAGCACCATCGCGAAACCCGAATAGATGGCTCCGGCGACGAAGTACGGCGGGAAAATGGTCGAGTGCCAACCGGGCAGAATCGCAATCGTGAAATCGAAGCTGACAACGGTATGCACCGAGAGCACCAGAGGCGTGGCGATGCCGGCGAGCAGCAGGCAGGCCGTTTGGTGCAGCCGCCAGTGGTGCGAAGATCCCCGCCATCCGAAAGCGAGGACGCCGTAAAAACCCTTCTTAAACCCGCCCGCCGCGCGGTCCCGCAAAGTACCGAGATCTGGAATCATCCCGATGTACCAGAACAAGACTGAGATAGTGAAGTACGTCGAGACCGCGAACACGTCCCAAACCAACGGGCTGCGGAAATTCGGCTGCGCCGTCATCGTGTTGGGATAGGGCAATATCCAATAAAAGATCCATGCGCGGCCAAGGTGGAACAAGGGGAACATTCCGGCGCACATCACGGCGAAGATGGTCATCGCTTCGGCGAACCGGTTTATGGAGTTGCGCCATCCCTGATTCATCAGCAGCAGGAAGGCGGAAATCAGCGTGCCCGCATGGCCGATCCCGATCCACCAGACAAAATTCGTGATGGCGAACGCCCAGGCGACCGGGATTTGGACTCCCCAAATGCCGATTCCTTTGGCGAGCAGGTATGCGATCGAAATTCCGAACACGACAAACAGGAACAGACCGAATCCAAATGTGCACCACCAGAACAGAGGCGTCTTCCGCGTGAGCACGATGGAGCTGATCTGCTCGCTGACGGTCTCGAAAGTGGTGCCCGGCGCGACTACTTCCAGCGGATTATTCGGATCGAGCGGCCGTGCCGTGTGGCGTTGCCGTTCTTCGAGCGCAATCGATTCAGGCACTCTGAAACTCCGGATTTTGGTTGCGAAGCTCCGCCAAGTAGGTGGTGCGCGGGCGCGTATTTAGCTCCGCATACATGGCGTAATTCAGTTTTTCAGCTTTCAACTTGGCGACTCGATTCGCCGAATTGTTTTTATCCCCGAAGACGATCGCTTGCGTGGGGCAAGCTTGCATACACGCGGTTTGAATCTCGCCGTCGCGGATATATCGCTCTTCGTTTGCCGCCTTGATTTCGGCTTCCCGAATACGCTGCACGCAATAGGTGCACTTCTCCATGACTCCGCGGCTGCGCACCGATACGTCCGGATTGCGCTGCATCTTCCAGGTCTCTGTGTTCCAGTCCTGATACAGCATGAAGTTAAAGCGGCGCACCTTCCACGGGCAGTTGTTCGAGCAGTAGCGCGTTCCGATACAACGGTTGTAGACCATGTCGTTCAGACCGTCGCTGCTGTGATTGGTGGCTTGCACGGGGCAGACCAGCTCGCAAGGCGCGTTCTCGCATTGCATGCATGGAACCGGACAGTAGTAAGCAGTTGGATAACTGATGTCGCCTTCGTAATAGGTATCGATTCTGAGCCAGTGCATCGCGCGCCGCGCCAGCACCTGCTCTTTACCGACCACAGCGATATTGTTTTCCGCCTGGCATGCAATGACACAGGCTTGGCAGTTGACGCAGGCCGTCAAATCGATCGACATAGCCCACGCGTAGCCGGTGTAATTCCACTGCGGATAAAGCGTGAGATTTCCAGGGGGCTCGTGCTCGGTCTGTTTCGCAAAATCGGGATTTTTCTTGTATCCATCGAGCGTGTTGCGAATCACCACGTCGCGGTGCTCCATGGATTGATTCATTTGTGTGGTCGCCAGCGGATATGGTGTATCCAGCTTCGTTAGCTCGACGTCCGTTCCGGTCCATAGCGCATCGGAAGTGCGTATCGCGTAGACGTTGAAACCCGCGCCGTCGCCGGCCCGGCCGGAACGCCATCGGCCCCAGCCGAGATCCAGGGTGATGGATTCGTCCGGTTGGCCAGGCAGAATCCAGACTGAGCCGTGCACACTGCGGCCGCCGTGTTTCAATTCCACGTGCTGTTGATTATCGAAGCGAAGCCGCTTGGCTGTTTTAGGACTCAGAAAAACGGCGTTATCCCAGGTCAGCTTGGTCATGGGATGCGGCAACTCTTGCAGCCACATGTTATTCGCATAGCGACCGTCGTACAGATAAACATCGGGCCGCATGACAATCTCAAGCCCTCCGGAAGGCGCCGATTGCGCTGTACCGAATTCGTTCTTTGGCGTCACTGTAATAGCGGGCAGCGCCGAACCGTCGATCAATCCGTCGTGTACCGACTTGCGCCACCACTCTTCGAAATCCTTCGCGCCGCTCTGTTTCGACCAATATGCGCGTACAATTTCGTAAGAAGAACGTCCTGGAAATTGCAGCATCGTGTCGAGAATCTGAAGCTGCGAACGCGAGCCGGCGTATAGCGGGGAGATCAGTGGTTGAATGATGCTGACCGTGCCATCGAGAGACCGCGCATCTCCCCAGTCCTCTAGAAAATGCGGCTCCGGAATATGCCAGGTGGTTTTCAGCGACGTTTCGTTGAACTGAGTCGCCGCGTGGATGGACGTTTTGACTTTCTCTAATCCGGCTGCGAAGTTGAAATCGGCCGGAGCGTTGTGGACCGGATTGCCTCCCAGGATGAGCAACAGATCGACGTTTCCAGCGTTCATGTCACGCACCAGTTCGCGTAGCGATTCGATCTGGTCCGTTGGCTGCACTTCCAGCGGATCGGTGTGGATTACAGTTTTACCGCTGTTGCCAAGGGCTGAGTTCATGGCATGCGCCAGAGCATGTACTGCCGGGGATTGATGCTCGCCCGGAATGATCGCGGTGGCGCCTTTATGCGCTTGGAGATCGCGCGCGATCCGTGTCACCCACGACTGGTAGGCGCCAGTGCCGGAGCCCGGGCCGGCCCCGAGAGCGGCTGCGAGTTCACGCGCGAATTCTTCCACCTGGGCATAGCGTAAGGCCAGCCTGTGATCAGCTTTCCCACCAGTAGCCGTCATGGTGCTCTCAATGACATAGAGCCGGTTCATGTCCAGCCGGTCGCCCTGCCTTCGGCGTGTCGAAAAATCGCGGGCGTGGCGCGTGGATCCAGGGCCGCACGCCAAAAAGTCCGCATCGAGCGAAACCACGATATCGGCGGTGGCAAGCTTGTAATACGTGTGCACCGGTTTGCCGAAAACCATCTGCGCTGCCGCGCGCGCCGAATGCGGTCCCGCCGGATCGAACTGGCGCCACTTCGCAGCCGGGAATTTTTTGAGCACCGCTTGAAGCTGATCTCCGAGAGTGGGCGATATCACCGTTTCGGTGAGGATCTGGAATCCCGCGCCATGCCGCGACTCAACGAGAGCGATCGCCTGCTGCCAGGCCCCCTGAAACGAATCCCAATTACGCGGCAGCCCCAGATAGATAATCTCGCGGCCGCGATCGGGATCGTAGAGATCCATCAGGCAGGCCTGCGAATGAACGCTGGTGGCTCCCAAGCTAGCCGGATGATCCGGATTTCCCTCTACCTTGGTGGGGCGTCCCGTATGGCTTTCGACGATGACGCCTTCCGCAATTCCGTTGACCGGCGCAGCCGTCGCGTAATACTTCGGCCTGCCCGGAACCACGTTCTCCGGCGGAGTCACATACGGCATGATCGTCTCTTCCGGTTGCCGCGTGCAGCCGGTAAGTCCGGCCAAAGCCATGGAGCCGGCCATCAGCGAAAGAAAACGCCGCCTGCTGGCTCCGGAAAACTCGATGCCTTCCTCGGAAAAGTTTTCCAGCTCGATTTCCTGCGCTTGCCCTTCGAACTCCTCCGGCGTGCGCCACAGTTTCGGTTGTCCTTGCGTGAGCGCTTCTATCGGAACGAAATCGTGATTGGGCATCTTCTTCATCGGTGACAGGTTGAGCAGCTTGTGAGGCTCTGGATGTGATATTCACTAACCAGCCGTTTTCCGAGCGCGATTTGGTTGGGAGGCGGCGTATAGTCCATCGAAAAGACCTGGTCGCGAGGCCGCACGTAGCGCTCGGGATGGCGGTGGCAGTTCAGGCACCACTCCATCGTCAAAGGCGCCGCCTGCCACGTTAGCGGCATCTTGTCCACGCGCCCATGGCACGTTGCACAGCCGACTCCGTGATTCACGTGAATGCTGTGGTCGAAGTAGACGAACTCCGGCAAATCGTTCACACGCGTCCACTCGATCGATTTCCCGGTGCGATAACTCTCGCGCACCGGCTCCAGCATGGGACTCGTGGCCCACATCTGCGAATGGCAATTCATGCAAATCTTCGTCGCCGGGATATTCGCAAATGACGACTTCTCAACGGTGGTGTGGCAGTACCGGCAATCGATGCCCAAGCCGCCGACATGATGCTCGTGGCTGAACGGTACAGGCTGTTCGCGCGGAACGTTCTGCATCATTTCGTACGGCGATCGCACGATCAGGTAACCCAGCCAGCAAACCGCGACCAACACACAGACCGCGCCTAAAATCGTAAACCTGGCAAACGAATTGGCACTCCGCGAAAAGTATTGAGGCATCTCCTCGCCTTACAATTCAGAGCACACTGACATGCTTCGGCATGAAACCGGAGCAGACTGGCTAGCGCAACCCAACTTGCATGTAGCTGCGCACCGAGTGTAAGATGCAGTTTCTTTCGTTTTGTTACCGGAGGAAAGGACGGGCCGCCTCACCTTGGATTTCGGCCAGTTCTCCGGCGTTTCGAAGGTGCTAACGGTTGTTGTATTCAGTTGATGGAAAGGACTTCGATGTTTCCGTCCCTCCGCTCGACGCCTACCGTGGTGCCTGTGCTGTAGTGTCTAACGGACAGGTCCAGTTCCGAATTCCCAACACGAAGATTCCTGATAGTGATGCGCTTCACCGACTCCGGGAGGACTGGGTTTCGGAATAAAACCCGATTGCCGGGCGCATCGATCGAGATTCCGAGACACGCCGCGACGAGCAGAAAAGAGGTCGCGGCAGCCCACGATTGTGGGGAACAGGCGACGGGATAGAGGGTCGGCCCTCTACCAGGCCGCTTGTCAAACCCACAGAATAGTTCAGGTAGCCGGTGCAACTCCATAAAGAGCGCGCATTCGAATAATCCCGACGTTATTTTGGCAACGGCTTCCTTGTGCCCATATTCGCTCAACCCGGCGGCGATTAGAGCGTTGTCATGCGGCCAAACGGAGCCATTGTGATACGAGAGCGGATTATAGCGGCGCTCGCAAGCTCCAAGGGTCCTGACGCCCCAGCCGTTAAACATGTCCTCCCGCATCAGGCGATCGCATACGGCAGCGGCGCGCGCCGGATTGGCAATGGGTGCGAACAGGCAATGTCCGGCATTCGATGCCGCTACCTTACATTGGCGCTTGTCGCCATCAAGCGCCAGCGCGTACGTCCCCATATCTTCGTTCCAGAAGGCTTTATCGAAAGCCATCCGCAGCGACTCAGCCTGTTGATGGAGAGCGGTTGCACGATCAACGTGACCTAGAGCGCGCGCTAATTCCGAAGCCATGCGCCTGGCGGAGTAGACATACGCCTGCACCTCACAGAGGGCGATCGGGCCTTCCGCCAGCGACCCATCGCGGTGAAAGATGGAATCCTGCGAATCCTTCCACCCTTGTTGCACCAGTCCCGACGGAGAGTTGCGAGCGTATTCTATGAATCCATCGCCGTCGATATCCCCATACCGATCGATCCATTCGATGGCTCTCTCGATATTCGGCCAGATGGAGCGAACGAAATCAAGATCCGCCGTTCTCTTGTAATAAGCGCCTGCCAGCAGCACAAACAGAGGCGTTGAATCGACACTGCCGTAATACCGCCGAAAGGGAACCTCACCGAGGATCGCCATCTCTCCGGTGCGCGTCTCGTGGAGAATCTTACCGGGTTGAGCGTCCTGCTCGGGCGAAACGCTCTCGGCCTGGGTTGCGGCTAGATACGTCAATACGCCGCGAGCGATGCGCGGCGCCAGCCACAGGCATTCGAGCGCCGTGATGATGCCATCGCGGCCGAAGGGAGTGTTGAACCACGGAACGCCTGCGTACGGATACAGGCCGTGAGGCGTCTCCGTCAACATCATCTGGAGATCGGCGGCGGACCGATCCACCCAACTGTCAAACCGGTGATTCGACGTTTCAATCGACGACTCTCGCTCTCTCCGATGTGCAATGGTTTGCGTGGCGCGCTGATACGCGTCTTGAGTTTCAGGGACGGGAGAGCCGGCCCCGAGTTGGCACGAGATGACGATTCGGAACGTCGCATCGCTTTTTGACGCGAGTTCCATGGTGAAATCGAATCCAAATTCGGAGATTTTGTTCGGACGTGGCGAACACGTTATTTGCGTAGTCCGAAGCTGGTTATCCAAACCGATATAGCCAAGCTGAATGCCATCCCTCTGCACTTCCGGGGTTAATTGTTCACCCCGGCGGTCCCGCTTTTCTCCGCGAACTTCAAAGATATCGGCGTAATCGGCGTCGAAGCGCAGTCCCCAGCTAATTGAACACGTCGTCATTCCAAAGTTATGAATTCGGATCGTCTCGTAACAGACTCCCCTCCACAGAAACTTCGAGCGGCTGATGTACAGGGTGCCGCGCGGAAGCTTGATATCTGCCTCGCCGCGCATGTCGGGATTCGTCAAATCGACGGTCATCAGGACGTTGTCGGCCCGAATGGAGGAATTCAATAGCAGTGGCCGTCCGTCCGCCAGCAAGAACTTCATTGAAGAAAGGAACCGCGTCCCATCGTGAAAAAGGCCGGCATCCGCTCTCCCCTCCGAATTGATGTCGCCGCTCTCGTCGGTAATCAGGAACGAGTCGTCCTGTTTCAGCACCAGCGTGCGCTCATTCGACGGAGCCTCCGTCGTTTCTATGTAATATTGGGTTGCTACATGACTTGCCTGTTCCATTCAAGTTCCTGTCGAAATGCTGGTTTCTTGTTCAACATCAATTCTCGGTAAACATCCACGTACTCGCGCGCCATCCGTTCGGCGGTGAACCGCAATTCGAAAATCCGGCGGCAGACTGTCCGACTAAGTTCTGGAATTCGATCGATTGCCTCAACCGCCTCGTCGATGTTGTTCACGATAAAGCCAGTAACTCCATCCTGAATCACTTCCGGGACCGACCCGCGATTGAACGCGATGACGGGTGTGCCGCATGCCAGCGATTCGATCATAACCAAACCAAAGGGCTCCTCCCAATCGATCGGGAAAAGAAGGGCATAGGCGTTCCCGAAGAAAGCAGCCTTCTCGTGTTCGTCGATCTCGCCCACGTACTCCACGAGATCTGAATCCAACAGCGGCTTAATCGAGTTACGAAAATATTCCGCATCTGCCTTATCCACTTTTGCCGCAATCTTCAACGGCATGCCGGTTCGTTGCGCAATGTCGATGGCGCGATCCAGGCGCTTCTCCGGCGAGATTCTGCCGATAAATGCGAGATATTGGCCGGCTTCTGGCGAGAAGGTGTATAGCTTCGGCGGAAGTCCATGCGGCACCGTTGCCATCCATCTGGCGGCAGGCAGCGGCTTGCGCTGGGAATTTGAGATCGATATGACCGGCATATCGTGAAATTCCCGGTATAGCGCAACCAGATCGGGAAGATCCAGACGGCCATGCAAAGTAGTCACTGCCGGAAGGCCAAGCCGGCGCGAAAGAGGGAAGTGGAGATAGTCGATATGGAAATGGAGTACATCGAATTCGTCGTGGCGGCGGGATACCTGCTCCAGCATTAAGATGTGATGCGCCAATGTGTCGATCGAAGCCGGATTAAGCCGCAGGGCGCAATCGGTGCTCGGGATCAGCCTCGATTTAGTGACCGAATCTCCGCTAGCGAATAGAGTGACATCATGGCCTTGACTGACAAGCTCTTCCGTCAGATAAGAGACGACTCGTTCCGTTCCCCCGTAAAGCTTCGGTGGGACGCTTTCGTACAAAGGCGCGACTTGAGCGATTCGAAGGAACATAATGCGTCCGTTTGACACCCGTACCCGCGTGGCAGTTACCCGCTCCAATTGCCAGGTAAATTTCCAGAGCACTCGTGATGAAGGACTAACACTGAAAAGTATGGGACCTGGCGGCAAAAAGCGCGGTTCCATGCGAGTTGGGCAGCCCAAAGCGGCGATGAAGAGCGAGTTTGATCGCTACCTCGAGATCGGTCGCGCGCACGGGTTGTACGATCCACTCTGCATTGACGCTGAAGAGTTCGCCAATCACTTCTCTCATCGATTCCGGAGATAGTACAAACACCAGTCCGGGGAATGCCCCAAGCAGCCCGCGTGCTTGCGACACAACCGCTCGCGAGAGTTCCTGGTTCGGAATGGGCGCAATGAGGACGTCGAAGTTGGCTGCGTCCGAAGCAACGCGATCGAGGGCAATCGGCCGAACCGCATAGCCGAGCGACTCGATCGCGGAAGATATGCGATCGAGAGCTTCTTCCGCGGATTGGAGCAGCCCGATTCGAAGCGTTATGGCTGTATCGGCCGAGCCGCCGATACGATCGAGAAACAGCGGGATGTATTTGCCGGGTTCTAGCCGGATGACGACGCGGTCCGTCGTGCCTTTGGTTTCGTAGTAAGTTTCAAGCTTCTCTCGCAGGCGGCGCGCTTCCACCCGGACGATCGAGTCAAGCCTGGCATCGAAGGATTCGGGCCGGCCGAGCGCTTCCACGGCAATCGTATATTCCTTCAGGCGCATGCCCTCTCCCGTGAGCGTCCGTTCCACTGCAAAACGAAGAAAACGGCGTAACTGCGGGGATTTAGCAAAGAGCTTGTCGGCTAGAATCGTTTCGGTTTGCGCCAGGATTGCCTCGGCAAACTTATCGCCGCCGGGCATCGCCACCGAAGGGGCTATCTGCCCTGGTGCTACATTCGGTTCCATCTATTTGCCAACTGAATGATGCGGCTATCCCGTCGCGAGTTAGCCCCGAAAATTCACGAGGCGGCGCCGCACGCTTAAGGTGTTTGTAGAAGCTCCCAACTCACACCGGAATGCGCCTGGCGTTGATCGCCTGAACCGTTGGAATCCCGGTTCCGAGTTCGAATGCGCTGATGGATGCGGGATCGATGTCGATCCTCAAGTACAGATCGAGGGGAATGCCAAGCAGGTATGTCAGAATCGCTCTAATTACATCCGCGTGCGTCACAATGGCGACGGTTTGAAATGGGAGTTGAGCTTGTAGCTCCTGAATTCCAGTGACGGCCCGGTACTGTACATCGCGCAACGATTCTCCTCCGGGAGCGCGCTTGATGCTGCGAAGCGAATTGAATGTTCTCCAGTCGGGATCTCGATCGAGATCCGAAAACCGGCTTCCGGTCCAAGCGCCGTAATCAACCTCATTGAATTGTTCCCAAGTTTGGACAGGAATGCTTTTTGATTCACCAATGGCCATCGCGGTCTGTTGCGCTCTCGTTTGCGGACTGGTGACCAGAGCGTCGAGGCGAATATCCGAGAGAGCCTTTGCGAGGGCGCCAGCTTCGGCCCGTCCGATTTCGCTGAGATCGAAACCAGGCTGCCGTCCGTATAATATATCCTTCATCGCGGTGGTGGTCGCGTGGCGGATCAGCAGAAATCGGCTCATAGAGCGAGGCGTGCGTCGCCCCTACAAGACATTACGAATTCGGTGCAGGGGCCGAGTAAACCCGGCCCGATCGTAGCGTAAGCGGTCATTCCGATTCCGCCGCCAGCGTTCCTACTAGGGTCACGGCGGAACGAGCCGGGATCGTATACGTCAGCACCCCGTGGCTATCCGGCTGAACCGTCGGATATTGCTTCAGGTCGTCGCCTGGTTTATCGGACGTGATGAAGGGATAAACCTCGGGTGCGTATATATGCTGTTTCTTCAATTCTGTCGACATCACGACGGTTTCATTTGTCGTGCCTTCGTTCAGGTACACCACAACCAAGCGCGATCGATCTTCGTCCAGCCACGCCGATCCAAGTAATCCGCGCATGTCGTGACCTTCGCCCTGAAGTTCCACGCGCTGCATGCCGGGACGAATGAACTTGCTGAAGTTGCCGAACGTCCAAAGTAGTTTTGAAGTGATGATGGAGGGAGCGTCGCCGCTCTTCTGATAATCGGTGTAGAGCAAGCCATCCTTAAAATCGCTGTTCGACATCGCTAGCCACCATTGCCATGCCGATGCGTTCGCTACCGTCAGGTCGTAGTGCATTACTCGCGCGACATCCAAGGCTGTGTTCATAGTGAGGTCGCGGCCGCGACCGCCTTTGCCTTCCGGACCTTCCAAAATACAATATTCGGTCTCCCAGACCTGTGCCTTCTTATAGCGAGCTAACTTCGCGCGAACGGCTTCCCGGCGCTGCAGTAATTCAGTGTCAAGGCGATCCGAACCATACGCATGATAAGCAATCCGGTCGTTCAGGATTTTGCGAATGCGATCGTCGCCGAGAAGCGCATCGATGTAATTCCCATATGTGGTTTTGTACTCATTCGTCATGTCGGGCACAGGTTCATAGAGGGCCTGTAGACTGCCGCTTTCAGGCGCAACGATCTCGGTATCGAGATGATCGTGGTGTAATGCCTGATCTAGCGCGGTAAGGACGGCCTTGATATCTGCGTTGCTGTAGCGGTTTCCTTCCTGCGTAGCGCCGTCCCACTCCCAGATGGGCTCGTTGACGGGGCTTACATATTGAAAATCGATACGCTCCCGGGTGTTCTGGTTGTTGTGAAAATGCTGTAGGATATCG
>Ga0134125_10002600_pt1 | contig 21259 bp, 22 predicted proteins | sample KB31751_FD_96464 | JGI IMG/M metagenome (GOLD analysis project Ga0134125, IMG submission 96464) | Terrestrial soil microbial communities with excess Nitrogen fertilizer from Kellogg Biological Station, Michigan, USA - KB3-175-1 | ecosystem: Environmental > Terrestrial > Soil > Unclassified ... | reverse complement strand
TGGGCGGCGATCGCGAGCTGGGGGTCGATCCGGCCACCGGGCGCTCCATCTGGCTGAAGGCCGGCCGCTTCGGCCCTTACGTGGAGGAGCAGGGCGACACGCCCAAGCGCGCCAGCCTGCCGAAGGACTGGCCGCCGGCCGCCATGGACCTCGACAAGGCGATCCGCCTGCTGCGCCTGCCGCGCGAGGTGGGCGCGCACCCGGACGACGGCAAGCCTATCCTCGCCGGCATCGGCCGCTACGGGCCCTACGTCTCGCATGACGGGACTTTCGCCAACCTGCCGAGCGCCGACGAGGTGTTCGAGATCGGCCTGAATCGCGCCGTCGCGGTGCTGGCCGAGAAGCGCGCCGGCGGCCGCGGCGGACGCGCGCGCGGCGAGCCGCAGGCGCTCGCCGAGCTCGGCCCGCATCCCGCCGATGGCGAACCGGTCCGGGTGCTGTCCGGCCGCTACGGTCCCTACGTGAAGCACGGCGCCGTCAACGCCAACGTGCCCCGCGGCGCCGACCCGACGGCGCTCACGCTGGACGAGGCCGTGAAGCTGCTGGCCGAGCGCGAGGCCAAGGGACCCAGCAAGGGCGGCCGAGGTCGAAGCGCCGCGAGGGCCACCGCCAAGCCGAAGAAGCCGAAGACGGCGGCCAAAGCCCGCAAGACGGCGAAGAAGGCGCCCCGCAAGGCGAAATAGGCGCCCGCCGCCGACGAGCCGCGACTGATCAGGCGGGGCTGGCGAGCGGGCTTGGGCCGAAGCGGTTGGCGCCGGCCTCGCTCTGCATGACGCCCAGTTCGATGACCGCCCAGCCGAGGATCAGCGTGAAGACCAGCGCGCCGATGCCGTGCGGCGTCGGCCAGACGGCGACCAGCGCGAAAAGGATCAGCGCCGCCCACCAGCCGGAGCGGCCGCGGTCATGCAGGCGCTTGGAGAGCACGCAGGCGCCCGAATAGAGCAGCGCCGGGTAGACGAACCAGCCGGTCAGCCAGTGCAGTGTCGGGCCGACCCACGCCTCGTAGATCGCGGCGATGGCGATCAGGATGGCGCAGCCGATCACGAAGGGCGTGCGCGCCAGCCGCCCCGAGGCCGACCAGAAAAGGTCCGTCCAGCCGATCCGCCCTTCCACTCAGAGCCGCTCCAGGCCAAGTCCGACGCGTCGAACTTAGGGCCGGTCAGCCCCTGGCGGAAGGGCGGACGAGCAATCAGCTCGCCGGCGCCGCCGGTCCGGCGGCCGCGGCGGCTGCGGCCGGCGCGGGTCCCTGGATGCCCTTCGGCGACGGACCGAAGCGGTTCGGGCCTGCAGTGCCGTCCATGAAGCCGCACTCGACCAGCGACCAGATGCCGCCGACGAACGGGATAAGGTTGATCAGCACCCAGACGCCCGACTTGTCGCGATCGTGCCAGCGCTTGATCTGCAGCGCGAGGCTGATCCAGATGATCGCCGCGAAATAGGCGAGCATCAGGAGCAGGCCGACGACGCCGAGCCCTGCGCCGGCCGCGCCGGACGCGTCGGCGTTGCCATGCATGGCCAGCGCGGCGCCGCCGCCGACCATGAGCAACAGGATCCAAAACACCACCGTCAGCACGAATCCCGAACCGATGGCGCCGAGCCAGTAGGTCGTGCGACGGATGCGGCCGTTGAAGCCGAACAGAAGCTGCGCGAAATTCATTGAGTTAGGCCCCCTGGAGTTCTCCCAGGCGGGAGCTAACACCCGGCAGGCCGAGTCCGCCAATAGCTGGCGTGTTAACGGGCGCGTCTTGCCACAGCCGTGGCTCGGCCGATTCGGCTGTCCGAACGTCAGCCGAACTCGGCGAGCACCTCGTCGGCGCTGACGCTGTCGCCGGCCTTGACGCCCACGATCTTCACCATGCCGTCGCGCTCGGCGCGGATGATGTTCTGCATCTTCATCGCCTCGATGATGCAGATCGTCTCGCCGGCCTTCACCTCCTGGCCGGCCTCGACCTCGACCGAGACCACCAGCCCCGGCATCGGCGAGAGCACGAGGCGCGAGGTGTCGGCGGCCTTCTTCGGCGGCAGCCGTCCGTGCAGGTCGGCCGAGACCGGGGTCAGCACCAGCACCTGGGCGCGCGCGGCGCGGTGGCGGATGCGGAAGCCCTCGGCGGCCGGCGCGACCTCGGCGGTGAACGGAACCCCGTCCAGCTCACCGCGGAAGAGCGGCTGGCCGGGCCGCCAATCGACGGCCTCGAGCCGCACGGTGCGGCCCTCGCCGGTCAGCTCGATCTCCAGCCCGGCCCTCGTATCGGCGACACGCACCGGCCGCTTTTCGCGGCCGACGACCACCACCCATTCGGTGCGCGGCGTCGTGCGGGCGAGCACGGCATGGCTGCGGCCGTTGCGGCGCGTCTGGATGCGCTGCATGGCGCAGGCGGCCGCGGTCATCAGGTCGAGCTGGCGCGGGCTGGGCGCAAGGCCATGGAAGCCGTCCGGGAACTCCTCGCCGATGTAGCCGGTGGAGAGCCGCCCCTCCTGGAAGCGCGGCTGGTCCATCACCGCCGAGAGGAACGGCGCATTGTGGCCGAGCCCCTCGATGTGAAGGTCTTCCAGCGCCCCCGCCATCACGTCGATCGCGGCCGACCGCGTCGGACCCCATGTCGCCAGCTTGGCGATCATGGGGTCGTAGAACATCGAGATCTCGTCGCCTTCGCGCACGCCCGAGTCGTTGCGCACGAGGCCCTCGCCGCGCTCGCCCTCGGTCGGCGCCTGGTAGCGCACGAGGCGGCCGATCGAGGGCAGGAAGCCGCGATACGGGTCCTCGGCGTAGAGCCGGCTCTCGATCGCCCAGCCCTTGATGGCCAGATCGCCCTGGCCGAACGACAGCGGCTCGCCGGCCGCCACGCGGATCATCTGCTCGACCAAGTCGAGGCCGGTGATCAGCTCGGTGACTGGATGCTCCACCTGAAGACGCGTGTTCATCTCCAGGAAATAAAACGATTTATCCTGTCCGGCGACGAACTCGACGGTGCCGGCCGAGTCGTAGCCAACCGCCTTGGCGAGCGCGACCGCCTGGGCGCCCATGGCCGCGCGGGTGGCGGCGTCGAGCAACGGCGACGGCGCCTCCTCGATGACCTTCTGGTTGCGGCGCTGGATCGAGCATTCGCGCTCGAACAGGTGGACGACATGGCCGTGCTTGTCGCCCAGCACCTGGATCTCGACGTGGCGCGGATTCTCGATGAACTTCTCGATGAACACGCGGTCGTCGCCGAACGCTCCGGCCGCCTCGGCCTTCACGCCGGCCAGCGCCTCGCCGATCTCGCGGGCGGAGCGCACCACCCGGATGCCCTTGCCGCCACCGCCGGCCGACGCCTTCAGCATCACCGGATAGCCGATCTCGCCGGCGATCTTGGCGGCATGCTCGGCGCCGTCGATCTCGCCGATGTGGCCGGGCACGCACGAAACCCCGGCCTGGGCCGCGAAACGCTTGGAGGCGATCTTGTCGCCCATTGCGTCGATCGCCTCGGGATTGGGGCCGATGAAGGCGATTCCCGCCGCGGCGCAGGCGCGGGCGAAGTCGGCCCGCTCCGACAGGAAGCCGAATCCCGGGTGCACGGCCTCGGCGCCGGTCGCCGTGCACGCGGCGATGATCTTCTCGGCGACCAGATACGACTGAGCGGCCGGCGGCGGGCCGATTGGAACCGCCTCGTCGGCCATCTCGACGGCCAGGCTGCCGGCGTCGGCCTCCGAATAGACCACGACCGTGCTGATCCCGAGACGCCGGCAGGTGCGAATGACGCGCACGGCGATCTCGCCCCGGTTGGCGATCAGAATTTTGGAGAACAAGCGGCTACCCGCGGCCGTCTTTGCCATTATCTTCGGGGGGTTAGAGGCCGATGCGCGGCCTTGCAACCCGTAACGTCACGTCAACAGCCTTCAGGAGGAACCCGCCATGACCGACGCCGAGACCCGGATCATCTCCTCCGCCGGCTTCGACCTCACGCCGCCGACGGCCGACGAGCGCGCGCGGCTCGAGGCCGCGCTCACCGACGAGGAGCGCGACGTGCTGCTGCACCACGGCACCGAGGCGCCGTTCTGTGGCGGACTCCTGGGCCAGAAGGAGGATGGCGCCTACTGTTGCCGGCTCTGCGGCCTCCCGCTGTTCCGGCACAAGACCAAGTTCGAGAGCGGCACGGGCTGGCCGAGCTTCTACGAGCCGCTCGCCAAGGACCACGTGCTGAGCGTGCGCGACACCAGCTACGGCATGATGCGCATCGAGACCCGCTGTGCGCGCTGCGGCAGCCATCAGGGCCACATCTTCCCCGACGGCCCGCCCCCCACGGGCCTGCGCTACTGCATCAACTCGGTGTCGCTCGAGTTCGTGATGACCGGCGAGGCCCTCCCCGATCCGCTGCACCGGGGCGACAAGCTTTAGATCACCGCGGCGGGTGAGCCGAGCGGTCCTCCTCGGCGACCTCGCGGGCGGCCTTGCCGGCGTCGCGGCCTTCGGCGATCGCCAGGAGGCGCGGGTCGCTCTCGGCCGCGACGGTGCCCGGGCGCGGGCGGATGCGAAGATTGTTCTGCACGTGGGTGACGCCGGTGATGTCGTCGGCGTGGTCCTCGGCCCTGCGCTTGGCGGTGCGGCTGTCGACCGTCCCGTTCAGCGTCACCTCGGTGCCGTCGACCGCCACTTCGATGTCGGAGGCGTCGAGCCGCGGATCGTCGGTCAGCCGGTCGCTGACGTCCTCGCGGATGCGCTCGCCGGAGCGGGTGTAGCCCTTCGGTCCGCGGCCGCGGTGCGGTCCCTCGTCGTAGCGCCGCTGGCCGGGCGCGCGGCCGAACCAGGACCCGGGCTCGTGACGCTCGGCCCAGCTGCGGCGCTCGGCCCAGGCGCGGTGGTCGCGGCCGACGCCCTCGTCCGGCGTGGGCGTATAGCCGCCGCCGGCGCCGTAGCCGCCCATCGCGTGGCCATAATCGGTGTAGGGGCCGCCGATCGCCTCCTGGTCCTCGCGCGTGTAGCCGCGCTCGATGCGGTAGTCGGGGCGGTGGCCAGGGTCCGGATAGGCGTCGCGCCGCTGCGGCCGATGGCGGGCGCCGTAGGTGGGCTGGCTGCCGCCCCAGCCGCCGTACTCGGCGCGGCCCGCCTCGTCCTCGAAGTAGCGCCCGCTGGTGCCCCAGTTGCCCGTCGTGCTGTGGTTCATCATGCCCGTGGGCCCGATCCGCGGGGCGGCGTTGAAGCTGCGCTCCCCGTAGTAGGGCTCATGTCTCGGACGGGTTTCGCGCTCGTAGCGGTCGCGATCCTCGGAGCGGCCGGCGTAGCGCTCCTGGGCCTCTTCCTCGTCGTCCCAATGGTCTCGGTCACGTCCGGGCATGGCGCGCTCCTTCCTGGCTGTTCGATCCGTGAACATGCCAGGCGAAGCGCGGTTCCGGCCTATAACGGGATGTTGTCGTGCTTCTTCCAAGGGTTGGAGAGCTGCTTGTTCTTCAAAGCCTTCAGTGCGCGGACGATGCGCCGACGGGTGCCGTGCGGCATGATCACGTCGTCGATGTAGCCGCGCGAGGCGGCGACGAACGGGTTGGCGAAATGGTCGCGGTACTCGGCCTCGCGCTCGGCCAGCTTCTGCGGGTCGCCGATGTCGGCGCGGAAGATGATCTCCACCGCCTGGCTGGGGCCCATGACGGCGATCTCGGCGGTGGGCCAGGCGTAGTTGAAGTCGCCGCGCAGGTTCTTCGAGCTCATCACGTCGAAGGCGCCGCCGTAGGCCTTGCGGGTGATGACGGTGATCTTCGGCACGGTCGCCTCGGCGTAGGCGAACAGCAGCTTGGCGCCGTGCTTGATGAGCCCGCCCTGCTCTTGCTTGGTCCCCGGCATGAAGCCCGGCACGTCGACGAAGGTGACGATCGGGATGTTGAAGGCGTCGCAGAAACGCACGAACCGCGCCGCCTTGCGGCTGGAATCGATATCCAACACCCCGGCCAACACCTGCGGCTGGTTGGCGACGAACCCCACCGGCTCGCCGTCCATGCGGCCGAAGCCGGTGATGACGTTCTTGGCGTAGTCGGGCGAGATCTCGAAGAAGTCGGATTCGTCCGCGACCTTCAGGATAAGCTCCTTCATGTCGTAGGGCTTGTTGGTGCTCTCCGGCACCAGCGTGTCGAGCGAGGGCTCGGCGCGGTCGGGCTCGTCGAACGGCTCGCGCGCCGGCGGCTTCTCGCGGTTCGAGCCCGGCAGGAAGTCGACCAGCCGGCGCACCTGGGTCAGCGCCTCGAGATCGTTGTCGAACGCGCCGTCAGCCACCCCGCTCTTCAGCGCATGCACCCGGTAGCCGCCCAGCTCCTCGTGGCTGACGTCCTCGTTGATGACGGTCTTCACCACGTTCGGCCCGGTCACGTACATGTAGGACGTGTCCTTCACCATGAAGATGAAGTCGGTCATCGCCGGGCAATAGACGTCGCCGCCGGCGCACGGGCCCATGATGACGCTGATCTGCGGGATGACGCCCGAGGCCAGCACGGTCTGCAGGAAGATGTCGGCGTAGCCGGCCAGGCTGTCGACGCCCTCCTGGATGCGGGCGCCGGCCGCGTCGAACAGGCCGATGATCGGCGCGCCGGTGCGCATCGCCATCTCCTGCACCTTGACGATCTTCTCGGCGTGCGCCTTCGAGAGCGAGCCGCCCTCGACCGTGAAGTCCTTGGAGAACACGTAGACGACGCGGCCGTTGATCGTGCCCCAGCCGGTCACCACCCCGTCGCCCGGCACGCGCCGCGCCTCCATGCCGAAGTCATGGCTGCGGTGCTCGACGAACATGTCGAACTCCTCGAACGAGTTCTCGTCGAGCAAGAGGTCGAGCCGCTCGCGCGCCGTCAGCTTGCCCTTGGCGTGCTGGCTGTCGATCCGCCGTTCGCCGCCGCCGGCCCGCGCCTGCGCGCGCCGCTGCTCGAGCTCGTCCAGGATATGCTTCATCGGCCCTGCCCCACGCTTGGATAAGGAACTGGGCGTGGCGTAGCGGCGCCGGCGGGGGGTGGCAAGGCGGCCGCTAAAGCGCGGCGATGACGTGCAGTTGGGTCGCCGCCTCGGAAAGTCGGCGGTCTCGCGTCCAGAGGCGAGCCCAAGGCGTCAGCCGCGTCGCTGCCAGCAGGTGCAGGTCGATGTAGGTGATGCCGAGGCCGTAAAGGCGCTCGTCCTCGATCAAGCGCATGGCCTCCTCGTCGGTGGCGACGAGAGCTGGGGGTAGATCGGACAAGTCCTGCAAGACCCTGGCCCGGCGCGGCAACTTGCCGAGCGCCAGCTCGCCAATGACGAACGGGTGAGTCAGCACGTCATTCGCCCGGAGCAGCCGCGCGAGGGCGGGGTTCGTCTGCCTGAAGTGATCGATCCAGATCGACGTGTCGACGAGGATCACCCCAACCGCCGCCGCGGCGCCGCCTCGAAGTCGGGAGCGATTCCGCCCAGGCGCGCCAGACGGCGTGCGGCCTCGCGCTCGATGAGTGCTTTCAGCGCCGCCCGCACCAACGCGGACTTTTCCTGAACGCCAGTTAGCTCCTTGGCCCGGTCCAGAAGTTCGTCGTCGAGAACGATCGTCGTTCGCATGAGCTGACCCTCTGCACCAATCATCGCATCGAATGATGCTCGCATCAATGCCGCCTGCGGGTGCTAGTCCGTCAGCGCCGCGAACCAGGCGCCCAGCATGACCGCCTCCTTCGCCATGGCGTCGGCGCGGGCGGCGGCCTCGGCGTCGACGCCCCAGCGCTCCTCCTGGAAGGTCTCGTCGAGGCGCGAGAGATCGAAGGCGGCCTCCGGCGTCAGCTCGCCGCGGCGCAGCGCGAACGCGAGGATGGCCGAGCCGAACAGCGCCGCGGCGGCGGCGAGCCCGGCCAGCGCGAAGTCGTCCTCGGCGGCGGCCAGGGCCTCGATGCGGGCGACCGTGGCCAGCGGCTGCGGCTGGTGGATCACGCCCTGTGCACGATGGAAGCGCGCGTCCAGCGCCCGCTCCGCCCAGTCGATCAGCGCGCCCCAGCGGCGCTCCTGCTGCTCGACGAGGCTGCGCGGCCGGTCGGCGAAGTAGCAGACGAGGTCGGTCTCGGCGAAGCCGGTGACGCGCGCCAGGGCGCCCTGGCGAACCCCTGCGTCCGCCGCGAGCGCCAAAGCGCCCCAGGCGAGCCGCGTCGCCGGCATCGTCTCGGGAAGGATGTTCTCGCCTTGCGCGGCCCACTCGTCGGCCACCAGCCGCGCCAGCGCCCGGGTGGGCAGCACCAGCGGCTGGCCCTGCGGCGAGCGTGGCTGGCGCTCGTCGAGACGCACGGCGAAGCCGCCGCCCTCCGCCGCGGCCACGTCGGCCTTGGCGTAGAAGCGCCGCATCCGCTCGGCTGAGTGACCCGGCAGTGACATCCTGTCGCAACGCCTCCGAAACCAGGGTTCCAACGCTCGCGACGGAAGCTTGGAGGTCCGCCGTGCAACCAGCAAAATCCGCCGAACCACGCAAGGAGTTCCCTGATGACCGGCAGTCCGGGAGGTCTCGATCGTGATCTCGCCGCCGCCATCGCCGTCACGCGCTTCGGGCTGGGCGCGAAGCCGGGCGAGCTGCGGACCGCCCGCGACGATCCGCAGGCCTGGCTCATGGCGCAGATCCGGCCAAGCGTGGGCGCCGACCAGCCCGAAACGCCGCCGGCGGACGCCGCCGGCCGCCTGATAGAGTTCCGCGACTATCAGCGCCGCAAACGCGAAGCCGAGGCCGCGCACCAGGACTTCGACCCGGTCAAGGAAGTCCGCAAGATGATCATCGCGGATGCGGGCCGCGACTTCCTCGCCCGCACGCAACTGGCGTGCGCCACCGACGCGGGCTTCCGCGAGCGCTGGGCGCTGTTCTGGTGCAACCACTTCACGGTCTCGGCCAGCAAGGCGCAGGTGGCGACGCTGGTCGGGCCGTTCGAGGCCGAGGCGATCCGCCCGCACGTCTTCGGCCGCTTCGAGGACATGCTGGTCGCCTCCTCGAGCCACCCGGCCATGCTGCTCTACCTCGACCAGGCCCAGTCGGTCGGCCCTGACACCATGGCGGCGAGCTTCCTCTCGCGCGGCGGCAAGAAGGCCGGCCTCAACGAGAACCTCGCCCGCGAGATCATGGAGCTGCACACCGTCGGCGTGGAGGCCGGCTACACGCAGGCCGACGTCACCGAGTTCGCCCGCGCCATGACCGGCTGGAGCATCGGCGGCCTGAAGGAGCCGGACGCCGGCCATTTCCGCTTCAGGCCGGCTGCGCACGAGCCCGGCGTGCGCACGATCATGGGCAAGGCATACCCGCAGCCCGGCATGCAGCAGGCGCTGGCGGTGATGAAGGACCTGGCCGCCAGCCCGCACACCGCCCACCACGTCTCGCTGAAGCTCGCCCGGCACTTCGTCGCCGACGACCCGCCGCCGAGCCTGGTCGGTCGGCTGCAGGCCACGTTCCAGGGCACGAGCGGCGACCTCGGGGAGCTGGCGAAGACGCTGGTGCTGGCGCCGGAAGCCTGGTCGCCGGCGGCGCAGAAGTTCAAGACGCCCTACGAGTTCCTGGTCTCGTCATGGCGCGCGGCTGGCGCCGCGCCGGCCGCCTTGCCGCAACTCCAGATCCTGAACGCGCTCGGCCAGAAGCCCTTCAGCGCGCCGTCGCCGAAGGGCTGGCCGGAGGACGGGGAGACCTGGTGCGCACCCGACGCGGTGATCAAGCGCATGGCCTGGGCGCAGGCGCTCGCCGCCCAGTCGCTGGACGGCCGCAACCCCGTGCAGCTGGCCCAGGATGCGCTGGGCGCGCGGCTGACGCCGCTCGTCGCCACCGCCATCCAGCGCGCCGAGACCCGCGAGGAAGGGCTCGCCATCCTGTTGATGTCCCCGGAGTTCCAACGCCGATGACCAACGCCGCCTCCGCCGCTCCCTCCCGCCGCCAGGCGCTCGCCGGCGCGCTGGGGCTCGGCGTCTCGATCGAGTTCCTCGGCCGCAAGGCGTTCGCCGCCGCGGAGCGGGCCGCCGAGACCCGCAAGCTCATCGTGGTGATCTGCCGCGGCGGCATGGACGGCCTTTCCGTCTCGCCGCCGGTCGGCGATCCCAGCTACGCGGCGCTGCGCGGTCCCATCGCCCTGCCCGGGTTCGGCAGCCCCGGTGGTGCGCTGAAGCTCGACGACACGTTCGGCCTGCACCCGGCGCTGGCCTCGGTCCACCAGCTGGCGCTGAAGGGCGAGGCGCGGATCGCGCCGGCCGTCGCCACGCCCGACCGCCAGCGCAGCCACTTCGAGGCGCAGGACGTGCTGGAGAACGGCCGGACCACGCCCTACGCCACCGACTCCGGCTGGCTGAACCGCGCCCTGCAGGCGATGGGGCCGGGCAAGGTCAAGGCGATGTCGGTCGGCGCGACCGCGCCGCTAGTGCTGCGCGGGCCGATCGAGGCGGCGTCTTGGTCGCCTGGTCCGGGCGTGGGCGCCGACCCGCGGCTGCCGACCATCCTCGCCGACCTCTACGCCCACGATCCGATGCTGAGCCGGGCGCTCGCCAGCGGCCTTGCGACCGAGGCTGAGGCGAAGGTGGCCGGCGCCGATGCGAAGGCGGCGCTGACGCCGGCAAGCGCCGGACCGGCCGACACGATGACGGGCATGGACGCCCAGGCGAATGCGGGCGGCGCGACGCTGCGGCCGGTGCTGCGGCAGGGCCTGCCGGTCGCCCGCCAGCTCGGCGCGACGCTGGCCGGCTTCATGGTCGAGCCCGGCGGTCCGCAGGTGGCCGCCGTCTCTATCGACGGCTTCGACACCCACGCGAACCAGGGCGCCAGCCAGGGCCTCATCGCCACCCGCCTCGCCTATCTCGATGCGATGCTGGACGGCGTCGCCAAGGGCATGGGCGCGGGATGGAAGGACGCCGCCGTGGCGGTCGTCACCGAGTTCGGCCGCACCGCCCGCGTCAATGGCACCAACGGCACCGACCACGGCACCGCCTCGACCGCGCTGCTGCTCGGCGGGGCGCTGAAGAAAGGCGGCATCGTCGGCGACTGGCCGACGCTCAGCCCGGCGAAGCTGTTCGAGAACCGCGACACCGCGCCGACGCTCGACATGCGGGCGCTCTTCAAGGGCCTGCTCGCCGGCCAGTTCGGCATCGACCGCCGCGCGCTCGACACGCTCGTCTTCCCCGACAGCGCGGCCGCCGCGCCGACGGCCGGGCTGATCGCCTAGCAGAACTCGTCGAGCAGCCGGTAGTACTCGAGCTTGTCGTCGTCGATCGGCTGGACGGGGTAATGCTCGGCCAACAGCGCGCGGACCGGCAGGTCCGGGAAGTTGTAGGCGGCCGACCGCACGAACAGCGCCAGATCTTGATACCGGTCGGCGACGCCGAAGCGGCCGAGATCGATGATCGCCGCCCGCCCGTCCGGGCGCAGGATGAAGTTCGGCAGGCAGGCGTCGCCATGCGTGACGACGAGGTCCTCGCGCGGCCTGGGGCGCGCCGTCAGCTCGGCCCAAGCCCCGAAGGGCGTGCGTCCTGACTGGTCGCGATCGAAGTCGGCCGGATCGATCCCCCCTTCGTCCAGCCGCAGCTGCGCCGCCGCCAGCTTGATCGGCAGGCGCTCGTCGAACGGACAATCCGCAACGGGCAGCGCATGCAGCTGCGCCAACGCTGCGATAGCCGCGACGACGCCCTGCCGCGCCGCGTCGCCGGAAAGCTCGTGCAACGGCGCGCCCGCCAGCGCCTCGGTCAGCAGCGCCGGTCCGGCGCCGAGCTCGCCCGACCAGACCACGCGCGGCGCGCCGATGCGGCCGTCCAGCCAGCGCAGCGCGGCCGCTTCGCGCGCCAGCTCGGCGCGGCCGATGCGGCTCTCGCGTTGGACGATCTTGGCGATGAGCGACCGTTCGCCCTCGATCCGCAGCACGAGGTCGCCCGATTCGCCATGCCTGATGCGCAAGGCCGCGCGCGGGCGCCATCGTATGCCCGCCGTCTCGAGCAGCTCGGCGGCGATGCCCTCCACCTCGGGATCAGGCGAGCCTGCCGCCATGAACCTCGCGGCCGAGGTCATGGCCTGCTAGCGCGGCGCCAGCTTCAGCCGCACCGGGTCCAGCGGCGTCATCGGCGGATAGTGGTCGGGGAGCACGCGCCAGCCGTCCCTGGCCACCTTCGCCGGGATGACCAGCTCGGCCTCCGCGCCGGTCGTCGCCGCATCGAGGTCGAGCACCGCAAGCTCGACGCGGCTGTCGCGCGCGGGACTGTCCGCCACAGTGATCGCCGCGCCGTCGGGCCTGATCTCGATCGCCGGATCGGCGAAGAACACCTTCAGCATGCCGCCATGCGCCTCGCAGCGCACCTCGCCAACGAACCGGCCGACGCCCCGCAGCTTGCCGTCGGGACCGACCGTCAGGCCGGCGTCGCCGGGCGCCGCGCCGAACGCGAAGGCGCCGTCGCCCGCGCGCGCCGCCCCGCCGCCCGTCTCGATCAAGCCGCCGGCGCCTTCCACGTAGGCGCGGAAGCTCTGCTTGAGGCCCCACTCCAGTATCGCCGCGGTCGTCTTCGCATCTGCGCTCATCGCCTCGATCCTCCTCGAGCCCGGACGGCGCCGAGCTCACCTGAACGGCTCCTCCGCCGCCTCGCTCTCCTCGAAGCCGAAGCGATCGAAACCGGCCCGCAGCTCGGGACTGAGCGGCGCTTCCAGCACGATATCGCCGCCGGACGGGTGCGGCAGCACGATTCGCCTGGCATGCAGCTGCAGCTTCAGCTCGCCGGACAGCCTCGCCGAGGCTTCGGTGCGGTATTTCGGATCGCCGACGATCGGATGGCCGACCGCCAGCATGTGGGCGCGCAGCTGGTGCGTGCGCCCGGTGTGCGGCCGCAGCGCCAGCCAGGTCGCGGTCTGCGCAGCGCGTGAGATGGTGACGAACTCCGTCTCGGCGGGCTCGGCCTTCGGGTCCTTGGCTGGCGCCGGCGCGACCATCTCGCGGTCGCCGAACCCGGTCTTCGCGAGCGGGATCTCGATGATGCCCTCGCCGGGCTTCGGCGTGCCCGCGACGATCGCCCAGTAGGTCTTCGCCGCCCGCCGCCTGGCGAACGCGCCGGCGAGCTTCGCGGCTGCGGACGGGGTCTTGCCGAGCACCAGCACGCCGGAGGTGTCGCGGTCGAGGCGATGGACGAGCCGCGGCCGCCGTTCCCCCTCGCCCCAGGCGCCGAGCAGCCGGTCGATATGCCGATGGGTCTTGGTGCCGCCCTGCACCGCGAGGCCGGCCGGCTTGTTCAGCGCCAGCACCGCGTCGTCCTCGTAGAGCACCAGCCCGCGCACGAACGCCCGGTCGTGGCTGGAGAGGGTCTCGCGCGCGCCCTGCGCCGGCGCGTCCGGCAGCGGCGGCACGCGCACCTGGGCGCCGGCGGCAAGTCGCGTCTCGGCCCGCGCCCGGCCGCCATCGACGCGGATCTGGCCGCTGCGCGCCAGCTTCTGGATCTGCACGAACGACAGGTGCGGCCATCGCCGCCGGAACCAGCGATCGAGCCGCACGCCGTCCTCGGCGGGCTCGACGGTCAGGGTGCGCACCTCGGCCATGGCGCGCTAGGCGGCCGCCGACGCGGGCGCGGCCAGCCCGAGCCGATCCAACACCGCCGCCATGTCGTCGGGAAGCGGCGCCTCGACGCTCCGCGCGCCGCCATCGGGATGCGGGAACGCCAGCGAGCGGGCGTGCAGCATCAGCCGCGGGACCGCTGCGCCGCCCAGCACGAGCGCGCCGCCGTAGCGGCTGTCGCCGGCGATCGGGCGGCCGATCGAGGCCATGTGGACGCGCAACTGGTGCATGCGGCCGGTGTGCGGGCGCAGCTCCGCCAGCGCAGCCTCGTCGCCGGTCGCCAGCGTGCGATAGCCGGTGTCGGCGCTCTCGGCGTCGGGGTGATCGGCGGCGCAGGTCTGCATGTGGACTTGGCGGCCGATGGCGACGCGCCGCAGCGGCGTCCCGATCCGCCCGTCGCGGGGCGCCGGCGCGCCGGGCGCGACGATCGCCAGGTAGGACTTTTTCACGCGCCGAGCCATCAGCGCGCGGCCGAGGAACGCCGCCGCAGTCTTCGTTTTCGCCGCCAGGATCACCCCCGAGGTGTCGCGATCCAGCCGATGCACGAGCCTGGGCCGGGCGCCATTCGGCCTGGCGAACGCCGCCAGCATGTCGTCGAGCGTCGCGGCGGCGATCCGGCCGCCCTGGCTGGACAGCCCCGCCGGCTTGTCGAACGCCAGCACCGCCGCGTCCTCGAAGATCACCCGGCCGCGGATGAACGCCGCCTCCTCCGGCGTGATCGGCCGCATCACGCTTTCCCCTCGCCGCCCTTCCGCTTGCGCAGGCTCGCCCAGCGCTCCAGCCGCTCCTTGACGCGGGCCTCGGCGCCCTCGCCTTTCGGCGCGTAGAAGTCCCGCCGCCCGACGCCGTCGGGGAAGTAGTCCTGCCCGGAGAAGCCTTCTTCGGCGTCGGGGTCGTACTTGTAGTCCTTGCCGTAGCCGAGCTGCTTCATCAGCGGGGTCGGCGCATTGCGGATGTGGGCGGGCGGCATCAGCGAGCCGGTCTCCCTGGCCATGCGGGCGGCGCCCCCGAACGCGGCATAGACGGCGTTGGACTTCGGCGCGGCGGCCATGTGCACGCAAACCTGCGCCAGGGCGAGCTCGCCCTCCGGGCTGCCGAGGAAGTCGTAGGCGTCCTTGGCGGCGATCGCCAGGATCAGCGAGGTGGGATCGGCCTCGCCGATGTCCTCGCTGGCCATGCGCACGAGCCGGCGGGCGATATAGAGCGGATCCTCGCCGCCCTCGAGCATGCGGGCGAGCCAGTAGAGCGCCGCATCTGGGTCTGAGCCACGCACCGATTTATGCAGCGCCGATATGAGGTTGTAGTGCTCTTCTCTGTCCTTGTCGTAAGCCGGGCTGCGCTTCTGGAGCACCGAGGCGAGCTCGGCGGTGGTGAGCGGCTCGGGCGCGGCGATGTTGAAGAGGGTCTCGGCCAGCGAGAGCACGTAGCGACCGTCGCCGTCGGCCATGGCGATCATCGCCAGGCGCGCCTCTGGCGTCAGCGGCAACGTGCGTTTCTCGTGAGCCTCGGCCTTGGCGAGCAGGCTCTCCAGCGCCGCGTCGTCGAGGCGCTTCAGCACAAAGACCTGGCAGCGCGACAGCAAGGCGCCGTTGAGCTCGAACGACGGGTTCTCGGTGGTGGCGCCCACCAGCGTCACCGTCCCCTCCTCCACGAACGGCAGGAAGCCGTCCTGCTGGGCGCGGTTGAAGCGGTGGATCTCGTCGACGAAGAGCAGCGTCGCCTGCCCGGCCAGGCGGCGGGTGCGCGCCGCCTCGAACGCCTTCTTCAGGTCGGCGACGCCGGAGAACACCGCCGACAGCTGCTGGAACTCGTAGCCGGCCGCCTTGGCCAGCAGGCGCGCGATGGTGGTCTTGCCGGTGCCGGGCGGACCCCAGAGGATCATCGAGGACAGCCGGTGGGCGTTCGCCATGCGGCGGATCGGGCCGCCCTCGCCCAGCAGGTGGTCCTGGCCCACCACCTCGTCGAGGCTTTGCGGCCGCAGCCGGTCGGCCAGCGGCCGCGGCGCCTCGGGCTCCAGCCCAGCGGCTTGGAAAAGATCCGTCATGGCGTCAGGGTATCCAAGAACGCCGCCGGAAACAGCCAGGAGCCGCGCCATGCCCGATCTGCCGCCGCCGACCCCGCCGGGGCTCACGCCCTACCTGACCATCCGCGGCGGCCGCGGCCAGGAAGCCGTCGCCTTCTACGAAAAGGCGTTCGGCGGCCGCGAGCTGTTCCGCAACGTCGCCGATGACGGCAAGCGCCTGCTGCACGCCCGCGTCGAGATCAACGGCGCGATCGTCTTCCTCTCCGACGACTTCCCCGACATGCGCGGCGGCGCCGAGTCGCCGGCGCCCGGCGGGGTCGGGCTGCACCTGCAGGTCGACGACGCCGACGCCTGGGCCAAGCGCGCCGCCGACGCCGGCGCCGAGGTCGTCATGCCGGTCGCCGAGATGTTCTGGGGCGACCGCTACGGCCAGCTACGCGACCCGTTCGGCCACTCGTGGACGGTGGGCAGCGCCAAGAAATAGCGTCCTAGCCCCTTACCTGCATGGTGAAGGTCTGGCCGCCGCGCTGCACGACGATGGTCCAGGCGTTGGCGGGCGACGCGAGCACGCCCACCAACTGGCCGACGCTGGTGATGGTCTGGCCGTTGACCTGGCGGATGAAGTCGCCCGGCTGCAGGAAGCTCGCCGCGTAGCCGCCGGTCACGCCGCTGACCACCACGCCGGCGCCGGCGAACGGATCGAGGCCGAGGTTGGTGGCCGCCGCCGGCGACAGGTTGATCACCGTCGCGCCGTTCAGCGGGTTGCGCCCGGACAGCGTGCGCTGGTCCTTCGCCGGGCTGTCCGGCGGGGCCTCGAGGTGCGCCTGCACGGTGCGGGTCGCGCCGCCCGCCTTGCGCACCACCAGCGTCGCCGTGGCGCCGGGCGCGAGCGTCGCGACGCTGTAGTTGAGCGCGGTGGGATCGTTCACCGGATGGCCGTCGACCGAGACGATCACGTCGCCCTGCGCAATGCCGGCCCGGGCGGCCGGGCCGCCGGGCCAGACGTCGGCGGCGATGACGCCCTGCGGCGCTGAGAGGCCGAGGCTGCGCGCCATCTCGCCGGTCAGCGCCTGCGCCTTGACGCCCAGCCAGGGCCGCACGACCGCGTGCGCGCCGCCCAGCGCGGTCGTCACCACCTGCTTGGCGAGCGCGGCGGGGATCGCGAAGCCGACGCCCGACGACTGGCCGGACCCGGAGAGGATCGCGGTGTTCACGCCGATCAGGTCGCCGTTCATGTCGACCAGCGGTCCGCCGGAGTTGCCGGGATTGATCGCCGCGTCGGTCTGGATGAACGACGTCACGCCGTTGGACCCGATGTCGGAGCGCGCCAGCGCCGAGATGATGCCGTTGGTCACCGTCTGACCGACCCCGAACGGATCGCCGATCGCCAGCACCAGGTCGCCCACTTGCACGTCAGCGGCGGCGTCGATGGGCAGCGCCGGCAGCCGTTCGCCGTGGGTGTCGATCTTCAGCACCGCCAAGTCGGCGCGCGGATCGTCGAGCAGCACCTTGGCCGGCCATTCGCGGCGGTCGTAGGTGACGACGGTGATCTCCTGCGCGCCCTCGATGACGTGGTGGTTGGTGAGGATCACGCCGTCGGGCCGGACGATCGAGCCGGAGCCGAGCGACTGCGCGATCCGCTCCTGCGGAATGCCGCCGCCCATGAACATGCCCCAGAACGGATCGACCTGTGTGCGCACCACGCGCCGGGAGTAGACGTTGACCACCGCGGGCGCCGCCCGCTTCACGATCGGCGCAAAAGAGAGCCGCATCGCGGGCGCGCCGCTGGGGACCTGGCGCTGCTGAGGCGCCGGCAGGTCGGCGGGCTGGGACTTGGCGCAGGAGGCCTGGGCGAGCGCGACGCCCAAGGCAAGCACGAGGAGTGTCGGTCGGTGCATGGTCCGTTTGATCAGCAAGTTTGGCGGCGCAAAAAAGGCCTCAATGCGCTAGCGGCGCAAGAGGGGTCTCGGCGGCGCGGCGCTCGGAATGCGCGTCGTCGCCCGGTGCGTCTGCGCCCCGCGCATAGGCGACCGACAGGCCGACGCCGACGACCAGCAGCGTCGATCCCACCAGCATTGGCAGGCCCGGCAGGCGCAGCCAGGCGCCGCCGCGCACCGCCCAGGCGAAGACGTTGGTGTAGGCCAAGGGGCCGATCAGCTGGCTGGCGCCGAACAGGATCGCCAGCGCGCCCTGCAACTGGCCCTGCTGGTCGACGTCGACGCGCTTGGAGAGCAGCGACATCAGGTTCGGGAATGCGACGCCAGCCAGAACCAGCAGCGACATCGCCGCCCAGAACGCCGGCGCGGTGGCCGCCAGCCCCATGGCCGCGAAGCCGGCCGCGTTGACGACCATGCCGAGGATCACCGAGCGGCGCTCGCCGATGACGGCGGTCGACCACCCGGCGACGAAGCTCTGCACGACGATGCCGCCGCCGCTGAGCACCATCAGCAACAGGCCGATCTGCGCCGGGCCCCAGCCGTAGCGATAGTGGGTGTAGAACTGGAAGACGCTGTTGAACGACGAGGCCGCGAACTGGGCGATGAACATGATCATCGCCAGGCCGAGCAGCCCCTTCTTGCCGAGCAGCAAGCCCGCCGCGCCGATCGGGTTGGCCCTGCGCCAGCGGAACGGCATCCGCCGCTCGCGCGAGAGCGACTCTGGCACGATGAAGAGGCCGTAGAGCCCGTTGACGAGGGCGAGCAGCGAGGCGATCCAGAAAGGGGCCCGCGGATCGAGCACGCCGACGAAACCGCCGAGCGCCGGCCCCAGCAGGATTCCCGCGTTCGCCGCCGCCTGGAAGCGGCCGAAATTGCGTGCGCGGTTGTCCGGCGTCGAGACGTCGGCCACGTACGCGCCCGCGGCCGAGCCGCTGGACGCAGTGATGCCGGAGATCACCCGGCCAACGAATAGCCAGGCGATGTTGGGCGCGACCGCCATCACCAGGTAGTCGAACGCCAGTCCGAACATCGAGACCAGCAGCACCGGGCGGCGGCCGAAGCGATCGGAGAGGTTGCCGAACACCGGCGCGAAGATGAGGTTCATCATCGCCCAAGCCGCGCCGAAGACGCCCATGATCTGCGCCGCGCCGGCGTCGCCCTGGCCGGTGAGGTTCTTCACCAGCACCGGGAAGACCGGCACGATGACACCCATCGAGACGGTGTTCATCATGATGGCGGCGTAGATGAAGCCGAGCGCCGCTGGCCGTCCGCGCCCGAAGACGCGGGACCGGGGTTGCGTCGTCTCGCTCACGACGCCCTCCCTCGCAGGTCCTCGCCACCGCCGCCGTCGGCTCATAGCACCAGCGGGCGCGCCGCAGAACGGGGATACGTGGAAGTCAGGCCAGCTGTGGCTTCGCTGTCTCGCGGCGGGCGAAGCGCAGCGACAGCGCCAGCGCGACGGCGACGAGCACCGCAGCGATCAGGATCGGCAATCCCGGCAAGGAAGGCGCGTGCCGTAGCGCGAAGGCGAAGACGAGCGGGAACAGCGGCCCAAGGATCGAGGCGATGCCGCCGAGCGACTGGTTGGCGCCCTGCAGGCGCCCCTGCTCCGAACCCGACACGCGTTGCGTCATCAGGCCCTGCAGCCCAGGCAGCATCAGGCCTTGCAGCGCAAAGATCGGCATACCCGCGAAATAGACCCATTGGCTCGAGGCCAGTCCGTAGATCGTGAAGCCGATCACGGCGGCGGCCGCGCCGACGATCAGCGCCCCGCGCTCTCCGATCCGCCGCACGACCGGCCCGACCACGAAGCCTTGCACCACGATGCCGAGCCCGCCGGTGACCAGGAACGTCAGGCTGAGGAACGGCAGCGACCAGCCGTAGCGCAGCTGGGTGTAGAGCACGAAGATGCCCGGCAGCACCTGCTGGGCCAGCATGTTGAGGAAGTAGATCGTCGCGAGCGGCATCAGGTCGCCGTGCGAGCGCAGCAGCGTCAGGCTCGCCACCGGGTTGGCCCGCTTCCATTCGAACGTCGCCAGCCGCCGCTCGGGCGGCAGCGACTCCGGCAGCACGAAGAAGCCGTAGATCCAGTTGACGGCGCAAAGGCCGGCGGCGAGCAGGAACGGCACGCGCAGCCCGTCCAGATGGAAGCTGCCGAGTTGCAAGGCGTGCGTCGTCAGGAAGCCGCCGGTCACCGGCCCCAGCAGGAAGCCGATACCGAACGCCGCGCTCATCCAGCCGAAGTTGCGCGCCCGGGTCTGCGTGGTGGAGATGTCGGCCACGTAGGCGTTGGCGGTCGAGAAGGTGGCGGCCGTGGCGCCGTTCAGCACGCGCCCGACCAGCAGCCAGCTGAGCGTCGGCGCGAAGGTCATCACCAGGAAGTCGACGGAGAGGCCGAGGATCGAGATCAGCAGCACGGGGCGTCGCCCGAACCGGTCGGAGAGCAGGCCGAGCACCGGCCCGGAGACGAACTGCATCGCGCCCCAGGTCAGCGAGAACACGAATTGCCAGTCGGCCGCCGAGGCGGTCGCCTCGGCCATCGAGGTGTGGAAGAACGAGCGGATCAGGCCCGGCAGGATCGGGATCATCAGCCCGAACGAGAGGTTGTTGATCACCGCGACGGCGAAGATGAAGCCGAACGCGGCCTGCCGGCCGCTGGGCGGCGCGCGGGTCGCCGTGTCGCCGGCGGAGGGTTCCATCGCCGCGTTCATCGCCCTGCCCCGGTCTCGGCCTTGTACGACGCCAAGAGCGCCTGCCACCACTCGGCATGGCGGGTGAGGAAGAGCTGGTTCGAGAAGCCGTGGCGCGCGACGTGCGCGGCCGGCACGCTGTCCCACCCGAGGTGCTCGACGGTGACGCGGGTTTCGTCGCCGACTGGGTCGAAGCGGACCTCCACCTCGGTGTCCATGCTCGGGGCGAACGTCGCCTGCCGCCATCCGAACACCAGCCGGCGCGGCGGCTCCCACGCGCGGATCTTGCCGATCTCGAACACCTTGCCGCCGCTGCGCGTCTCGATCAGGCGGCCGCCCTCGCCCGGCTCGAACGACAGCACGCCCGGCTCGCGCGGCGTGAAGGCGAAGAGCGGGTTCGAGCGCCACCACGCGCCGATCTCGCCGACGAACGCCTCGAACGCCCGCTCCGGGGTCGCCCTCACCCTGAGCGCCACCATCACCTTCGAGCCCGTGCTCACGCCGCGCCCGTCTCCAGGTGCGCCTTGAAGGCCGTCAGCTGCTCGGCCCACATCCGCTCGGTCTCTTCCAGCCACCGCTTCAGCTCGTCCATCGGCTCGGCCTTCAGCACATAGACGCGCACGCGCGCATCGAAGTCAGGATGGAACTCCTCGACGACGCCGGAGCGGCGCAGCGTCCTCAGGTGCCGGCTCATGGCGGGCGGCGCGAGCCCGACCTCGCGCGCCAGTTCGCCGGCCGGCCGCGGCCCGCGGCTCAGGATGTCGACCACCTGGCGCCGATGCGGGTCAGCGAGCGCGGCGAGGACGCGGTCGACGCCCTGGTTTGCCCTCGCTGGCGCGCCGGCCACGCCTCAGCGCCCGCCGTCCAGCTGCTTGACGAGCTTCTTCGGCGCGACGGCGCGATAGCTCTGGTCGATCCAGGCGCGGATCGTCGCCAGATCGATATCGTCGCCGGCCTGCTGGCGAAGGTGGGCCCAGCCTGCGCGGCCGAGCCCATGGCCGGCCGGACTCATGTACGGCAGCGTCAACGCCATCTCGTACGAGATCGGCAGCTTCACCGTGACGGTGAGCAAGTCGGGCGCGGATGCGGCCCCGCCGAAGAAGACGAACACCTTC
>Ga0134125_10002598_pt1 | contig 21284 bp, 39 predicted proteins | sample KB31751_FD_96464 | JGI IMG/M metagenome (GOLD analysis project Ga0134125, IMG submission 96464) | Terrestrial soil microbial communities with excess Nitrogen fertilizer from Kellogg Biological Station, Michigan, USA - KB3-175-1 | ecosystem: Environmental > Terrestrial > Soil > Unclassified ... | reverse complement strand
TTCTTCTGGTAGATTCTTAGAAAACTCGCTTGCTTTTAAAGCGACGAAACAGGCGGCGATAGTCTTCATGCTTACCTCTTCTTCCTTGCTGTCTTCTTAGGAGCTTTCTTTTTGAACCTTCCAGAAGCGTCTCTTTCCAGTTTCTCTTGCGGCTTCTTGGCCTCCCCAACCTTGGCATCTAGCTTAACATGGCAATCCTCTTCGAGGGTGTGGACGCTCTTGCATACCTTGCATTCAAACTTTAGGTTGTTGTGCTCTGCTAGGCTCATTACTAAGCTTTCTATCCTGGCGATATGTTCATTAACCATTAACATCCACTTAAGGCGATCAGATTGGATTTCAGCTTTGATTTGATCATGCAATATTGTTTCTATCTCGCCTTTGCTTCTTTCTATTAACCAATCAGAAACAGGCCCAGCAGACCGTGCCTTTGGCCGCTCTTTCCTAAAACAAATAAGATTCTTTATTTTCTTAAACATAGGATTGAGCCTCTTTAATTATTTGCTGCTTGATTTCTCGCGTTGCCGTTTCAAACATATGATCAAAGAAAGACTTAAAATGGTCATGAGGCGCTATATACAATTTGCAATACGCTCTTCCATCAACAACTGTCATGACCTGCATAGAAATGCTCCCATCATGACGTACTTTGCATTGGTCTATATCAATGCGTATCGATTGTATTTCCATTATTACCTCATAAGATTATTAATATTACCAATGCCTTACTGATTGCGAGTGCGAATAAGATACCTTGACGCCCTCAACACGCGAGATCGGAATGCCTTTATATAATAAGATTACTTTTGCTTGGCTGAATTTGATGCTTTGAGGAACGCTGTTTAGCAGATCCTCATAATCAAATAACATCAATGGGATCTCTTTTATCTCTTCATCCTTGTTTACGATCTCAGCTATTCTTTTAACTATCGCTCGCTGGCTTTCCGTTAGGTATTTCCCGTAAACGTCATGCTTGTACAGGTGTTGCGCTGGTTTTGCGGCATTGTCTCGGGTGTACATAATGCCTAACCTGCGTATAGGTGTTGATTACAAACAGTCTGTTTTCTTCATGGGAGATAACGCTGGCTACGTAATAGCCTACCGTTCTCATGTTTTCGCCATAAATGGGATTTTTAATCTGGACGATTCGATTCTGGAGTCCGTTAGGCACGGAATAGTACACCTTGACCAGTTCGCCAGGTTTGAAATCTGTCATTCGATAAGATTATTTATATTAGATAAATTACCCCTAAAAGCTTAGGGGTAACACTTGGTAGTAGTACGTCTGGCGTTAGCCCGACAAACTAAATTATATCACAACTATTTATCGCATATCATATGCACGATCTCGCGCTGCATGTGATGCTGGAAAGTGAGTATGCTAACGTCTGAAATCAATAGCATGACGCAAAAGGCTATGATCTGCCACTTTGTGTAATTGATCTCGTTCTTTAGATTCTTTAGTTCCTTTACAACCTCATCCATTTTCTTTTTGGTCTGCTCGTGCTCGATTATATCTAGCATCCTTAGTCCTCCCATGGTTAGACATAAGGATGTTTTTACGTTATTTATGGCTTGCAGTCAAGGGCTTACTTATTTGTAAGAAATATCTTACAATTACCACACATAACAAGCGGGTAAATGCTTAACGAGATCACGCTCGTTTGCCCAGCTTGTTAATGCTATAGGCGGCATTTCTGCAAAACTTTCATAGCCTAGCTTGGATTTTAGGGTGTCCCATGCCCATTGCTCTACAGCTTCAATTCTTTTACGGTCAAATATTTCCTTTCCACCTAAAGCACTTTCGCCCTTGTTGTGTTGCAGCATGTGATGCCCCGAACACATAGAAATTGCCGAAAATTTTGGCTTTATGCCTGTTCCAGCGCCATTAGCAACTCGCCTGACATGAGCGGCAACTATATCACCATCGCATACAAATAGATTTTTAAACGCGCAATCTCTTGTCCTTAACCACGCTAAAAACTCCTCATCTGTCCCTATCGCCTGCCAAACGTTTGGTATTCTAAAAAATCCACTTAGCTTTAATTCTCTGGCTTGATCGCCGTATAGGGTTTTAGCATTACTGGCTAGTCGTTGCTCCCTGTCTGTTTGTGCGTTTAAACGTGCTATAGCTACGGGCAAGCCCACTTCGCCAAACGCTTGAGCCACGGCCACTCTGTGCTCTTGATCGATGTCTATAGTGATTCTAATGCGCCCGTCTGCTAAAGCGCGATACGTGTTAGTTTGGCCAGTAATGGCGGCTTGATCATTCATTGTTTATAAAGCATTCGCGCTGTTCACTGATGATAGGATTGTGGCTCGAATCCCAGCGAGAGGATGGATACTTTTTCTTGAATTCTTCATCTGTCATGGATATCAGCGCTTTTAGCTCACGTAATGGGCGCTCTATGCGATTGATCCAGATCAGCATTTCTTCTTCTCGGAGACTTAATTCTTTGGTCATCAATACCAAACCTTCCCGCTACCGTGACACAAATGGCACTTGTTTTTTTGTGGTTGCCCATCTACCCATACGTGCACCCTTCTCCCAGATCCGTCACATTCTTGGCATTTTCTGGAGCGCGTTGGATGTTGATGACAATACGTACATAACATGTCATCACATCCGTCTACTTTGGCATCCTTTCCGCACAGATACCTAACCGCATAAAACATACATTTTAGCTATGGATGCCCTGCCATAAAGGGGTTAATACAAGACTTACAATAGGATTAGCGTTTTGAGCCGCGCTACTTGTTATGTTGATATAACGCACCCCGTTAAACAATGTGGGTGGCAAGCGATAATAGCCGTAGCCTGATTGCGTTAAAATCTCGTACAGAATACCCTGATCTGTCTCATCGTAAACGGGCGCTAATTGCGCGTTAGTAGGGCTGCCACTGTAAACCACGCCAGGTAGCTCATAGGGTAAAACCTTAAAGCTAACGGTGGCCGTTAGCCAGTTAGAGGGTGTTACAAAATTTAAAGGGGGCGTTGCTCTACAGTCAAACGGTGCAGCAGCCGTGGTGTTGCCGTCTGTATCAATTACTAAATTAGTATTGCCAGTATCTACCAGTGCGATCTGGTATTTATCTAAAGTTGTCATGTTAAAGCCTTGTGGAGTGATGCGAGGAAGAGAAGCGGGTATAGAAATCCCAAACTAGCAAAAATCATACACTTGGCGTTAGCGTTTTGCAACGCCAAAACGTATCTTTTACTCAGACAAGGTACGTTTGGCGTATCTTTTATTCAGAGAGGTTACAGTAATAACGTATCCTTTATACAGACAGGATACATTTACCCCTTTACCCCCATAAGGCAATAAGATAATAAACGGTCACATAAATATTTTTATATTATTAGCGTTTTGCAATGCCAAAACGTATCTTTTACTCAGCCAGGGTACGTTTTAGCTTTAACAGCGCCTCCTTCATTCAGACAGGATACATTCGATAGGTAATAAACGGTCACATAAATATTTTTATATTATTAGCGTTTTGCACATTCACAAAATAGATATAATTGTATATATTAACACAGAACGGCAATAACGCCGATAAAATAGGAGCAAAAACCATGAAAAGACTATTACTAATCCTCACAATCAGCTTATTTAGCCAGCTAAGCTATGCGGTAAACTATCCCGTGTACTTATCCGATAAAGAAGCTTTAAAGCAACTACCACCCGAAACGGTGAAGGCTTTAAAACAAGCAGAAGGAAAATGCTACAAAAACGTGCGTCTGGTTGCTCCAGACCGTATAGAGGGTGAATGGGTATGCGCTCCTCCTAGAGCCGCTACACCTGAAGAAGAACAATCCAAAACGGAAAAATAACAATGACGCCAAACAGGATAGTTAAGAAGTGCAGCACTCATGGGTTTCTGAAATCTCACGAGTGCTATGGGCCGTTCATTAAGCGCAAGAGTGGGACTTTTGAGTACTGCTGTAAAATCTGTACGCGCATAAGAATTAAATTTTACAAACAACGAAAATTAATAGGAGAATCAAAATGCATACCTCATTAAAAGATTGTATAAAAGAGATAGAAATCGAAAACGTAGCGCTAGATGAGCTAAAAAAACAACATGCTAGAGCCATACACGAAAAGGATAAATACCTTAGGGAACTTCAAAGACAAAAGGAGTTATTGCTGGAAGGATTGGACATGAAAAAACTCAATTTAGCGGAGAATTTATTAAGCATCAAAATGCACCAAGATCTTGCTGGTGATGATATAGAATGCATCAACGAAGTAATATCAGAGCTTGTAAACAATTCAGGGAAAAGGCTTTTTAAAGAACACAACTCAACAAAAAATTATGATGGTTGGTACCATCAAGGCTGTGGATGGATTGAATACGGGTGCTGTCCAAGGCATGGTTTTATTGTGTTTTCTATTGGCATAAATAAAGCCATGCGAGAGAATCCGCGTGATCTAACACCAGAAGAAATAGAAGCTGGCACTTACTTATTAGAAATGTTAAAGGCTGGCAAATGGTCTAACGAGGCAAAGAAAATATGATGTTATCCATAACTGAAGCCGCCGCGCGTAAGGGTATAAGCAGAGGAAGGCTACATGCGATCATCAAGGAGCAGAATATTAAGCTCATACGGCTTGGTAATCGAAAGACCAACCAGTTTATGATTGAAGAATCTGTACTTGATGGGATAAAAGTTTATCGAAAATCAGGCAGACCAAAAACTAAAGATAAAGGGGGAAAATAATGTTTATTGAATTAACAAAGCTACACGGCGAAAGGGTTATTGTAAACTATCTCCGCATAGACAATATCCAATGGGATTTTGATTATATTGATGAGGAACGAGACAAGAGACAATACTACACAATCGTTAATCAACACAATTGTTTTTTAAGGGTTCGGGAAACGCCAGAAGAAATCATGAAGCAAATTAGGAGCTTTGAAGAAAAAGAAAGCTAATCCAGCTTAGCATCTACCCACGCCCTACCCGTGTTTAGAGTCACACGATAGAGCGCCAGCGTCATACCCACCTGCTGGGCTTTGTCTTTTTGATGCCCCACACTTGTATATTCAGCGCTGACCACCGCCGCCCATTCTGGGTGACGGTTTCGCATAATGTTAACAATCTCGTTGACTTCTTCGGCATAAGAATTGTCTTTGGGGTAAAAAGGCGCTGTTGATCGGCTTCCCTGGAGCGCTGTGACTAGCGTTGACTGACTGGGTGCGCCCAATCCACCCACCAGGCTCCTAACATACCACAAGCCCCATTCCTTAAGCCTACGGTCAACCATTTTTAATCCTTTGTGAGAAGTTTTCTTTTGATCAAACATTACCATTCTTATACCTTTCATGATAAAAAAGGTATTTTATAGTCACTCAATTGGTAATATCAACTCGTTTCATGCATTTTTTTATCGGTTCGCATAAGTATCCTTATGGGATTTCTTTGACTGCACGGCAAAAAGCCCCTATAATGCTTCCAACATAGGAGGAAATATGCAATATACCGCTGGAGAACTTGCTCAAGACAAATGGTGGGCTAGCAATCATGACGCTATTATTGGCGGGAATGCTTACGATCTATCGTTATCTAAAAACGGCAAGGTAAAGCTTGTCTATCACAAAGCGTTGCCAGGACTACGCACCAAAAAAGTTATTAGGTACGTAGAACCCGACAAGAAAATGATGCTAAGAGTGCACTAATTTTTTTCTGTACATATTCAGTTTAGAAACATCCTGCATTTCTATTAATGAGATTTTATCGCTCCTCTTAATGTCTTCCTGTAGCTTTCTCTCTTTTTCCCTTCTTTCCTCTGCCAGCTCTTCCTGCTGCTTACGATAAGTCGCCCAATCTTTTTCAGCCTGCGACTGAAAAGAACTACCACTAAAAACATGAAACATTTTAATAACCTCTTTTGGAAAAAATTAAACAAAACATGCCAACGGCAAAGCATGTGACTAATAAAATTATTGGCGCTAAAACAGGGCATAGAACCCAAAACCAACACCAATCGATAACGTGACATAATTTTAACGTGATGAATATCAGCGTTAAGATCACCAATGGGCTGCAATTAATGCTCAGACTTTTATTGCTCATTATTTATCTCCACGAGTTTTCCATCGACTTTAAAATATAATCGGTGCTTGCACTGGTAAGCTGTTTGTCTTTGGCCATTAACTACCATCAAAACACCAGAACAATCTTTATTGGATTTTAATGATTGGTAAAAGGTGTCGTCTTTTTTGGATGCAACAAAAGACAATATAATAGAAACAAATAAAACCCCGCCCATAGCGCCAGCTAACAAATTTAAAATAAATTTTTTCATCATCCACCTCTCTTTTTAAGTTTAGCGGATCTCTTAGCCTGGTTTCTTCCAATATTAGAATTTCCAGGAGCTAGATACAAAGCCGGTATAGGTTTTTTAAACCCCTTCAGCGAATTAAATTTAATCCGCTCTTTGTCTCTCTGCTCATCGGTTAACTTTAGTTTATGCTCTCCCATTATTTGCCTCGCTCTTCTGTTTCTTGTGAAAAAATAACTGCATGTAATATTCCACCCTATCGCGCATGTCGTAGGGTATCCTCCGTAATTCTTCTTCGCGCTCTTCTTCTGCGGTAATGCCGTCAATTCTTTTTGCTAGATGGTACGCCTGCTGATCTGGCGTTCTGTTGTAATAGTTGTTTTGCATATTAATACTCAGATGAAAATGTTGGTTGCTTCGTTTCTGTAGGTTTATATTTTACATAGGTGCCGCAAAACGGGTCAAACCTACAATAATTCTTATTGAAAAATAAATTTAATGTTCCGGTTTCCCCGCTTCTGTTTTTCGATATGATTAATTCGGCGATATTTCTATTAGGGGAATCTGGATAGTAATAATCTTCTCGATAGATGAATAAAATTAAATCTGCGTCTTGCTCAATCGCGCCAGAGCTTCTTAAGTCTGCCATTAGCGGTCTTTTATCCGCCCTGCTCTCGACTTGCCTATTAAGCTGCGAGATCGCAATAACTGGAACTTCCAGTTCTCGCGCTAGTAATTTTAAACCGCGCGATAAGTTACCTATACGTATAACCTCGTTTTCGCCATCGCCAGCCATTAATGTAATATAATCAACAATAACCAAAGAAAGCCCATGATCTTTTTTTACCTTCCTGCACATGAGGCGCATTTCATTAATTCCCAACATGGGACGGTCATCAATAAATAATTTTGAATTACTGAAAGATGGAAGCGCATAAGACATTTTGTCACAGTCATCTTGTGTAAAAATTCCGCTCTTCAAACGTGAGGATTCTACTTTGGCAATGCTTGATAATGATCTCTCAATTAATTGCTCTGCGGTCATTTCTAAGCTAAAAACAAGTACCGATTTTGTTTCTTTAATTGCGACATTTTCGGCGATGTTAATGGCGGCAGTCGTCTTACCGGACGAAGGTCTACCCGCTAATATAATCAATTCCCCGTTATGAAATCCATGCGTAAACCTATCCAGATCGCTATAGCCGGTCGATAGCCCCACCGTACCACCACGCGCCGCCCTAGAGTCTATATCCGCTAAAACTTTACTTATGAGATGCCTAGCCTCTTTGACTTCTCGTGGGCCGTTGTTCTCACTGATTTCTATAAAATCACTTATTGCCTCCTGGACTATTTCTTGCGCCTGCTTTTCATCTGGATTGTGTGAGTTAAAAATAACCTTTTGACTGGTTTCGATAGCATTCCGCAACATAGATTTTTTACGTACAATATCAGCGTAATGATGCGCATTTACAGCCGTAGGGGTATTCCTTAATAGTTGATATATATATGCATCACCGCCTACCTGGTTAAGTTCCCCGCATTCTTTTAGGTGGTCTCGTAGCGTAATTGGATCAACTGGCTTACCGCTATCAAGCAGATCACATATAGTGGCAAAAATAATCTTATGCTCTTGCCTGTAGAAATCTTTGCCGGACACTCTTTCCGTTATCTTATCGTATACAGAATTGTCCAAAAGTAGACCACCCAAAACGGATTGTTCTGCCTCAATTGACTGTGGTGGTAAGTTTTTGTCTTCTTTCATCTTGCACCTTCGTTTTGAAACGTCATATTTTGAGAATTTAGCCACATTACAGGCGTTAAAAATATTTTCCAGTACCCCAGGAACCCCCGATCAAAAAATGATCCTAAAAACAATAAAATAAGGTAATGTGGTAATGTTATTATTGGTAATAATTGGTAAATAATCATCTGTGATATTTTCCTTCGACAACTTTTATAAAATTTGTGGGGAGTATCAGCCATTCGAGTGTTGCCCTAAACGGCGGCTTGTCTTTGTAGCCTGGTTTGTTTCCAATGAGAAAATCAGACTTGGAAACATGTTCAAAATATTTACGCCAAAAGTCCAGCGATTGATGCTTTGGCTTTTCACGCCAGCGCTGCCTAAGATGCGATTGGCGCGTTTCTCCCCATATCTTGACCCGATCACACATGGGCAATATCTCGTGATACAAGGCGACAATCTCCTGATGTGGGCATGGTGGTGTTTGTTCTTCTTTTGAACAATCAATTTTTTCTTCTTCCTGGTCGTCAGCTTGGCTGTCGACAAGCAGACGTAGTCTGCTAATTTCTTTTTCCTGTTCCTGTTCCTGTTCCTGTTCCTGTTCCTGTTCCTGTTCCTGGTTTGGCATACCCTTTCGAAAGGCTTTCGGAAGGCTTTCGAAAGCCTTTATAAACTTTTCTGACATTGAGTTAGAAACCAATCTAGCCTCTTGAATAATAAGACTTTTTAGATCGCAGTCTGGAATATCTTCGATGCATCTTCCCCATGCGGTTATGACATTAGGAGACTCTGGAGGATTGTGCTTTAAGAAGTTTGGAAGCATGACGCAAAATGCCCCTTCATTATGCCTTACCATACCCCTTCTGGAAGCCTCAAGAAAGGCTTTCGAAAGCCTTTCTGGTTTCCATTTCAATTCAGCCGCCAGCCCTGGAATGGTTGCCCTCATAGCTCCTAACATTGTCATATGCGGATGAGTAAGCAAGAAAATGAAAAGCAGCTTTGCATCATCGGACAGTGAAATAAATTTTTCATCATTCCAGATCCTTGTCGATATCTTTCTATATTTTGACGACATAGCTAATTATCCTGTTTTTAAGCATGTTCAATTAATGTATTTTTGTATGTAATCACCGTTACGTCCCTCTCTGACGGGGGCGCTAACTTTAACAATTTCTGATAAGTTTCTCTATCAACCGCCAACCTTTCTCGATTCAGATCATGCGCAATCACCCTTTCAATTTGTGACACAATCGCCCTTAAAGATGTATGCACGAATATCTTTGATATATCAATAAGCATAACAGTCCTTAATTATAATAATTAATCTTATACCGTGTTTTTACGAGATTTTAACCGCTCAAAAGTGCGTTACTATTCTACGTAGCAAATAGGTGCCCATTCGTTACGTAAAACTTTTTTGCTCGTGATCTTTTCGATCACGGCGGCATACTGGGGCGGCAACACTTTGTTTTTGCGCAGCCAATTTCCAATATGCCCTTGTTTTACGCGCGAACCTGGGATCATTTCCCGAATAGCTTCAGCGAGTGCTTTTTGGCTACCCAGTTCAGCTATGGCTTTAACTAACGGCTCTTTATTCATGCCGATAACATATAATTTTTTTTATGAGAGTGCAACACATGTTTTATCAAAAGTATATCTATGACAAATAATCACTTAATAAAACTTTAAGCTTCTTAGTGTAGAGTTATAACCTTGGGATAAACGCCCTGTATGGCGAATGTCTGATCTTTATGTAAGACATTCGCTATATGGTGCTTTTGCTATTGATATTATTTTATAGGAGACGACAATGGGCACGACACAGCTAACCCCGAAAAACAAAACGCAAGATGATAAGCGTAAAAAGGATGAAAAGCTTCAGGAAGAGGATCCAAAGACCGTAGGCCAGCGGATCCGATGGGCTAGAAAGCGGCTTGGGCTTAGTCAGAGAATGCTAGGGCTTGAGGTGGGTTTAACACAAGTTGGCATTAGTATGATCGAGGATGACAAGACGAAATCTAGCAGCTTAGTCAAAATTGCGCGGGCTTTAAAATGTAGTGCAGACTGGTTGGAGGGAGGAATTGGACATGTCACGGAAACCAGCGCACCCATTTATAGAGTACCGATTGTTCCGTGGGATCAGCTTGTGCACTGGAAGCAATATATAAAAAACCCGTTGGAGACAATTCTTATGTACTATCATGACGCGCCGTATTGGTTCACGCTCCCCATGCCGAACAATTTCATGAAGAGCACCGATCCGAATCAATCTTTTGAGGAGGGAGATCAGGCAATAATCGATCCGCGCCTGCCACCAAAGAGCGGAAAGTTTGTTTTTGCGGTTAAGAAGAAAAACAAGAAAACAGACGAAGGAGAGCCTATTTTTCGCAAATTCGTGACAGAAGGGAAAAGGAACTACTTGATCTGTTTTCAGCCAGGCATAGATCCAATCGAAGTTGACGACACCGTTGAAATCTTTGGCGTAGCTGTTGGTAAGCATCGCAATACTTTCATCGTTGACATCGCCAAGGAATATCCTGATATCAAGTCTTAATACCCCGCCTTTGAAAGCCTGGGCTGCGGCCATCGTAGCTCAGGACTTCCCGCCAAAATAAAAACTTTTGAAAAAATATAAAAAAACTGTTGACATCTGAAAAGATATCTTATACTGTGACCTTGTTTAGTTTATTTGACGAGGCGCATATGGATCTTGACGATGATATTCATTTTTACGAAGAAGACTACATGTGCCTAGGTCAAATTACCTATTCTGATGAAGAATTAATGCTGTTAGAGTATCAGCGCGAGGCCGCGCAAGAAGCTAATAGCGCTAAGCCAAATTATCAATAAAGGAGACTGTGATGGAAAAAAGAATAATAGTAGTTCCGATTAAAGATATCGTGACGCCACGTCAACGACTGGCTTCATTGGGTTTGCTTCGATTTACGGGATTGAGCGGATTTTTATATCGATTAGTGACAAAGCCCGCTTATTGCTAATTTTTTATTAACTAAATGGGAGTAGGAATATGGAAGAGATATCAAGTGATGACAAGAAAAAGATGGATGAGCTAACGGATCGAATTACGGAAGATCTGCTGGCGATAATGGCGGCATACATGAGAATGTCGCCAGAGGGAGAAGGAAGATTAACCTATTGCGCACTAATAAGATCCTTGAGTTTTGTGTCAGGGAAAGCGCTTGGGACGATTAAATCGGATTATAGGGGGAACTTTGAGGAATACTTATCTTTTGTGATAGGGGCAATCATAGAATCAACCAATAATACTTACAACCAGCTTGCAAGAGTAATGGCTTCAGCAGAAGAATTTTCCAAAAAATCAGGAATTCCGCTGGAAGTAGCGCTAAAAATGATTGAGAAGCAGATAGAAGAAGCCAACAAGGTAAAAATACACTAAGGAGAAGAAAATGAACGCTAAGAAATCAACACACAATAACCTGTTTGACACAAAAAACATCAGAGATTTACCGAGAGATATTGTTTCTCAGCTTGGATCGCCAGGTCGTCCAGCCAGAAAAACACAAGCCCTGCTTGAGTTATTTAATATGAAGGATCACTTATCCGCCGATGAAATCATGGTTGGACTATATCGGCTATATAAAATAAGGAAGACGAAGAAAGCTATTCATACAACAATCCATTACTTAATTAAAAAAGGTTCGTTAAAGAAAATATCCAGAGGATGCTATGCGAAAGTATAGAGTATACATAGAGAGCGCTCTTACCGGAAAGATTCTTGTCAGTGACAGATCAACGAAAAAGGGAGCGCTTATTATTGCAACGAAAAAATATAACCGTCATCAACAGAGAATTGATGCATGCGTCATGGATAACAAAGGTAATACTATATTTTTGGTTGAAGCAAAGTATAAATAGGGTTTAAAAATGGAAGAAATTGTCACAGAATTGGTTGAATGCCCGCTTGATCTGAAAGCGATGAAGCCAGGGATTTATGACATCCCAAACGAGGATTACCACAGGAGTAATGGAATAAGCAGAAGCGGGATATCAACATTAAAAATATCACCCCTACACTTTTGGGATAGGTATATTAATCCCGATAAGCCACCCCATAAGTCAAGTCCTTATATGTTGCTAGGAAGTGTGGTGCATACGTTGATTCTGGAGCCGGATCTATTTGATGAACAGTACATGGTTGTTAAGAAGGTAAACGGCGCAACTAAAGAAGGCAAAGCGTACAAAGCTGAAATAGAGGCGATTATTGGCGATAAAACAGCGATTGACGAGGAACTTTTTGAGAAAGCAATGACCATGGTTACATCGGTAGAAAACCATGAAAAATCGATGCGCGTATTAGAGAATGCATTAATTGAGCGATCAATTTACTGGATTGACGTAGAGAGCGAATTACTTTGCAAAACAAGGCCGGACATCTGGAACGATAATCTAAAAATACTGGCTGACCTAAAGACCAGTGGAAGCCCTACCCCCATTGATTTTGCGTATGAAGCTTTGAAGGGTGATTATCATATACAGGCCGCTATGCAAATAGACGGCGTTTATGACAGAACAGGGCAAATTATAGAAGACTTTTGCTTTATCGTAATCCCGAATGAACGCCCTTTTTGCCCTTACGTTTACCATATGCCACCCGCCATGATTGATAGAGGGCGCAGAGAATACAAAGATGCGCTGAAAGTAGCTAAGAAGTGCTTTCAACTAAACAAATGGGATTGTGAGAGAGAGCTAATATTGCCCATGCAGTTTGTAGACCACCAATTAAGCAAGAATTCATTTTTACCTTTAAAGGAGATATACGATGTCAGAATTAGTAGTTAGCGGACAGAACATTGCGCGTGTTGAGCTAGACACACAGATAGCAACGGCAAAAGCCTATCCTAGGGATGTGGCTAATTTCCCAAAAAAAGCAATCTCATTGCTTACGGTTGACCAACAAACGGCGGAATCTTGCATTTACTCCCTTAAAAGAAAGGGCAAGAGTGCAGAGGGTAAGCAGATTGTGAACGAGATAACTGGGCCATCTATCCGTTTTGCTGAAGTTATTTGTCATGCCTGGGGAAATATGCATTGTGGCGTCCGTTCCTTGCCAGATTCCGATCCAAAATCTGTTATACTAGAGGGCGTGGCGTGGGACTTGGAAAACAATGTGCGCATATCCAAGCAGGTCAGAAGGCCAACCGTTACTAAGGATGGATATGCTTATGGTACGGAAATGAGAACAACAACAGAAAACGCAGGCGCATCTATTGCATTAAGAAATGCGATCTTGGTCGTCATTCCGCCTGTGATTACAAAATCAATATATGAAGCCGTAAAAAAGGAGGCTATTGGCGATGTCAGTACTGCTGATAAGCTGCTGCAAAAAGCGCAAGTTTACTTGAAGAGATTCAATAAAATGGGAATCCCTAATGAGCGCATCTTTACCTATTTTGATATAAAAAACGAAGCAGAAATAACTGAGGAACACATCATAGAAATGATCGGTATAGGAACAAGAATAGCTGATAAGCAGTTAACAATAGAAGAAGCTTTTATTGCTGAAATGCAGCCCGATCACGAAAAGGCCGCTAGTATTGATGAAAAGCTTAAAAAACCAGAAGCAAAGTATACTAAGCAGCAAATTGACGATTTTGTGAAGGAAATGGAATAATTTTTTTAATCATTACAGGAGATATAACATGTTAGTTTTAGTCAGGAAGTGTGGACAAAGAATAATTATTGGCGATAGGCTGGTAGAGATAGAGGTCCTTGGCATTCGAGAGGGGCATGTAAGAATAGGAATAAATGCGCCTAAAGAGATAACCGTTCACAGGGAGGAGATCTATCAACGTATCGAAGAAGAGAAGAGAATGCAGGATGATCCAGAAGGATTAAGACAGGGGATATAATGAAACACTCAATAAACGCGGCAATCCATGAAACAATTGGAGGATTGCATAGAATAGGGTTAGTAGATAATAAAACCATGCGTGAATTTGATGAGACATGCTCTGTTTATCCTAAACGGTTAAAAGGAACAGAGCAGCCATATTATTTTAATGGCCACCCTATTTCCGATAAAACAAAGCTATCATTCTTAAGCAGGACAAAAATGGCTGAAAATGGCTGCATACTCTGGACTGGTTATCTTGATGATAGGGGGTATGGCCGTTTATCTGTGAATAAAACGATGACAACCGCACAAAGGATCGCCTTCATTTTGTCGGGGAAGGTAATCCCCGATAAGCATTGGGTGAAAACTAAGTGTAATAACAGGAAATGCTGCAATCCGGCACATCTTTATACAGAGCATAGCGAGAAGGTTTTCTAATGAACAAGCTTGATGTCCATTATAGTAGTAAATATTCAGAGTGGGAAACGCCTAAATCCTTATTTGATGCGCTTAATAAAGAATTCCGCTTTAAAGTCGATCTTTGCGCTACTAAATCAAACTCTAAATGTGATCTTTATTATGATGACATATTCGATGAATCCGCCGATCTTAGTCTCAACGAAAATACATGCTTCGTAAACCCTCCATACGGCAGATCGATGACAAAATTTGTCAAAAGATTTTTTGATATCAGCGGAAGGACAAAGGTAGTGTGTTTGTTGCCTGCCAGAACTGATACTAAATGGTGGGGTGTTTTTTGGGATCATGATAATCACAAACCAAGAGCTGGAGTTGAAATCAGATTTTTGAAAGGAAGGCTTATCTTCGAGAAGGAAGGAAAACCTGTGCTAGATAAGAAAGGAAGACCGATGCCAGCGCCATTCCCTTCTGCTATTGTTATAATGGATAGAAGGTTTGCCTGGTTTTAGTTACAAAATAAGCGTTTCCGCATCATCCGTAACCGGAAATGACCGCAAGATCAGAAGCAGAAGTTTAAGCAAAATTAACAGATCTATCATCCAGTTAGAATAGCCTATTGATTATTGGCGCGGCAATACAGTATAAATACCGTATGCTTAAAGAAAGAAAATGCATTAGATGCGGGGAAGAGGCGGTATGTTTTGTCGGAATGGCCGATCCGGATGTGGCTAGATCGCCTATGTGTAAACTGCACTCAATAGCGTTCAAATATGAAGCAATCCTGTGTTACGGTGGGAACATGCGGTATAAAGATGCAAGGAAGTTGGCTGAAATAATGGCCAAAGAAGAAATGGAGAAAAAGGAGAATAAGGATGACCAAAAAGGTAATTGACTTGTAGCTGTTGCCTTGTTACTATCTGGCTGTCTCGACTTAAAAATAGGGGAATTAAAATGAAGAAAATAATTGCTGGTTTAGCATTATTATGTGGGATGTTTTTATCGATGAATACTTTAGCTGATCCGCCAAAACCGCCTTATGAATTTATCTTATTTGCAAAACAACAAGTAATTGTTGATTACGGCGGGGTAAAGCCTGGCTTTACAGGCACAGTATATTACAAGATGGGAGACTGGGTGCAGCCAGTTAACGGAATGACGATGGACGAAACAACATATTTTATTCTTAAAAGTGACCAATTCGGATTCTTCCAGAAGATCAGGAAAGATCACTTTTATGCTTGCGGTGGAAACCAAGAGTGCTTAGATAAGTTGATTAAGAAAGCTCTAGCTGGCGGTTCTGACTGCTAAAACGCCAGATGCTTCATTAACGTTTCTGGTTGTACAATCCCAAATACAGCTAGGGCTGATACAATCAGAAACGCTAATATCGTAAATGTCTTCTGTGCGATGGTTAACATGTCTGAGATGGTGCTTCGTTGTCTAACCACGTAATCCTTTTCAGCCCGTCTCGCGATAGAATCCTCTTCTAATGCCCTGGTTATCTCTCTTACCTCATCCAGAAAGCTAGTATTGCGGACAGTGTCTCTCAAATTCTGATTTACCTGGGTATTAATTAAAGCTATAGTTTCATTCATAACAACAAGGCTCCTGTTAGTATCATGAGCATGTTTACCCATGTCGCTTAATTGTTGATTATGCTTTTCTAATAACTCCTTGTGATCATTAAGAACCGAATCATATTGATCAAGCTTTTCTTTTAATGCAACTATTTCTGTCATTATTCACCTGCACAAACAGATTCTAGGTTGTTAATGTGATTGTTAAGCACTTTCACGCTGGCCACGTAGGCTTTCACGACTTGATCGGGAGTGCTTTTATCGTTTAGATGATGGATAGGCAGATCGGGCTTTGCGGGCAATTTAACGGGCGGTAGCTGAACAGACACAGGGACTTTTACTGTTTTCATGGTTGCACATCCTGAAAGTAGAATGGCCAGCATTGTTAGTAAAAATAATCTCATTTGATGTCTTTTCCTTGCCTAATAGCCCATTTTACCGCGGATTCACAGTCCTTTGGAACAGTCGAGGACATAATATCATTTATCGTATGCTGATATCTGACAGCTTCTCTATGCGCATTCTGTTCTGCTATATCCCTTTTTTTTAATCTTTCTAGAAATTCCTTTTGCATCGTCTCAATGCCGTTATTCTGCTCTTCTATCTTAAACTGACATTGGTTGAGTTGATGTTTTGATTCGTCAACCCTAAGTTGCATGACGTACATTGCGCCCACAACAAATAACGACAAAAACAATATAATAAAATTCTTATAGTTGTTTAGCATCTTTTTCTTTCTCCACACAAAAGTTAGAGATTCCTTTGAATATAGCACCTATAATAAGTGCTGTCATAGCCACCTTGTGCCAATCCGCCAAAATGCTGGAACCTGTAATGGTAACGCAAGTCAAACAAACGGAATCGGCCACCATCCTTACTTTAACCGGAGTCGGTTTATAATAGTGTGAAAATAATTCTTTTAGTGTCAAGTTAATAACTCCACACGTTTGGACGTGGGTAATCAGGAGCGGTTAAGGTATCTAAATGGACAAAACGGCCACCCATATCCCCTTTCTGGTTTATACCAACCCCGCCAAAGCCTGCCTGAATAGCGCCACCAATCAATACTCGTGCTTGAGCGCCGTAAATTAAGATGTCCATGGCCTTCCCTGTCGTGTGTGGCCCATTCTCTCCTGTATGAGCTACCTGTAAATTGTATTTAGCGCATCGATAAGCGGAGGAAACCACAAACTCAAAGCCTAATTGTTCTCTTAATGACACAATCATCTTCATGAATGTATTGTCCATTTCAAGACCAGTGGATCCGCATTGACCACATTTGCACTTTAATTCGTTAAGATCAAAGTATTTCCAAGGAGAAACGTTCATATTAAAGTGCAAACAATTGTTGAGTTGTTATATTTATATTCTCATCTACCACTACGCTAAAAAATCCAGCGCCGCCATTATACGCAATAATAATTAAATCGTGGGTAGCAAAAGGATTCTGATTGTATGCCTCCACCATGTAATTTGTCGTTGTTGTAATGGTAGCCAGATCATCGGTAGAGCTAAACATTACAATATTGATAGGGGGAGCGTAGCTAAGAACTTTTGCGAGTGTTATAGACATAAAATAACTCCAAAAAAATTAATGCCTGATTACTTGATAGGAAACTATGCTATTACCAAGTCCGTTCACAAAACCAAACAAACCAGCGTTATTGTTGTTGATCGGAATCATGCTGAATGCGCTTGAAGATAGCAGAGAGTAATTGACAGGCTGGAACATTTGAGACTGCGTAATATTATAACTTGAATCTATACTGACTAATATAAACCCAGATGCGCCAGCAGCACTATTGTCAATGAATCCGATACAATGGTTAGCATCTGGCTGAAAGAAATTACTGTTGTTGTTGTTGAATAATTGATCAGATGCAACCCCTGTTCCCACAGCCGTTGGCGTTCCAGAAACGTTTTGAACAACTTGAAAATTTAAAGTATGCTCAGTTTGCGCGGAATCTGTCCATCCCACAATAAAATACCCAGCGTTGTTAAGGTATGGGATTATTTTCATACCATTGCTTGCCGCCGCAGGCGTAGTCGTTGTTAAATTTAATTTTGTGCTGATAGTAGGCGTAGAGCCTGTACCGCTGAAGGTTAACTCAGCCACATATAGATATCCTGACGTAGCAGTAACAGTGCTCCTGTAGCAAAGCTCTGTGTGCGTAGAATCTATAGCTGCCTGGTAAGCGTCAAAAGTTGCAGCATTGCCCGTTTCAATTGTCAAAGGTGAACTTCCAACGGTAATTACACCGGCTGTTAAGCTACACTGATAAGCATAAAGAATGTTTGATGTGCTTGTACGTAAAATAACACCAAAATTAGACGCATCCAATTCCCTTACCGAGGAATAACCAATAGAGGCTTCCGTTGCTCTTATTTGCTGTGTTGTTCCTACGCTAATTGTCGTGCCGTTAATATTAATCGGCGTTAATTGTACACAAGAAACACCTCCCGTTGTTGCTTTATAAGAAATTATTGCATTATTACCGTCTGTTAAAACGCAAACCATGGGTTTACCCGCAATCAATAACGTTGGGGTAATTGTCGTCCATGTGCTAGATGCCGGAATAATTAATCTATTCCTAGAATCTACTTTTGCAACAAATAATTGTATATTTGTCGTGCCTTGGCAAATAGCGACCAGAATATTAGTTGTCGAAAATATATTGCTTTTTATCTCAGTAAATGTAACTCCGCCTGTTGCTGCTTGCAGAAATACAGTCATTGAGACGGGAGGAGGATTATTGGTTAAATCCCAGTTAGCCCAGTTTGGCACAGAAGAGGTATAGTTAATTAGCGTAGCCGATGAATTTGAAGTGGCTATGAATGTAAAAATGTCAACCGATCCTGAAACCAGATTGAAAGATGGTGTTCCATCAGGGAATGAATATCCAGAAGCCCAGCTTCCAGAAAATCCAGCGGAAGTCACTAACACCCTAAATATCATACCAGCAGTTATATTTGACGGAATATTTATGGTATGACCGTTTGCTGTTAATGTTAAAAGCGCAGCACCATTTTGATCAATATTAAATGAAATGGAGGATGCATCGGTTAATGTTTGTATGCCCTTATTAAAGAGGTTCATTGAAAATTGAGCATCAGCACCCGCATCCGGCATCGTGTAAGTCCTATTTGCCGTGGCAATTGAAGCGGTTGCTACTTTTATTTTGTTTGAACCCGTAGAAAGCAACCAAAGATTGCCAAATGGGTTTGCAGAGCTACCCAGATCGCAGCCGCCCGTGGTGCTTCCGCTGACAATATTGGTAATAACAGAACTACCGATGACAGCAATATGGTCACCAACACCAGCCGCATCTTTTCCGATCACAATTTGATTGTCGGCGCTGGCTGACGATACGCTAGCGGTTTTACCAATGACAGTGCAATTTGTTCCCGTTGTTAATGACGTGCCAGCAGAAGCGCCAAATATAGTGTTTCCGCCTCCTGTTATGGAATAGCCTGTTGTGCCATGGCCAATAACACTGGCAACCGATGTAAGATGGAATGGGCTACCATAAATATTAGCGGAGGAAATACCTATATCTGAACCATTCGTGCTTAATCCATTATACGTAATAATGTATGTTTGACCAGCTGGTATTGTGTTAGATGTATCTACAGTAATGCTGGTAGAATTTGTAAAGCTAGTAATAAGCGCGTATGTTCCGAGCGCGCCGCCGCTTGTCCATTTAAGTATTCCGCCCACCATTGCGGAGGAAAAAGAAGTTCCCACACCCGTAATGGTATTGCCAGATTGCGCTATTGTTCCGGCTGTAGAGGTAGACTGTCCGAAACAGTTAATGCTGTCGTTAAATAAAGAATCTGATACAACAGCGTTAGACAAGGTTGTTAGACCAGTGCCATCATCTAATACTACGCCATTGCTTGTTGAAAAAGCGCCATTTCCGCCTACGGTCAAATTTCCTGGCAATGTGCTGGAAATAGAAGGAACACCCGAACCGTCCGTCACAAGAACGCCGTTGTTAGAAGTAGCCAATCCAGAAATAGTATTTGCAGAAGATGAGTAGAGAAGCTGATTTATTGTTGTAGTCGTGGGATATGTAGTGTTAGCTATTTTTGCTGTGGTTACAGAAGTGTTTCCTAACACAATGGTATTATCGGTGCTTACTGTTATTCCTTGACCAAATGCATTTCTATTGGTTGCGCCGCTACTAGATACGTTCGTGTTTGCTCCAAATAAAGAATTGCCTCCCCCTGTATCTATTAAACTGCCTGAACTGACACCAAAGAATGAATTTAAAGTGCCGTTTGTAAGGGCAGATGCCGCCCCTGATCCTACTGCTGTACAGCCTGTTGCGGCGACGACCTGACCAAAAACAGACGCTCCTATTCCAACTAACTGAGGAACTCCTTGCAAAACAAAATTTCCTAATGATTGAATAACGTTAGCCGATGAGCTAGCTAATACACTATTAGCTGAAGTGCCTGCTGGATATTGTGCAGTAGACCAGGTGGGAGACGCTGAAGAACCAGATAACAAAATCTGACGAGCGGTAGAGGTTCCGGCTAAAATAGCGCCAGCGCTTCCTGTTGAGTAAAAAATACCGCCATTAGAAGCGGTTAAATTTGCGCCAGTACCGCCATGAGCCAGATCTATTGTTGATCCATTCCATGTCCCAGATGTGATAGTTCCAAGCGTTGTAATGGATGAACAAAATTGTCCAAAGGTAGTTTTGGATTCGACAAAAGCAACGGGAGAGGAGCCGGATTGCGCTGTGAATATAATATCGGCAGATGCTAACGATGTCAGGGGAGCATTATCTTTTAATCGAATGAATGACATATTTTACCTGTTAAATTAATCTTGTGATGGAGCAATAAGACGCATTACCGCCAAGGGCGGTTGGATCGGCGACAGAATAAGTACCTGTGGGTGTAATACTTTTTACGCCAAGCAAAACAACGGTTCCAATGGTGCAAGCGATAATCGCCTGTACTGGAATCCATCCAATTTGTTGATAGGTCATAAGCTGTATAGGAATTGATAATCCATAAGCACCAGGTCCTTGCACGATAAAGCTTCCAAAAACGAGACCGTAATTGGCAGAAACGTTTGACGATACTTGGATAGCGATATTTCCAGAGAATAAATAAGTACCGGCTACTTGGCATTTCATGCCAGCACCACCGCCATCCGGTATCCAATTGTTACCCGTTGTCGATTGCGTCATCTGCGACAAATTGATCGGGGATAATGAGGTGGAATTAATAATGGTTTGGCCAGCCGTACCGCTGAATAATGCGTTGTCTGCAAAACCAGCTACGGAAGTGGGAGGAATCCATGTAGGAATTCCGCCGCTGGTAGCTAAGATGTAACCTGGCGATCCAGCCGCCAGTCTTATCCAATG
>Ga0134125_10002597_pt1 | contig 21284 bp, 20 predicted proteins | sample KB31751_FD_96464 | JGI IMG/M metagenome (GOLD analysis project Ga0134125, IMG submission 96464) | Terrestrial soil microbial communities with excess Nitrogen fertilizer from Kellogg Biological Station, Michigan, USA - KB3-175-1 | ecosystem: Environmental > Terrestrial > Soil > Unclassified ... | reverse complement strand
AAGTGGTAATCCCGTAACTTTGAAGTATGTTTTTGGGGACAGTAGGAATAGCCTAATTCGCTTCGTAGATACAAACAACAATATTCATACCATTGGTCCCTTGGTTGCGAATGACGTTTACTGCAATGTTGCCGTGAGTGAATATCGGATGCTTAAAGAGTCATTTCGAGGAACAGTGCTGTATTGGGAGATCGAGTTAGTTTAAAGGAATCTGTTATGCCAGCCACACTACAAAGAATTTCAATTGCGAAAGAGTTCTCGGATACCCCAGGCCCCCGTGCTAAGGCCGAAGGCGATTCCTCAGGTGAGGAATTTCTGGAAACGCTGTTGCTCCCTGCCTATGAACACGTTCGTGCTGAGGGAGGTACGTTGCTGATTGACCTTGACGGCACGGAAGGATATGCAACATCTTTTCTTGAGGCTGCATTCGGCCAGTTGGCGAGGAAATATCCGCCTGAAGAAGTGCTGTCCTTCCTGGCGTTCAAGTCTGATGATGAGCCGTACCTGATTCAGGAGATCAAGAAATGGTACAACTTTTAGTTATGCCGACATCCAGAATCCGCCCGGGTCTGCTTTCAGCGGTGTTTGGGGCGTAACTATTCTGGGCGACCATCTCGTATATGTTGCGGATCAAGCAACGGGCATACTCTGGCAAATAAATATCATCGACGGAACTACCGTAAGAATTGCAGGAGGTGGTACGGGGGTAGGCCCAAATGATATAGCCACTAACTGGAATTTAGGCACTCAGCTCTATACTGTGAAAGCTGGGCTTGACGGCAATCTTTATCTCGGTATGCCCAACTTTCAAACCATTGTTTGTGTGAACATGAAAAATGTTCCGATCAATGTGTGCGGCATCAATATCGCAGTTGGATTTGCCGCTGAGGTGGCTGGATTTAATACGGGACAAGGATTTAAGTCAGATTACTCAATAGCTGTAGATGCCCTAGGGAATATTTATGCCGGCGAGGAAGGAGATAACACAGGACACGGGAATGACATCTGGAAAACTGACCCGAGCGGTGTAGCTACCAAAATAGCGGGAACTGGAACGGCAGCCAATACGGGTGACGGCGGGCCGGCTAGCGCAGCCTCTCTTGATGCTCCGCTTGGTTTGTCTCTCGACAATAATGGAGTTCTCTACATCCTGTGTTTAGGCAAAAATGGCAATCATCCAGGTGCGATCAGAGCTATCAATCTCTCAGGTAGCCCGAAAACTGTCTGCGGGAAAACTATAGCTTCAGGAAACATTGACACTCTCATCACTAATTCTGGTGAGGGAATTACTGACGCTTGGGCTTGTGCTCCAGATAATATAGGCAATCTATACGTCTGTGATGTTGGGTTCGCCGGGGGTGGCAGAGGTTGGGTTCATACCCTTGATTCCTCGGGTAATTACTCAGTTGTTGCTGGGAGCCCCGCTGGTACACCCGGTTATTCAGGTGATAGCGGATCAGCAACAAATCTAACACAAGACCCGTATTGGATTTCTGACCTAGTAAACGGGCTATTACGTGTAGACTCAGCTGGAGTCATCACAAGACCTACGCTCAACTCTACCGACCCTGTTTTTAATGTCAATGGGTTCTTTGTAGCTAACTGGGGAATTACTGCGGATAGCTCTGGGAACGTCTTCGTGGTCGATCAATCAGCTGGAAGTCCCGCTACCGGTGTTATCTTCATGCTGAATGATACGACCAAGACTGTTACTAGAATTGCTGGGGGAGGCGGGTCAGGGGCGTTAGGTTACGCCTTTCACACTCCCTATTATGTGGCGCTCGATAAAGCAGGCAATCTCTATATCAGCGATGTAGGTGACAGTGTTGTTCTTGCTGTGAATCGTCAAGCGACTACTCAGACCATCTTGGGCGTTAGTATAGCCTCCGGAGATATTGCGGTAGTTGCAGGAACAAAGGGAGTAAGCGGTTTTTCAGGAGACGGTGCCGCAGCAATATTAGCTAAACTGAATGGGCCTTATGGCATAACATTAGACTCGGGTGGTCAGCTCTACATTTCTGATCAAGCTAATCAACGAGTGAGAATGGTTGCAACCAACGGGCAGATAACTACCAACATCGGCAATGGCACACAAGGATTTGCGGGTGATGGTACTATTCCACCAACCTTTACTGAGCTTAATAGACCCTTGGGCATAAGTTACGACTCATTTGGTAACCAATGTTTGACAGATACATTCAATGTAGTTGTTCGGATGGTAAATAAGCAAGCGGCACAAACATTCTTCAATACTGCCATAGCTGCCTCAGATATAAAAACTGTGGCAGGTACTCCCGGGGTCTCAGGTTACTCAGGGAACGGAGGACAAGCTACAGCTGCCAAATTAGGGAATAGCTCAGGACCTACCCCAAGCGGTAGTCTTCCCTACTTTTCAGCATTCGACAACTACAATAATCTCTATATCTGTGATACGGGAAATTTCTCTGTTCGAATTGTTCAGCGTACGGGAATCATCTCAAATGCTGTAGGCAATGGTACTCAGGGTTTTAGTGGCATGGGCGGCCCGGCTACAGGCGCTATTATCGGCGAGCCTGTTGCTCTTGCATTTATAACTTCACCCGTTGCTTTAATCGGAGAGACCTTCGGCATAGGGATACCCGTCGCTGCCCCAGTTCCGCCTCCACCGAATTTCCCTTCGCCTCCAGGAGGCGATCACTATGTACCATTGCCCGGTCAATTAGCGGGACCAGTGCAGAATATCCCTCTCGATAGCTCGCCCAATCAAGTATGGAACGTTTCTGTGAATGTCGGAGGTCAGTCAGTACCTCTTAGACTAGCGCTGCGATATAACGAAATCGCAGAATACTGGGTAGCGACCATATGGGATGGTCAGGGAAACTTACTACTTGACTCAATTCCTTTTGTGACCGGTGAGGGAATTGCTCAGAATATACTCAGTCAGTTTCGCTATCTTCAAATCGGAAGTGCAACCATCTTCAATGCGAGTCAGCAGGCAACGGCATGATAAACTTAGAGGGAAATCCATCATCATTGAGTTTTACAATTGGACCTCCCAATCCGTCTAATAAGACGGTTGCTGTAACTTCGAGTGATTCCCCCAACTTTGAAGTTCCTTATACGGCCTCTGTATCGCAATCTTGGGATTCCGTTGCTCCGACTTCTGGCACTACTCCCGTTACAGAAACCGTTACGGTAGATAGTAGTGCTGTAAGTCCCGGTATTTATGTAGATCATCTGGATATCGTTCCTACCAGCGGTTATGCCGTAGTCAATCATGGCAGTTTTGCTCTGCCCTTTACCCCTCAACCTTCAGATACATTCAATAGCAAAATTGTGTTTTCCCCTACAGATACGAGCGCCTATTGGGGATTCTACTCCGACAACCTCGGGCCTCCTGAAGAAGCTAGAATTGTTAAATTTGATCGTGCAACGAATTCTGTGGTATGGTCAGTTCTGGTTCACAATACTGACACTTTTCAGCCGGGCGCTCTGATAGTTTCGAGTGACGGTCTTCATCTTTATGTTGTGTGGTCGCATATAGCTACGGGAACTAACAACTTCGTAGTCGATAAACTACAAACTTCCGATGGCTCTATTGTTGGTAGTGTGACTACTGCCGGCACCTTTAAGGGGAGCGCAGGAGATATCGATCTTGTCAGCATAGGCGGGATTGACTACGTGGCGTGGGCTGGGTGCAATAACAACAATGTCAGTGACAAAATTTTTGAGACGTTTGTGGTTCGAACCTCTGACATGAGCGTTGTTATTCATATCACGTACGATTCTGGGAGTTCCGTTATTCTCAGCACTCCTTGCGCTTTTGACGGGTCTGGTAATTTGTGGCGAGTCACTAACCATCTGGTTCCCGCAAATGCACAGCTCTTAAAGATAGCTGTTCCTCTAGGAACACAAACACTGTATGCGATGCCTGCTCTACCTTTCGGAGATGCCAGCGAGATTGACGCTCTTACTTATGACCCCATAACTGGTCATTTGATTGTCAGTCAAAGTTACAATGCGGGTTCTGTGAGCATGGATATCACAGGAACGCCGACAATTGTAACTTCTAACGCCACCAAAATTGGCTATTCTTCAATGGTGCCGGGTCTCTTTGGTTTTAGAGTTTGTACTCCCAACACGAGTAGGCTGAATGGCGGAGCAACCTGGTTTGAGATAGCGGGATTTGCGCTATTAAAAAATGATCTCTCTACTGGGTTTTCTACTGTCCTACTTGGGCCTACTCATACAGACCCAAGTGTTGGGCGTTTTCATAACTTGGATGACACTAATAGCAACCCACACAAGACCTCTATTATCGATATGACTCTTTGGGCGATGACTCCAGGAGGCATTCCCACAGCATTTGAGTGGTTTGATATCGCCATCATAAATTCAGCCCATATCCCTATCACGCTGAGTTCAAACGTACCATCTCCGCCGGGAGGAGATCATTATGTGGCACCTTCTGGGCTAGTATCGGGCACAGCTCAAACTGTCCCGCTCGATAATTCACCTAACCAGTTCTGGAATATCTCTGTGAGCGTAGACGGTAAGTCCATACCACTACAGGTGGCGCTACGTTATAACGAGATCGCACAGTACTGGGTAGCAACTATCTATGATCAAAATGGCAATCTCTTACTCGACTCCGTACCATTTGTTACGGGAGTTGGTAAGTCTCAAAATTTACTCGCTCAGTTTGCCTATCTCAAGATAGGGAGTGCTACCGTGTTTAATGCCAGTAGGGTGAGCTAATGAGTGATCGTCCCAACAATCTGAATCTCGGAAAAGATTTTCTCCTGCTCTGGGGAGATACTCCCACAGAGGTGGGCAATACGGTTCTGGTTGAAGTTGCCGTTACAGTTCCACCTTCGGGAGGAGGCGCTACTCCGCCTATTGACCTGCTGAATTGGGCGATCATGAGCCTAGCTAATCGCTCATCCAAGCACATGACGGGAACAAATACAAATTCCTATCACATCTTGGACACCGACCCGACTTATCCCGTGGGATTTCCACCCGGAGTGTTCATCTGGATTAAGAACGTAGCAGGGAACCCGTGGGACATTGAGAAGTATGATCTCAATAACTTCTTTCATTGGATTACTGAGGATGGCGATCCAGTCGATCAGCCTGCTTGTGTAGCAGCCGGTTCTCCCGGCGGATGTTGGGGTTATTCGAGAGCTTACAAGCGATTTCTTACTCCTGTGCAGTTCATGCCTCGTTTTTTTGTACCTGGCTCTGTTATTGTTATCAACAATCCAGCTCCCAACAAGTACGTAAGAACTACAGACTGTGAGGTCTCCTCGACTCTTCTTGATCTGGGAGATATTCAAACCGTTACATCTGGTCCCTTTAATATGACCTGGGCCGGCAGTATTGATTCTGGAGCAGGTGGCGGAGTCATCGATAACGTCAATGGTGTTCCCACGATTCAGAATGATTATTACTACGGCGGGAACATTACAGGAGCAACATTCATTGACAAAGAATCTACCTACTATGTACAGGGATTCGGTCGAGTTGCGTGGCGTTACTACCGTAAGATCAGCGGAGCTTTTCAATTGCAGCAGGAGACCATCGATAACATACAAGTCTCAGGAGCTACCGTTCCTGTATTTCCTTGCGGAGCAGGTCAAAGCTGGTGGGTCTAACTCCTACAACAACGCTGAAGCAGCTTCCTCTCTTTGGGAGAAAATATCAGCTGCTTATTAAGTTTCCGCCTGATGCTGCCGGTAATCAGGACGTACTTACTGTGACGGATAGCAGCTTTGAACCTGAAGCTCTGCGCATAACGTTTGACGTATATACTCCGGCATGGCAGAACTTTTGGTATGCTGACATTACCATTTATAACCTCGATGAGAAGAAGACTCTACAACTTATCGGGAATAACACTCAAGGACCAAGCGGAATCAAACAAGGCATGGAGGTTGTTCTCTCGGCCGGATATCAGAATGGTAACTACGGAGTCATCTGGGATGGCTTTGTAATGCAGCCTATGTGGGACAGAGAGAATGTAGTGGACTTTAAGATCACACTGCATTGTGTCATCGGGCTAGACGAATTGACTCGAAATTTTATTAACAATACTTACGCAGCGGTTTCACAGCAAGCTCTTATTACCCGCATGGCTAAGGACTGTTTTCGACCGATTACTGTTCAAAATGGTGCGATCTCTTCCACTGTAAAAGCTGCACCTCTGCCGAGAGGGAAAACGGTCTTCGGTAATCCTAAAAGATATTTCAACTGGATTGCTTCTGACAACAACATGCAAGGATGGTTAGATTCGAAAGGGTTCAAGCTTACTGATCTCAGCAACGATCTCGATGTTTCGAAGGATGACGTAATAGTCTATACGCCTCAGACGGGATTAGTTGGTACGCCTGTACAAACTCAATACGGCGCAGATTTTCGAGTACTGCTTGATCCTCGTATACAAGCAAAAAAACCGCTTATGCAAGTGAAGATTGATAACACCATAATCCGTCAGCAGAAGAAAGAGATCGGTGTTTTGCCTGGGCTACTCGATCAGGACGGGCAATATATCGTTCAAGCTGTACGCTATATCGGTGACACTCGTGGCCCTGATTGGTATACGGAAGTTATTGGGATTACAAGTCTCAACGGAAAAGCCGCTTTGATTCAAGCTATCGGTACAGACATCAGCGGAGGTAGAATGTGAGTACTCCTCAGCTACCTTTACCCTTCCCTAGCTTCGTTGATATACCCACTCGATTCTCTAAATTTAATGATCTCTTTGAATTCTTCGAGTGGCAAATGCTCTGCGGGTTACGCGTTTCATGCCCAGGAATCATTCAGAGTTTTGATCCTGTAAAGCAGACAGTGACGGTACAATTAGCGATCAGGGAAAATATCTTACAGAATCTCGTGAGAACGCCTATTGCTATTGCCCCTCTTGTGGATGTGCCCGTGGTATTTCCGAGAGGCGGAAAATGTACTCTTACAATGCCACTTCAGCAGGGTGATGAGTGTCTCATAGTTTTTGGGGACATGTGTATCGATGGATGGTGGCAGTCAGGTGGCATACAGAATCAACTCGATAAACGGCGTCATGACCTATCAGACGGCTTCTGTATTCCTGGTCCGTGGTCTCAGACTCGTACTCTATTAAACTATTCTCCGAGCACTACGCAGCTTCGCTCTGATGACGGGCAAACGATCATCGAACTTGACCCGAGCGGGAAAGTGAATGTCACAGCGAATCAGGTAAATGTTCAAGGGAATACTGTTGTCGTGAGTGCCAGTCAGGATGTCAGTGTCAGCGGAAATGGTCATACGACCATCGAAGGGAAAGATTTTTTGACTCATCAGCACACCGGCGTTCAAACAGGAGGCGGGGTCACTGGCCCGGTTAAATAGATGCCTACGATCACAGTAAGAAAACTCGACCCTGTCACTTGGGAACCTTTTCAAGGAAATGGTCAAGACAACTTCATCAGTGATATCGATGCGGTAGCCCAGATCATTAAGCAGAGGCTTCAACTGCTTCAAGGGGAGTGGTGGGCTGATACCAATGACGGTCTACCATTCTGGCAATCAATTGCAGGATACGCGGGAGGAGCGAATAACGCCCAGAATATCAACCTACTAATCCAAGCTCGGATACTGGGTACTCCCTATGTCACAGGTCTCACCAGTGTAAACGCTGTTTATAGCCCGTCAAATCGATCTTATACATTCTCCGCGACAGTTCAAACGCAGTTCGGGGCTGTCACTGTTACTAACGCACCAACTCCTCCGAATCGAGCGCTACCTCAATGACATACGTACCTCCGCAAATTACGGCTGCTGGTCTGTCGATCCCAAGCTACGCGGATATCCTCGATAATCTGACCGAGCAGTATAAGTCTATCTACGGTCAAACCGTCTATCTTGGGAATGACTCGGCTGACTTTCAATGGATATCGGTACTATCTCTCATGGCTAGCGATGTCATGAAAGGCATTCAGCTGGCTGTTACAAACCGTGCTCCGAATTTTGCTATCGGAGCGGCTCTTGACTCTCTTGTGAAGATCAATGGTTTGGTTAGGAAGCTTGCAACCAACTCTATTGTCTCGCTCTTAGTCACGGGTACACCTGGAGCAGTGATAAATAATGGAGTAGCAACCGATGTCAACGGTAATAAATGGGACTTGCCCGCTATTGTTACGATAGGGGCAGGGGGATCAGTCACAGTCACGGCTACTTGTGAGACAGCGGGAGCAATCAATGCCCTAGCGGGTCAAGTCAACGCTATTGCTACCCCAGTGGCTGGCTGGACCTCTGTGACGAATCCCAATCCTGCTGTAGTCGGTCAACCTATCGAAACGGACGCTCAATTGAGAGAGAGACAAGCTTTGAGTGTTGAGCTGCCTTCTCAAACACTGCTTTCCGGGACCATTGCTGCGATTGCAGCGACCGCCGGCGTTACTCGCTATAAAGTACTCGAAAATGCAACTGGAGCTGTAGATGCTTTCGGTAATCCCCCTCACTCGGTGACTGCTGTAGTTGAGGGAGGAACAGATGCCGCAGTAGCTCAGGCGATTTATGATAATCGTGGGATTGGCCCATTCATGAATCCGACCAGCACGTCTGGAGCTACGACAGTTAATATCGTCGATCCGAATACAGGCATTGTTACCCCTGTTGGATTCTCGCGTCCCACGTATCAACAAATATACGTTACGATCAATGCTCATCTGCTCACAGGAGGCACAACTGCAACGATCACAGCGATTCAGACGGCTATCACTAACTACCTGAACGATCTCCAGATCGGTGAGACTGTGAGCTTTAGCGGGCTTATGGCAATTGCCATGAATGTCAACCCTGATCTCACCAATCCAATTGTGCTTATTGAAGGACTCTTTCTCGGGACTGCTCCTAATCCAACTGCTTCCGTTGACTTGGTCATGAACTTTTATCAAGTTGCGCAAGCGAACACCGTTACTGTGAATTCTGTCTAAGAGGAAACCATGAAAAAACTTCTGATCTTCATCGCTTTACTTTGCGCTTCTCTGGTGAGCGCCCAGACAGTCCCGACTACTCCGAACATCGGGCTATATACGCCCTATCACGGTACGACGAATTGGGACACTTATATGAATGCCAACTTCACGACTCTCGATAACTATTTCGGGGGAAGTGCTGTTGTTCCCGCGTGGAATGTGTCTCACGGGATGTTTCAGAACTATTTAGACTTTGCAGCTGTCTCTGCCCCAGCAAATCCAGCAAGCGGATTCTGTCGAGTCTTCTTTAATCTCGCTACCACTCAGTGGTCAGGGATTACATCAACAGGAGCAAGTTGCTCACCGTCAGGTAATAACACGGGAAATACAGGTCAGCTGGGTTACTATGCCTCTAATGGAACAGTGCTCTCGCCCGATCTCTGTACTACCGATGGGAGCGGGCATCTAGTTTGCGTGTCATTTACAACTAGTGGCATAGGCACTGCAAAGCTTGACTTCCCGGTCGGTACAAGTCCCGGGAACCCATCAGCAGGGAGTATCCGAGTGTATGGAGATTCCGGCTCGGGGCTTTTTACTTGTCTAACCTCAGCGGGTGCAACCTGTTTGACTTCGAGCGTAAACACCCAGGTCATCGCCAATAACAATGGAATAATGGCAGGTGATTCGAACTTCACTTGGAACTTTTCAACTCATACGCTGACTTTGGGGTCGACAGCCACATTTACAGCTCCCGATGCCAATACTTGGACCTCTTCTGGGATTCACTCTCTCGATACCTCCCAATTCATCATCAACAACTCTACAGATTCCAGCGTCACATTCACAGGTCATACATTCGTCGGTTATGCCGGCATCCGCTGGGCACTTAGCATACTTCAAGCAGGTACTAATGGGGCCATTGCTCGCATCTATGACAACTCACAATCTTGTGGCGGATTGACATTTGCGAATGGCTCATTTCAGATTCGAGGGGCTTCGAACACTTCTGGTCTCTGTGTTGGCGATGTCAGTGGTTCAACCGCTGTTGCTCTTCCTTCGAATACCGTAGGAACGACACAATCAACGAGTGACAACTCGACCAAGATCGCTACCACCGCTTTTGTGAACAATTTTGCTTCCTTCAAAATAGCTAATGGGACAGCGGCTCTTGGCACAACTGTTATCCCCTCAACCTCTTGCGCAACAGTTGTAACCGCCTCAGCAACAGGAGTCCTCTCAACAGATGTAATTGACTGGGCTTTTAATGCTGCGCCCGGAACGGGGTATACAGGTAGTCTTCATGTTCTCGCTTATGTAACCGCAGGGAATGTAAACTTTCTCGTTTGCAATCCCACTGCCGGATCAGTAACTCCAGCAGCTGCTACTATCAACTGGAAGGTTACGAGATAAAAAAATGTCATCGTTCCCTTGTAATACTTTTAATCAGGGTGGAGGTTACGGCGTAGGTGGCTACGGCGAAGGGGGTTATGGTGTCGGCACGGGGGGTAATGGCCCAGTCGATTACTACGTTTCTCTGATTACCAGTGAGTATCAGAATACGAATCAATTCCTTCTCTGGCTACGATCTACACTGCAAATCTTTGCTGATGCTTTTCAGTGTCTTTGCTCTGTAGATTCCTCTTTTGATCTCGATATCGCTGTAGGGGCTCAATTAGATGTACTCGGATTACTTGTGGGAGCGAGTCGAACAGTAGGTTTTCAACCGTCAGCCGGGGTCAGTCCAACTCTTGATGACGTGACCTATCGTATTCTGCTGAGGGCCAAGATCGCGCAAAACCAATGGAATGGTCAGATTCCCAGTCTCTACTCGCTATGGTCACAGCTCTTTCCGGGGGGAACGATTGCACTCCAAGATAATCAGAATATGACCGCCACCATTTTCTTGACGGGATCATTCAGCAGTATTATCGAGGATTTGATTGTGAATGGTTATATCATTCCACGGCCTGAGGCTGTGCTGTATAACTACGTCTTCAGTACTACGCTTCCAGCATTCGGTTTCGATCAAAACAATGCGTTCATTGCTGGATTTGATATTGGACATTTCGCTTAAGGAGACACAATGCCCGGCGCAACAAACTTTCTACAGTGGAACCCAAACGCTCTCAATCAGGAAACGGATACTGCATATTCAGGGGACAGTGTTCGCTCTGGCGGTGCTCCAGCGAATGCCATATTCGCAAGTGCTCTTGCTAACAAGGCTTTTTATCAGTGGAGTATCTGGATTGCAGCCATGGCCAATATGATGGCTAACAAGGGATATTCTCCGAATGACGGGAGCGCTACTCCAGCCTCGGCACTAGCCAATCTCGAAGCGGTCTTGGCAAATATCATGACTCAGGTAGACATGACTCCATTTGCCTTGCTCGCTTCTCCCAATTTCACGGGAACGCCTACTGCGCCGACTCCCACAGTGGGCGATAATACAACTAAACTGGCTACTACAGCCTTTGTGCAAAGTTCGCTTCAGCCTTTTAATCTACCTGTTCCTCAGCGTTCGATTCTCCCGGCTCCCGTAGGATTAACGGCAAACATTCAGGCAGCTATCATCAATCTGGCTGTGACATTCCCGAGTGCTGCCGGCGTCTATCGGGCGGACATACGCTATGGTCTGTGGGCAACCATCGGGCCGAATGTGCTTGCTACGATGGTAGTAGATACTCTCAACAATCTACCTTTCGCTTTTTGCGGTCAAGATGCCAATGGCTTGGGCTACGTCGGTAATGCTGCTTCTGAGATATCATCTCACACGTATGCGGCCGGGAGTGTTGTCAACTTCACTCTATACGCGATGTGTAATGCCAATGCCACTGTTACAAGACAGAACGGTCTATTGGGACTTAACCCAGCTCCGACAACCTTTCTCGAAGTTACACCTGTTTTGAGTCAATAAGGGGAAATCAATGAAAAAGACATTGCTTTTTTTCTGTCTGCTCTTCGCTACCTCCTTCGCTCATGGTCAAGGAGATATCACCTACTGGGCTACTGACCCTACGGGGCAAGTTTGCACTACGACCTTCGCCTCCTATCAGGGATTTCTCTACACCTGTATTGCGGGTCACTATGCAAAAGCAACTCCACAGAACCTACCAACGGGCGGGGTTATTATTTCGACAGTAGCGAAGCTTCCAGCCGGTCAACCACTCGGCACTCCCGCTGTGGTAACTGACGGCGCTGGGAGTACTGACTGTACTGTTGGAGGAGGCTCAACACTCGTATTCTGTCGCTGGGGAGGAAGCTCCTGGGGGACATTTCCTGCCGGTTCTGCTTCAGCAGGTGGTCTAACAGGGCAAGGTCAGTATAATAACTCTGGGGCATTGGGTGGTTGGACAGCTTCAGGCGACTGTACTATAAATTTCGCTACTGGAGTAGTAACTTGCACAAAGACTAACGGGACAAGCTTTGCTCCCTCAGCTACAACCGACACGACCAACGCCACGAACATTAGCAGCGGTACACTCAACAATTCGAGACTTCCTAGTAGTATAAATATTTCCGGGGGTATGACTGCCTCAAGCTTTTCTGGGACTGGGAATGCTTTCTCAGGTACAGAAGCTTCAAGTTCAAGTATTGCTTGTGCTTTAGGCATTGACGTTCTCTGGGCTGACTCGGTTAGTCACTGGTTCAAGATGTGTTTGAACAACGGGTCCTCTGTACCTCTTGCGGCGTCAGATGGAACGATGGTAAATGGTAATCTCCCGAAAGCTACGGGACCTAATAGCCTCACAGATTCTGGGGTAGCTTCTGCTAATCTTGTTACGGCTTCTGCGGCTGCCAGTGCCGCTAAACAAACCTGCATATCTTCGGGAACTTCGAAGAGCTGCACTTACATCAGCTTTCCAGATGCTAAGATTGTCCCCTTCGCAGCAGCTCCTGGAGGAACAGCTGTCTCAGGAGTAACTTATGCATCTGGGCAATGGACACCCACGCTACGAGCTGGCACAAACAACATAGGAGCGGCTCTTCAAGCAATTCCCAGCACAGGAGCAGCTCTTCAATTTGTATTTGAATTGCCGGCTGATTGGGATACGACACAGCAGCCGTTTATCTCTATCTTCTATGCGAGTGGTGCAAACACCACGGGTACAGTAATTTGGACTGTATCAAGCGCTTGCAGTAAGCAAGATGGCTCAGTTACAGATGACCCGGCATTCATCGCCGAGAGCGCTTTTGCTTCTCAGACGATGGCAAGTGCCAATGTCAATTGGGCTAAAAGTGGTCAATTCACAGCAATGACCAGCTTGAATAACTGCATTCCTGGGAGTCCTGTGATGATCAAAGTCGCTCTCTCAGGGACGGCGGCATCTGCGATCAATGCTAAAAAGGCTGTGATTACAATCCCACGACTCCTGACAGTACAGGCGGAATAACATGAAAAAGCTATTGTGGTTAATACTCTTACTGCCCCAACTAGCTTGGGGTTCACTGCTTACTCAAGTGGGCCAGTTCACAGCGTCTACTGTAGGGGCAACTACAACTGTGTCGACCAGCTTTCAGCCGAAGGCTCTAATACTGTGGACAGCTGGGAAGACTTCAGGGACTGAATCTGGGCCAGCTATTTTCTCAATGGGCTTTGTAGATAGCGCCGGCCACATGGAATCGTATTCTTGGGCTAGTGACGATGCTGTAGCTACTTCGAATGCTGGAATGGCCTTTACGGCTGTCGCTCTGAGAATCTTTACAAACGGCACACCGACAACCGCAACAGGCGGGCAAATTACGGGAATAGTCTACAACTCCAATAACTTTGTTGCTACATTCAATGCCACCCCATCGGCAGCTTGGCTAATCAATTTCATTGCTATCGGCGGCTCAGACGTTACAAACACTTTTGTTGGAACATTCAATACGACCAGTTCAACGGGAGTTCATAGCGTAACATCCGCTGGGTTTCAAGGGAATATGTTGTTTACGATGGGAAGTTTAGTACCAAGCCCGACAACAGGTACTAGTGCTGGATTCTGTTTCGGAGCAGCCGTAAGTACTACAAAAAGATTCTCTCTTACGGGAATGACTACGGATAATCAAAATACCACAGCAAATCTACATGCCGTTTCGAGAAGTGAAAACACAAAAGTCGTTCAGTTGATCTTCACAGATGGCACACAGATCGTAGCTGCTGACTTCAATGGATTTACTGCTACAGGTTTTGACTACAATGAAACTAAAGCTTCAGCAACGGCGTGGCAGTTCGGATTTTTAGACATTCAGGGAGGACAATGGGACGTAGGTACAGGAGCCAAACCTACAACAGCGACGACACAGACTGTAACTGGTGAAGCATTTCAACCTTCTTTTCTCATGCTTTCAACAAATTCCACAACGGCCTTCGCTAGCACTACAAGCGATGAAGTGGAATCTATTGGTGCAACTGATGGGACCAATCAAGTCTTTGCGAATTCAACAGAGGTGAGTGCCATCAGTACTGTTGCCAAGTCTTCCAGCTCAGTAGCACAAGTACTTTTGGATAGAGATGGTACGAATAATCCCGCGGCGTCATTCACGAGTTTCAACCCAGATGGCTGGACAATCACTTGGAACGCAACGGGAGCAGCGAAAGAGGTAGGATGGATCACAGCAGCCTCTAGTTCAACTCCACCCGCAACAACAGGATTCCCAGTCGTCTATTAAATGGAGACGGATTATGCGTAATTTCCTGATAATCATTGCATTTCTGTGCTGTCTGACTTGCTCTGCGCAAGTGCAGTTATCTGGGAGTTTTACAGGTTCTACAGTATGGCCCACTCCCACTAACTCTATTCAAACCTTCCCGTCTTCCGCCACCGTTGAACAGACTGCCTCTGTCCCGTTCTCTTGCACAAATAGCGTGAGCAATACTTGTACGTGGTCACTTATCTCTGGCATTGGGTCAGTGACTAGCAATGGTGTCTATACAGCCCCGAATTCAAATGGATCAGCTGTGATTCGTGCCACTCTGTCAGGTCAGACTAAAGATGTCCCTATTACAGTCTCCGGGACAATCCCAGCAGCTACAAACGACTGCGCTAATGGCTATCCCAATCGAGGTGTTGGCACATTCAACTCGTGCAACATGAGTCACCAAGAGGTTTCAGCCATAGTAACTCGTCATTGGCTCACTGTGATCCCTACGAATTACGTAGCTGGACAAAGTGGACTGATCATCGTTTTCGGCGGTGGAGGTCACGGAGTTACTCCGACTCAAACGGGACAACCGTGTGGTCCGCCTCAAGGTGAAGTCGGAGGCTGGGCACCCTATATCCACACCGTACCGTCACCTGCTCCCGTAGTCGTATGCCCAGAGGGAATGTTTAATACAGCTAATACCACTGAGAAATGGGACTTCATTGGCATCACCACAAGTTCCTTCAGTTGGTTAGCAGGCACAGAGCCGAATGACCCAGATTTTGTTCGACAAGTTCTATTGCTTACCGTAAGAGACCTTCAACTTAATCCCAAGAAAGTCTATATAGCGACTGAGTGGCCGTCGGGGTCATTCATCTCTCCGATGGGATTCCAATTCGCTTCTCAGGAAGCTGATCTCGTAGCTGCCGTTGCTACTTACAATGACTCTCAAATGTTTGGTATGGATTATAACCCCTCTACAGCAACCTATACGGTAGCAACTACAGCCCAGCAACACATTGGTTCTACGCTGCCTCCGCCAATTCAGCCGATCTCCGTAATCATCGAGCCAGGAATTACAAGCGCTGCAAGCGGCGGCGTTCAAGACATGTGCGGTACGAATTTCACGGTGAGTAGCGGGACTACCTATCATCCCGATACGATTGATACGACCATGAATTACTGGGACTTCACCGATCAGATTACGAGTCACACATATTTACCGAACAATGTCGGAACGAGTTTTTGTAGCGGCTTATTCGATGGTTCTCACAATGGGCTACCTTCGAACTTACAAGTTAGAAAAGATACAGGAGGACTACTCGGTACTGAGGTCTATGCCTATCGCTTCAAAGGCAATGCAACGGGTTCGCCCTGGTGTTCATTCGACTGGAACGGCAATGACACACTCGGTTGCAATAATCCCAATCTAAGCTCGAAGATAGCTCTCGATCTACGCAACTCCACTTGTGATTTTACTGATCCGTGTAATGGGTTTATGGATTCAGGTATAGGACCAGCGAGCGCGTCAGGTTATGACCCGATAGGTATCTTCTACAAGTTTTTTTTGAATCACCCGAAACCCTAAGGAGAGTTATGAGACTTACAAAAATTCTGATGACCTTGCTGATGTGTTGCGCAAGTCTCTCAGCTCAGGTTGTGAGCGGGAGCGGTGTCGCTGCTACCGGGAGTGGGTTAGTCTGGGGCAACAATCAGCCAAATTGCACAATCACTACGGCGTCTCTCCCTAGCGGAGTTTCGGGGGCGAGTTATTCTCAGTCAATCAGTACGACCAACTGTGTTGCGCCTTTAACTTGGAGTATATCGTCTGGGGCGATTATCGCAGGTGGATCACTTACGACTCCAACTGCCGGAACAGTCGGGACGATCTCAGCCTCACCTCTCGGAGCAGCTGGGACTTATGTTTTTACTGTGCAAGTCACCGACAGTAATGGCAAGATTGCACAACAGCCTTATACAGTTGTGATTCAACCAGCTTGTTCGATCTCTACAACTAGTCTGCCCAATGGCACTACGGGGACTGCGTACTCACAAACCGTATTGACTTCCAATTGTGTTGCGCCTTTGACTTTTAGCATTAGCTCAGGTTCACTCCCAACTGGGACTGGTCCCATCGGGGCTTCAACAGGTACAATTGCCGGTACCCCTACGGTGGCAGGGACTTATTCATTTACAGTCCATGTGGTCGATAACAACGGTAATTCTGCTTCTCAGCCGCTCTCAATTACCATTAACTCGGGGGCGACATGTTCTATCAGTACTCTCTCACTTCCGGGCAACACAGTAGGTTCCCCGTACTCACAGAGCATTAACACGTTGAACTGTACAGCTCCGCTGACATGGGGACTACAAGTCGGGAGCGGTCCACTACCTCCAGGACTATCGCTAACTACTCCTACAGCAGGCACTACTGGTACGCTCTCTGGAACTACTACAACGGCGGGAACATACAACTTTACGGTGCAAGTCACCGATGCCAGTTCAAACGTTGCCGTACAAGCTTACAGTATAACGGTGAGTGCTGTAAGTGGAGATGACAGCATCTATTGCAATCCAAATGGGACTTGGATAGGGCCCACTACTGACGGCCCTGCTAACTTACCTACCGCTTGCATGAACACAGCGCTTTCAAATACACCTGCGCCCGGGATTGTAAGAGGCCCAGATTCAACTTTAGCTACGCTACAAGCCGATATCAATGCGGCTGCCTGCGGTGACACTGTTGAAGTTCTTGCCGGCTCAGTTATTACGGGTACTGTGAATTTGCCAGCAAAAGGCTGTGATAACGCACACTGGATTTGGATTATCTCTACTGGGATGAGTAATATCAATTTCCCGGGAGAAGGCGTACGCATGACTCCCTGTTGGTCGGGAGTTGCCTCGATTCCGAATCGCCCAGCATACCCTTGTCCCTCACCTCAAGTGCTGACATTCAAAATCGTTACCACTACTGCTTCTAACGGGTTCAAATCGAACAGTGGTGATCACTATCGCATTATGGGAGCGGAGATCACAAGAGTCACGACCGCGGGTGTTCCCATCTACAATCTAGTTGATCTAACTTCGAGCGGGACTCAGACCAATAACATCATCTGGGACCGAGATTGGTTTCATGGGGTTAATCAAGATGGTAATTTCCCACAGACTGTTTCGACAGACACCAGCACGACAAGAGCAATTTGGCTGGCTCAGTCGAATCACATTGCGATAATCAATAACTACTTTTCGGATTTCTATGACAACGGCTCTACCTCTGCCAACGGTAATACTGATGCCCAGTGTGTCGGAGGGGGTTCTGGTTCAATTGCCAACTCAGGGTGGGGTGTCTATAAGCTCCTAAACAATCATTGCGAAGCATCTGGAGAAGGAATGCTTTTGGGAGGCTCGGGAGGCCCTGCTCTCACTCCTTCAGGCTGCACCATTCTCGTAACCTGTAATACCGACGCTCCCAGTGATCTGGAGATACGTCGTAATTACTTCTTCAAGCCGCAGAGTTGGAATGGCAATACGACAGTAGTAGCTGGGACAGGTTGGCCCGTCGGAAAAAATGGCTTTGAGATGAAAACGGGAGTTCGTGCCTTATTCGAGAGTAATGTTGTCGAGAATACATGGTATAGCTCTCAAGTTGGCTACACTTTCTCAGTAGCTCCTATCAATCAGCAATCGGGTGGGAGTCCCATAGTGGCGACTTGCCCGACTTGTACTGTGAGAGACTTTACCTATCGTTACAACTACTCATACAACGTAGCATACGGTATCGCCGTGTATGCGTTCATGGGTGCTGGATGCAGTACTTGTCAGAGTCAGGGAGCATGGGATGTATCAATCCATGATAATCTCATTGGCGATGATCTCAATCTCGGGAATCTCACAGCGCAGAGCGCTGGCGATGAGATGGAGATTCTAGCAACCAACGATGCCACTAATCAGGGTTTGAACACGATAAAGAATCTCAATATCTCACATAACCTCTTTGTGAAGGGTATCCGTGGGCTTACCATTTTTGGCGGACCTAGCACAAATTCTCAGATGCAGAATTTCACTCTTCAAAATAACATCTGGTCCTATGCAAGCTTTGGCTGGATGGATATCGGTAATACGGGTGGTTGCGATACGCCCTTTGATAATGCCAACAAAGCTTACCAAATTCTGCAAGCCTGTGTAACCACTTGGACAGTCGATCACAATGCTGTCTTCAACTGGGCAACCGGTACTCTCGGAGCTAATTGGCCAACCAATGGCTCTGGGTTGAATAACTTCTTTTACTCTAATACCGCCGGGCCCGGTTTCACTAACTATGGGACTGGAGATAGCGGTTTTAATCCCAGTAACTACATCCTTCTCACGTCTAGTCCTTTACACAATGCCGGCTCAGATGGGAAAGACCTAGGGCCGGATATCCCAACGCTCGTTAACAAAATCTCAGGAGTCAGACAATGAAAAAATTCTTTGGTGGACTTGCTGTTGCTGCCATTGCTGTTCTACTAATGGCTCAGACAACCACTCAGCCGTGGAGCGGAACTGAGACTCAACAGCTTTTAGCCAGCTGTACAGTGCATAACACTGACAGCGTAATTTGCGTAGCTACCGATGGGGTAGCTTTCAGCTATCAGGGAGCGCCATTTGTAAAAGTTAGCTCTCCCACAAGCACAAGCAGTATTAGCTTCTCACAGATCACGGGCACAGCTACGCCTTCTCAAGTGCCTCCTGTGAATCAACTCAGCGGCCCGATCACGCCATCGCAATTACCGGCGAAAACGAGTTGCCAGATGTCTTTCACTCTCGGTGCTCCGATCTCAGGTAGTACGAATACTCTGAGCGGGATTGCCCAGATAGGAGGGTGCCAGTGAAAGATTGGTTGGTTCAGCAATTTCGAAAACTCATTGCGCTATATCGACTCAACGGTAAATTCCATTCTTTTGTCATAGCGGTGGAATTTGCTGTTGTGGGATTTTTTACCACTTACCAGGGTGGTATCCCCGTAACACACGATGCCTGGTCAGCGTTTGTCTCGGGTCTCGTAGGAGCAGTTTGGGGGACAGTAAAAGGCTGGATGCGTGCAAACGTCACTCAGCCTGATCCACCAGTACCAGCACCACCAGTACCGCCGCCTACTCAGTAAGCCCATTTCTTTTTAGGGGAGGGAATTGCCCTCGTGTTCGCAGAGACTAATGAAGCATATAGAATCCATTTGGGTGACTGGATGGCGGTGGTCACTCTCGCGCTAACCTATCTGGCCTACCGTCTCGATAAGAGAAAAGAGCGGCGAGAGAATTTACAGATTAGAAAGGAGGAAGATACCAAGAGAGAAGAAATGATCAAGTCTCAGGCGATTATGCACGCTGAGAATCAAAGGAGACTGGACACTCTTATGGAGTTTCAAGAATACCAGTTAGAAGTGAATAAGAAACGTGATGAACAAGTCAATCTGCTCTCGCGCCAAACAAGTCTCCTCGAAGAATCCGCTAAAGGATTTATGCGTACCATGGAGGAAATTACACGGGGCGTTAATCGTCGTCTTGAGATGCTTGAAGAAAGGCGATTGAGGGACAGATCATGAGACCTCCGAATGGTTTAGCTGAGATCAATGCAACATTCGGTAACATTGCTCATTACATTCAACCCGACGGTACTCTTTCTCCTGACTGGGAAGAGAGTATCATCAGTTTAATTCAACTCCCCTATCCCATGACCCTAGCTTGGGATAAAACTAAACAGGTTACTCACATGCGCTGTCACAAACTGATGATGCCTATCTTTTCAGATGTGTTCAGCCAAATTCTTCGGCAAGGTCTCAGCTCTCTTGCGAGTCTATTCGGTGGATGTTTTATGTACCGACCGGAGAGAGCGTCACATCGTCTTTCAGTACACAGCTGGGGAATAGCTATTGACTTGAACCCAGAAACAAATAAGATGGGCACTGTAGGTGACATGGACCCTCGCGTTATTTCGATCTTCAAAAGCGCCGGCTTCACGTGGGGCGGTGACTTTGTTGACCAGGATCGCAAGGACCCAATGCACTTTCAATTCTGTTCTGGTTACTAAGGAGAATGCTAATGAATGAAGTTTTGAAGATGCCTTTTGCATTTCGAGTGGATCAAAAGCTTCGCACTTGTGCGATTGCCTTGATTCTTGTAGCAACCACTACACTCAGCGCCTGTTGGTTCAAGCCTCAGTGGATTTCAATAGCTGAGCAAGATTTGCCCGTGATCATCAGCATGGCAGAAAGTATTGCCTCTCTGATCGCGCTTACAAAGACGGTGCAGACCCCGAGTCCGTCTGAAGTTGCTGCCATTCAACATCTCGGGGATGTTGCTACTCAGGGTCTTCAGGCGATTCAGAATGCCTATCAAAGCTATACCAGTAAGAATGCGACAACTACAATTGCGCAGATTCAAGCTGCTGGTGCGGCTCTGGTGGAAAATCTGAATCAGCTTTTGGCGGCAGCGCAGATCAAGGATCAATTCCTGCTGAATCGAGTTACTGCGGCAGTGCAATTGATTGTATCTACGCTCAATACTTTTTTGGCCCTTGTACCTCAGGTGGCAGGAGCTAAGAAAGCCAAGTTGAACAAGTCAGCGGCTGCCGCTCTGCCCTCGGCGAGCACGCTTAGACAAATGTGGGCAGAACAAGTAGGAACGCCTCTCATTACTCGATAGAGAGCGTTTTCACTGACTAGGGGGCTACTCGATGAGAGTAGCTCTT
>Ga0134125_10002596_pt1 | contig 21285 bp, 23 predicted proteins | sample KB31751_FD_96464 | JGI IMG/M metagenome (GOLD analysis project Ga0134125, IMG submission 96464) | Terrestrial soil microbial communities with excess Nitrogen fertilizer from Kellogg Biological Station, Michigan, USA - KB3-175-1 | ecosystem: Environmental > Terrestrial > Soil > Unclassified ... | reverse complement strand
TCGCCACCGTGATCTGGCACAACTGGAAGATCAACGCACCCACAAAGCGATCACTGATCACCTACGACCACTGAATCAGATTAGGAATCAGTCATCTAGCACGCTCGGGCTCCTTCTCGGGCTAAGTGCGGCCTTCGGCCGCGCCGCTGATCGCCGGGCCGGTCCGGTTCTCGCTCCGCTGCGGGCGGCCGGCGCGGGGGCGGCGTACGAAAGGCCCGATGACCGCCTCTACCTGTACGGCTGCGTCGGCGACGCCGGCCGCGGCCCCTGGTGAGACGATACGGTCTCCTTGCCCCGCTCTGGCCCCCGCCCGTACGGTGCGAGCCGATGGATCCGCAGCGGATGAAACCGCCCGGCGGGCGCGCCAAGCAGGCTGGCCGCCGCGCCACCGGTGAAGCGGAACTCGTCGCCGCGGACGGCGACGACATCGTCCGAGAAGGCGACATCGGCCACGACATGTTCATCGTCCAGTCGGGGCAGGTCCGGATCAGCAAGCGCAAGGCGCACGGGGAGGTCCTCCTCGCCACCCTCGGCAAGGGGGACTTCTTCGGCGAGATGTCGCTGCTCGAGTCCCTTCCCCGGGAGGCCACCGCCCGGGCCGTGGGTGAAACTCGGTTGCTCGTCCTGAGCCGGGGTGGGCTGCTGTTCCGGCTGCGGCGGGATCCGACATTCGCTCTGGAAATGCTCAACCACCTGAGTTCCCGCCTGCGGGCCGCCCAGGCCAGGCTCATCGCCCTCGAACCCGACGAGCAGGAGCCCGGGGCGTGAACATCGAAGCGGCTGAGGAACACCTCGTCATCGTCTCCGACCTCCATCTGGGCAATCCCGCCTCCAGCGCCCGGACCAGGCTCGTGGCGTTCCTCGACCACATCCGGGACACCGGCGCCAGCGTCTGCATCAACGGTGACGGCTTCGACATCCTCCAGACGAGCTTCAGCCGGCTGGCCGCCGATGCCATCCCGGTCATCAACCGCCTCAAAACCCTACGGGCCGACGGGTGCAAGATCTATTACATCGTCGGCAACCACGACATCGTCCTGGAGCATTTCCTGGAGGAGTGGTCGCTGTGCCGCCTGTCGCCGTTCCTCAACCTCCGCTCCGGTGATCGGCGCATCCGCATCGAGCACGGCCACCTCTACGACCCGTTCTTCGCCCGAAGCCCGACGCTCTATGGAATAGCAACCCACCTGGCCCGATACGCCCTCTTTGCCGTGCCTGACACCTACGAGTTGTGGGCCAGCGCGCAGCGGCGGCTGCAGGAGGCCCGCCGCCGGCGGGTGGGCCGGGCCGGGCCGGCCGACGACACCGGCCATCGGCGCAGCTTGTTACTCGGGTCGCCGTACCACGAGGCAGCGAGCATGATCCTCCGCCGAGGCTTCGACGCGGTCGTGTTCGGTCACACTCATTTAGCCGAGATGGTCACGCTGCCCGAAGGCGTCTACGCGAACTCCGGCAACTGGCTCTCCGGCGCCAGCTACGTGGAGATCACCAACGGCGAGCTGGTCCTGCGGACATGGGAAAGTCCTGCCGTGTGAGCATGCTACAGCTCCAAGTTTCCACCGCTGAGTAGTTGGCCCATCACCCCTTGACTACAGCTGCACGCCGATCTACGCTGGCTCACCGGTCGGGGACCGTACCCATCGAGGGAGTCCTCTCCTGCCACATCATCACACTCACGGTTTCGTGACCGTGCTCATGCGGGCTGGTCTCGTATTGTTTTCTCAGTTCTGGGTCGTACAGTCAGGTCCGGCTTAGCCCCTGATCCTTTTGGATTATGTCGATAAACGCGCTCACCATCGTCCGTGGTTCGGCTCTGCGGGATGCCGTGTCTATCAGGAAAGCCGCACAGTGAAGATTCGCTCGTTGTACACCCACCGCATCTTGTTGGCTTTGCTGGTCGCCGCCGCACTCGCGGTCGTGTTGATGACCATCCTGGTGATTCGCCAACAGCAATCTCAGGCGGACGGTCAGGTCTTTCTCGAAACAGGTGGCAGCGCTGGCGCAAATCCGTTTGTTCCGCTGGTGGTTCCTCCCGCAGACACGGGTGCGAACCAGGGGAGTGGCGGTACTTCTTTCCGGACGACGGCGAGCACGGACAACCGCACGACCTGCGATCCGGAGAAGCTTGTTTCGTACCTGGCCGGCAATCAGCAAGCAAGCGAAGCATGGGTGCGCGCGCTTAACTCTGATCGCGGCCTCAGTTGGAGCGGTGGCAGCCGAGTCGAGATCCAACAGATCCCGTCGTACCTGCACGAGCTGACGCCGCGTCTGCTTGCCGACGACCTGAGGGTTACCAATTATCAGTTCACTAACGGTGCTGCGCTCGCGGTCCAATCAGTCCTGGAAAAGGGGACCGCAGTCCTTATGGACGCCAAGGGTGTTGCCCGGGTTCGATGCGCTTGTGGTAACCCGCTGACGCCCATGATTCAACTGAAAGTGCCGCCGATTTATCGGGGTACGCCGTGGCCCACTTTCCGACCTCAACGCGTCATTGTGGCCCAACGTGGACCGCAGTGTGGTGATGCTGAGTATCGGGGCGATGACGGTCGATGCCACGGGCCGTCCCAGCCATGGCCACCCGCCAATGACGAGCGTCCGGATCCGCAGCGGTGGCAGGACGAACCTGTACGGCGGGCTGAGCCGCCGTATGCGGATAAGCCCGGCCGACCTGATAAGACACCGTATCCTGATAAGCCTGGTCGACCCGATGAGCCGGCGTATCCGGAAAAGCTCGACCGCACCCATGATTCACCGCGCCCAGGCAAGCCCGGTCCTGATGGGTTGCCGCCGCACTACCCGGACATGGCCTCAGGACCAGACGGACCGAAGCATCCGGACAAACCTGCTGTTCCCGATCAGTCGGTCCATCAGGACAAGCCTGCGTCGCCACACCCGGATGAACCGGCGGAGGATCGACCGGTCGAATCGAAGGCCGGACACGATGCTGCGCAACCTAGCGCGGAACCGGAAAAGTCGGCAGTCCCGGGCCCGCGCGTACCTCAGCACAGCGGCCCACCTCCGGGTAGGTCGCTGCATCCTGCCCGGCAGGACCGTCCGCATCAGTCGGTACCGGCAGAGAAGGGAAGGTCAGAACAAGCAGGACAAACCACAGCTGGTAGCCACCGTGGCCATGACCTGGGCACCACTGACGCCGATCACGGTGCGCGGGCCGCGGATCACTGAAATGTACCCATTCGAGCGCGCCGTGTTCATCTTCCGTTCAGCCAGGCGCAGGATTCTGGTGCCGTGCTCCTCCATCGTGCTGGCGAGGTCGGCGAAGACGAGCACCACTGCGTTGTCGCCGGCCGCAAGACCGACGGTGCGCTCGCCGATGTATGGAGCGACGCGCAGGCCTACCTTGACGGCTGCTACGTGGCATACGTGCCGCGCTGTGAATGCGGCTGGACTGGGCCTCCGTTCAGCACCACCCCAAGCGGCTACGCCGCCTGCGAGCAACTCTGGCGGAACAAGCACCTCCAACCTTTCCTCCGCGCCGCGAACCCTGCTCGGACACGCCTTTGACCTGGCCGGAGCTAGGGTGCACAAGCATCCGCGTCCGGGCACTGCCGGTGTGCGCAAGCGCGCCGGATTACCATCGGGTGCGTGGCGGGGCTGGTCGGGGATGGTTCGGCTGGCGTGGTGTTGGTCGGTGGCCGCTCCTCGCGAATGGGCACGGCGAAAGCCGAACTGGAATGGCACGGCTCCACCTTGCTTCGCCGCACTCTCGGCGTACTCAACCGCTCGATTGAAGGGCCGCTGCTGATAGTCCGCAGCCCCGGCCAACCACTAGCCGAGATTCCGCCGCACGTGGAGGTGGTGGACGATCCTGAGCAAGGGCGGGGACCGCTGCAGGGCATCGCCGCGGGCCTGGCCGCGCTGGCCGGCCGGGCGCATACGACGTTCGTCTGCTCCACCGACCTACCGTTCCTGCATCCCGCGTTCGTCCGCAGGGTGTTGACCGCGCTCACCGACGACCTCGACGTCGTACTTCCAGTCGCCCGCGGCTATCCGCAGCCGCTGGCCGCCACTTACCGGATCACTCTCGCGCCACTGGTCGCTGACCTGCTGGCGGCCGGTGAGCTGCGCTTGAACCTGCTGTTTCGCCGGTGCGCCACGTTGCGCCTGGACGAGGCCGCATTGCTCGCGGACCCGGTGCTGGCCACCGCCGACCCGGCGCTGGATTCGGTCGTCAACGTCAATTCCCCTGACGAGTACCAGGCTGCCCGGCAACGTCCAGCGCCGCAGGTCATCGTGCAGTGCAGCGGCGTTGGGACCACCAACGGTCACAGCGGGCCGCGCACCGTTCGGGCCGCCACACTATCCGGCGCCGCCGCTGCGGTGGGTCTCGTGCTGCACAGCCGACTGATTGCCACGCTCAACGGCGAGGCGATCTGCCGCAACAGCGATGTGCCACTGGTTACCGGCGACACTATCGCCTTCAGCTGTGCAGACGCAGGTGGGTGAACCGATCAGCCCGCAGCCTAGGCCGGGCGAGGCGGTGGCCTTTCCCGGACGAGGATCGAGGCCACCGCCGGACGAGCGCAGATCACCCGCTACCCGAGGACGCCTCCTAGCTAGTAGGCCCCTTTATGCGCTTTATCGTTCCGGAGATCGTTCCTGAAGTCCGGTCCTTCGAGATGAATTGGTGTTTCAAACGGGCGGCAGTCGCCGTGGCAACCGCTGTAGCAACCGCCGCCGTAGCTCTGTCCGCAGCTGCCACCCATTGCAAAGATGTCTGAGATCCTCATGTGGTGTCCTTCCCCCTTTGTCGTGTGATGGAGAAGCTGCGCCGGCGAAAAGACCTGGATCAACTCAGGGTTGGGCGCTACCAGTGCCCCTAAGAGTGCGCAGTCGACACGCTGTCCGGCAGTTGCGATCTGACGGAAGTGCGCCCCAAGGAACGCGGCATGAGATGATGCGGCTGTCATCGACGCGTTCTAGCGGCCTCGTGCCCTGTACCCCGATGCGTGTCAGCAGCTTGTCGATCGCCGCACTTGGCAGCGCCTGTTGAGATGACCTGAGCTAGCTCCCCCTACTCTCCGTGGTCACGCATGCTTGAAAATAAGCCATCAGAGTGATGCGCGCAACAATAACTATGCGTATTGAGCCACCACCCACCGTTAGCGGTGCAAGGGCCTCACCTCCAGACCGCGGCCGGGGCGGTCCGGCCGGTGCGGAGGGCGTGGTGCTGGTCAGGTCGCCGTTCCTGGTAGTCACCAGGCTGAATGGCGAGGCGATCTGCTCCGGCGGCGACGTCCACGGTTAACCGGGACACCGTCGTCTTCGGCTGCTCAGACGCGGGCGGGTGAGCCGGCGCAACCCGACCGCGGTGGGGCGCGCACGCACCGCGCTACCAAATATCGGTAGCGCATCCGTTGGGCAGGGGTCTGACCTGTGCCGGGTATGGACTGCGATCAAACGATTACGCAAAGTTGCCATTGCAATCACCACTCGGATGGCTTACTTTCGAGGTTGCTTGACCACGGGGAGTAAAGGGGGAGCCAGCTCGGATCATCTTGGGGGTTGTTACCGAGCGCGGCGATCGACAAGCTGCCGTGTCGTGACGGGCTGCGCTGGCGCAGCTCACGACGTCTGACGGCATGAACGGCGTCACGCTCAGGTAGCTGCGGGCAAATGCGCAGGCTGATCTGAGGGCCCTTGCCTGCATGGCTGCTCCTCCATCAAACGAGAAAGGAGCGACATGAGGGTCTCGGAAATCTTTGCAAGGGGTGGCGGCGACTGGGGTAACAACGGATACCGTGGAGACACCGGCGGCCTTCAGACTTTTTTGCCTTATGGCACCGTCGAGAAGCCTGGCGGGTACTACCCGGACACCGGCCGCTGGGCGTACGTCAACCCGAACAGCTACAACTACGCCGGCGACGGCAGTGGCTACGGTTTCTCCCGCAGCCATGGACTGGACGGTTTCGTAGGGTAATGACGCCTGATGCCGATCGCCGTCCGTAGGTGTCGACCACCGGCTCAGGTTGCACAGACCGACCAGACGACGCCTGGCACGGCCAGATGCTGTGGTCGTCACGGCCGACAGCAGAGCCGACCATGCGGACAGTGATGGTCTGCTCGATGGCGGGCGGGGCATGCCCGCCACCGGGCTGAGGCGCGACGCGGCTGTGTTCACGCTGCGTGTTCTTGCGTGTACTCAGAGTTGCTTATTGCAATCACCCTCCGTATCCCTTATTTTGTGTGTGCTTGACCACGGAGAGTAGGGGGCCAGCTCGGATCACCTAGGGGGATGCCGCCGAGTACAGCGGGTTGACCGCTGCCGGTGTGGTGCTGGGGAAGAGTTCGCTAGGACGCTGCATCGCGTCAACGTTTGGGGCGGAATCATCTCGCGGAACGGTCCCGGCGCCGCATCGCACGGATCGATGAAGTCTGCCGACTTCTCGCTGTGACGCGGCGACGTATTATTTCCTCACGTCGGGTCTGGGTCTTTTTCCTTGCATGGCTTCTTCATCGAGCGGGAATAAGGAGCGATATGAGGATCTCAGAAGTCTTCGCAATGGGTGGCGGCAGTGACAACGGCGCTAGCGTCCCAGGGTACAACTGCAACCGTGACGACTGCACCTACGGTTTCTATCCCTACTTCAACGGCTACGACTACAGCCGGGACTACGGCCGCAAGCCGTTCTACTACGACGGGTACAACTACGGCGGCTACACCTACCGCGGCCGCTACCGGTTGCTGGGAATCCTGTAGTCACAGGTCATCGGCGGTGGCCCGAACCTCCTCTATTGGGTAAGGGCCACCGCCTCGCCGTGTTCAGAATCCGACGCGGCACGATCGCGGCCAGAGTAGAGTCGGCAGCCGGACCGAGAGAGTGGAGCAGCTGTGTGGGAGATGCTGCGGTCGATGGTGCGTCCGGCCTCGGCTGACGGCGGCCTGGTGGAGGCGGCGCCGGCCGCGAGCCTGCGGGAAGTCTTCCGGCGGTTCTGGCCCGATGCTCGGCCGTTCTGGCGGTGGTTGTGGCTGAGCCTGGTCTTGATCATTATCACACCTCTGGTGGATACCGGCGCGATACTGCTGTTCAAAGTGCTGGTCGACAAGGTGTTGACCCCGCGGGATTTCTCCGCGTTCCCGCCGGTGGCCGCAGCGTTCGTGGGTATCACCCTGCTGGTGGGAGCCTTGGGTTTTTTCGGGACGTATCTGGGAGCGTGGATCGGGGAGCATTTCCTGCACCGCATGCGCACTCGGGTGTTCGCGCATCTGCACACCCTGTCGGTGAGCTTCTTCGATCGCCGCCCCCTGGGTGATCTGCTATCGAGGCTTATCGGTGATGTGGCCGCAATTGAAAGCGTGGTCCTTTCCGGAGTCATCGGGCTCATCGCCAACGTGTTCAAGATTCTGGTATTCGCCACGGTGCTGTTCTTCCTGGATTGGCGCCTGGCGTTGGCGTCGCTGCTCGCGGTACCGGTGTTCTGGCTCGCCGCCCGGATATTCGCCCGGCGCATCAAGATCGCTTCTCGGGAGGTTCGCCGGCGCGCGGGGTCGATCGGCGTGGTGGCGGAGGAGAGTCTGGGTAACGCCACCTTGATCCAGGCGTACGGCCGAGAGGGCGCCGAGCTGGACCGCTTCGCTGCGCAGAGTATTGGCAGCGTCAACGCCGAGCTGGCAGCCACCCGGCTGGGCGCGATGTTCTCCCCCCTGGTGGACCTGGTCCAGGTGCTCGGCGTGCTGACCATTCTCGGGGTGGGTATCTGGGAGTTGACCGCCGGGAACATCACGCTGGGCGGGCTGCTGGCTTTCCTGGTGTTCCTGTCTCAGCTGTACGGGCCGGTGCAGGGGCTGGGTGCGCTGTCCACCTCCCTGTTCGCCGCCGCCGCGGCCGCCGAGCGGATCATCGAGCTGCTCGACGAGCAACCCAGTGTGACCGGTCCGGAGCACCCCATTCCGCTCGGCCGGGTCCGCGGGCAGCTGCGCCTGGACCACGTCAACTTCACTTATCCGCACACCGAGAACGACGTCCTCAAAAACGTCAGTTTCACCGCCCAGTCCGGCCAGATCACCGCCATCGTGGGCGCCAGTGGGGCGGGCAAGACCACCCTGCTCAAACTGCTGTTGCGGTTCTACGATCCGACCACCGGCAAGATCACTCTCGACGGTCATGATCTACGCGAGCTGGATCCCGGCGAGCTGCGCGCCAACATCGCGATCGTGCTCCAGGAGACTCTGCTGCTCGACGGCACCATCGCCGACAACATCCGGGCCGGCCGCCCCGAGGCCACCAAAGACGAACTCATCGCCGCCGCGAAAGCCGCCGACGCGCACGAGTTCATCGCAGCGCTGCCCGAGGGCTACCAGACCCGCGTCGGGCAACGCGGCCGGCTGCTGTCCGGTGGGCAACGCCAACGTATCGCGATCGCTCGCGCGATGATCCGCGATGCGCCCATCCTGCTGCTGGACGAACCCACCACCAGCCTGGATGCCGACGCCGCCCAGCGGATCCTCGCTCCGCTACGCCGGCTCATGACTGGGCGCACCACCATCATCATTTCCCATAATTTGCTCACCGTCTCCGACGCCGATCAGATCGTCTACATCGAGCATGGCCGCATCACCGAAACCGGCACCCACGACCAGCTCTTGACGAAGAACAACCAGTACGCCCACCTCTACCACCTCCACCACCCCGCTGACCCTTCGCACGGGCCCAGCCAGAACGGCCGGTTCGCCGGTACCGGAGCGCAATCCTGACACCTGAGTTCCAGGTACCGTGCGCTCGTGCGTGACGTCCCGGCGGCCCAGGCGCTCGAGGCGTGGCGCGCGGCCTGCGCCGCCGCGGGATGCCCGAACCGCGTAGGTACCGAGCTGCTGGGACTGGCCGAGGCGATCGGCCGGGTCACCGCAGAGCCGCTGTGGGCGCGGCGCAGTTCACCCGCGTTCGATTCAGCCGGGATGGACGGAATCGCGGTGCGCGCGGCGGACACCGCCGGCGCCAGCGCCGCTGTCCCGCTCACGCTGACCGACTTCGACCTCATCGACACCGGCGACCCACTTCCGGACGGGCGCGACGCGGTGGTGATGCGCGAGCACGTCCGCCCGGTCGCCAAAGGCGCTGAAGTGATCACGGCCGTGCCGGCTTACCAGCACGTCCGTTCCATCGGCGAAGACGTCGCGGCCGGTGAGTTGCTGGTAGCGCCAGGGCACCGGCTGCGCGCGGTCGATGTCGCCGCGGCAGCCGCCGCCGGGGTGACCGAGATCCTGGTCCGCCGCCGCCCGGTCGTCGCGGTGCTGCCCACCGGCGATGAGATCCGACCGTTGGGCTGCGAACCCAAGATCGGGGAGATCCCTGATACCAACTCGCTGATGCTCGCCGGGCAGGCCGCTGAACACGGCTGTGCCGTGCTGGCGCTGCCGATCGAGCCGGACGATCCCGAGCGGATCGCTGCTGCGGTACTCGGTGCCGCGCAGCGGGCCGACCTGGTAGTGATCGTCGCCGGATCCAGCGGCGGCCGCAGTGACCACACCGCGTCGGTAGTGGCCCGGGTGGGCACCCTGGCCGTGCACGGCGTGGCGGTGCGTCCCGGGCACCCGGTGGTGCTCGGAACCGTGGGTAGCACCGCCGTGCTGGGTGCTCCCGGGTACCCGGTCTCGGCTGCGCTGAGCTTCGAGCTGTTCGCCGCCCCGTTGTTGGCGGCTCTTCAAGGCACCACAACCCTGACTCGCCCGCGGGCGAGGGCCACGCTCGCACGCCCGCTCGTCTCCCCGATAGGCAAGGACGACTGGGTGCGGCTCCGGCTGGGCAGGGTCGGCGGGCGGCTGGTGGCCACGCCGCTGCCGCGCGGTGCAGGAGCGCTGACCTCGCTGGTGCGCGCCGATGGGCTGGCGATCGTCCCGATAGGGCAAGACGGCCACCACGCCGGCAGCGAGGTCCAGGTGCACCTGCTGCGCGGGCTGGCTGAGATCGACCGCACCATCGTGGCCATCGGCTCGCACGACCTCGTGATCGACCTCGCCGCGGCGGCGTTGCGCGGTATCGACCCGGCCGTGACGCTCACCTCGTCCACTGTCGGCTCGCTGGCTGGGCTGCACGCCCTGCGCGACGGTCTGTGTCACCTGGCCGGCTCACACCTGCTCGACCCGGATACCGGCGAGTACACCCTGCCCTACCTGCCCCGGGTGCTCGGCGACGTCGACGTCACGGTGGTTCGCCTGGTGCACCGCGAACAAGGGCTGATCGTCGCGGCGGGCAACCCGCTGGAGATCTCCGGTCTCGCGGACCTGCGCCGTCCGGGGCTGCGTTACGTCAACCGGCAACCCGGGGCGGGCACCCGGGTGCTGCTCGACCACGAGCTGCGCCGCCGGGGCATCGAGCCTGTCGACGTCGCCGGCTACCGGCGCGAGGAGCGCACCCACCTCGCTGTCGCGGCGGCGGTGGCCGCCGGGCGGGCCGACGCCGGGCTGGGCATCCTCGCCGCCGCGCGGGCGCACGGGTTGGACTTCGTGCCCGTGGCACGGGAGCCCTACGACTTGGTGCTGACCCGCGAGACCTACGATTCGGCGCTGCTCGCCCCCCTCCGGACTGTCCTAGCAGACCCCAACTTCCACAGCGCCATCCAGGCCCTACCCGGCTACTCCACCACCGAAACCGGCCACCTCATCCTCTGAGACCGCAGTCTGGATGCAGATTGCTGTTTCCGGCCCGCAAAACTGCAATCTGCATCCAGAACGCGGTAGGTGACAACGCGGTAGGTGACGGAGTGTGGTGGGATTCAGGTATGGAAAATCCAGTGCAGAATGTGACGTTTGCGAGCAATGGACGGACTGCGCATGGGTACCTGGCGCTGCCGGAAAGCGGACGGGGACCGGGTGTTGTGGTGATCCAGGAGTGGTGGGGGCTGACCAGCCACATCGTCGATGTGACCAACCGGCTGGCAGCTGAGGGCTTCGTCGCCCTGGCTCCCGACCTCTACGGCGGCACCACCACCCACGACGCCGATGAGGCGGGCAAGCTCATGCAGCAACTCCCGGTCGATCAGGCGGCCCGTGACCTGGGTGGCGCGGTGGACTACCTGCTGGGCCACGATGCGGTCACCAGTTCGAAGGTCGGCGTGGTCGGGTTTTGCATGGGCGGTGGCTTCGTGCTGGTGCTCGCTGCACAGCAGGGCGACAAGGTCGGCGCCGCGGTCCCGTTTTACGCAGTCCTCAGCGAGCAATACCCCGACTTCGAGAACCTCTCCGCCCCGGTGCTCGGCCACTTCGGCGAGCAAGACGACTTTCAGAGTCCCGATCAGGTCCGCGAGCTGGCGGCGACCATCGAGCAGCAGTCCGGGCAGCGGCCTGATTTCCGCTTCTACCCGGCCGGGCATGCCTTCTTCAACGATGAGAGCCTGCTCGGCACCTACGACCCCGACCAGGCCGCCAAGGCATGGGAAGCGACGGTAAGTTTCCTCCGCGCGCAGCTGGGAGGTCCCGACGCGCGGTGAGAGGCACCGGCGTGGTTCGTGGCGTGATGGGTCGGGTCTTGCTTGTCGCCAGGGTGATCGTTGACCGGGATGTCCGCGGGGCAGCCCACGGCTGCAACGCTAACTGGAAACGCCTACGCTGCTGCGCCTGCCTCGATTCCGGCTGGGGCGGTAGCCGAACAAGATTCCTCGGGACAGGTCCTGGCCTATCTTCCACGAGACGGACTCGAACAGGTCCAGCGCGAGATTGCAGACGTGGGTCCGACGTCCAGGCCTCAGATGTCCATGCTGAGGTCGTCCCGGATCCGGCGGGCGAGCGACTCGTCCATCAGCAGCCGAGCGACCAGAGCACGGATGACGTCTTGGCCGGTCACCCGGGGGGTGCCGATGATCTCGGCGGCCTCGACGCACCACTGGGTCAGCTGGGCATGGTAAGTCGGGGACAGGTCGACGCTGCGCCGTACGGGCTTGGTGCGGCCGGTGTCTGACCAGTGGAGGTTCTGAGGAGCCAGATCAACATACCGATTCTGTGGCTGAGCTGCGCGGGTCCGGCCGGCGGCATGGTTGGCTGCGTTGCTCATCAGGACCTCCCTATGTGAAACATTCGTCCCGGGTTGGGAAGTGGTTCGAGATCGTTGGCTGGGACGCGATGCGGGCAGCCGTGCACACTAAAGGGGTCTATCGGTCGAGTTAAGATCATTTTATGCCATCACTATCAGTGATAGTGTTCGGTCGGTTCGGGGGCCTGTGTTCTGGAAGGATGATGATGTTGCACGATTCCCGACCCGGATCCGAGCTCACGCGTCGCGCTGTCGTCGCAGGCTCCGGGATCCTGGCTGTGTCGGCTGCGCTCGCCGCGTGCAGCAGCGACCGCAAGCCGGGCGCGGCGCCCGCGTCGCCGGAGTCCTCGACGTCGACTGCGCAGCCGCCTTCAGATTCCGCGGCACCCACCGGTAAGCGGCTCGCCTCCACCAGTGACATCCCGGTCGGTGGCGGCAAGGTGTTCCCCGCGGACAAGGTGGTGGTGACCCAGCCGACGCCGGGCACGTTCGAAGCATTCTCGGCCATCTGCACGCATCGGGGGTGCACGGTCAACAAGGTCGCTGATGGCACGATCGACTGCCCGTGCCACGGCAGCAAGTACGCCATCAAGGATGGCTCGGTGGTGAACGGCCCTGCGCAGCGATCGCTGGCAGCGCGTCAGATCACAATCTCCGGGGACGCGGTGGTGCTGCAGAGCTGAGCGTGGCTCAGCGCCAGGAGGGTAGCCACAACTCGGCGTTCCAGTGCTCCTGAGTGATCGATCCGCCGGTCAGGATCGGCCAGAGCCAGGCGAAGTTCGCCACCACCAGCCCGACGTACAGCGAGACCACCAGCAGCCCGGTCCCGCGCCGCTCGGTTCCGTCGGCGACCCGGCCGAGAATTTCGCCGAGCACCAGTGTCACCGCGATCACCAGAAACGGCGCCGCCGGCGTCATGTAGAAGAAATACATCTGGCGGTGGATGTTGCCGAACCAAGGCAGCCAGCCGGCGGCGTAGCCGGTCAACGCGGCGGCATAGCGCCAGTCCGGCCCGCTGGTGGCCCGCCACAGTGCCCACGCCAGCACCGGCAGGGTGAGCCACCACAGTGCCGGGGTGCCGATGAGCATCACGGTTGCCACGCAGTCCCGCCGCCCGCAGCCCGGGGCACCGGCGCCAGATTGGTAGTAATAGAGCATCGGCCGCAGCCCCATCGGCCAGCTCCACGGCTTGGACTCCCACGGGTGCGGATGGGCCGGCGTGAACAGGTGCTCATGAAAGCGCAGCACCGCAGCGCTGTAATACCACAGCCCCCGCAGCGCTTCCGGTATGAAGGAAAACGGGCTCCCGGCACCGATCTGGTTGCCTACCACGTGCCGGTCGATCGCGGTTTCGCTGCTGAACCAAGCCCACCAGGTCGCCAGGTAAGCGCCGACCGGCACCACCACCAGCGCCCACGACACCGGCCCGAGATCCCGCGCCAGCATGCCCGCCCAGGGCCGGCGCACGCCGGCGGCGCGCCGCGCGCAGGCGTCCCACACCAGGCTCAGCACCGCAAAGGCGGCGAGGTAGTACACCCCGGACCATTTCGTCCCGCAGGCCAGCCCGAGCAGCACCCCGGCGCCGAAGCGCCACCAGCGCACTCCCAACCGGGGGCCGAAGTCGGTATCGGCGATGCGCCTTTCCCGGACCACCGTGGCCAGCCGCTGGTGCACCTGTTCGCGGTCGACGATCAGGCAGCCGAACGCGGCGAGCACGAACATCGCGAGGAAGATGTCGAGCATCCCGATACGGGACTGCACCTGGCTGACACCGTCGGCGATGAGCAGCACCCCGGCGATCCCACCCAGCAGCGTCGATCGGGTCATCCGCCGCACGATCCGCACGATCAGCAGCACGCACAGCGTGCCGGCCAGCGCGGCGGACAGCCGCCATCCCCAGCCGTCATAGCCCATCACCGCCTCGCCCAGCGCGATGAGCTGCTTGCCCAGCGGCGGGTGCACGACGAGCTCGTAACCCGGGTTGTCCTCCACCCCGCCGTTGCGCAGCATCTGCCAGGCCTGCGGAGCGTAATGCTTCTCATCGAACACCGGGGTACCGCGATCGCTGGGCAGGCCCAGGTTCCACAGCCGCACGACGCCGGCCACCAGGGTCAGGGTCAGCGTGACCACCCAGCCCCGCATCCGGTCGGTCAGCGGGCGCGGTAACAGCCGCGCAAGCCGACCGTCCGGCCCCGACGCTGTCAGCGCCGCCTGGGGGTCGGCACTCGCCTCCCGGACCATCGTCACGGGAGGAGATCGTAGGCTCGGATCCGTGCCCCGCAACCCGGACTCTGCCGTCTCCGTTGTCTGCGGCTCTGAATCAGCAGCTGGTGGGGCGCTGGTGCTGGCCGCCACTCCGCTCGGGGACTCGCGGGACGCCTCGCCCCGCTTGGTGGCGGCGCTGGGCAGCGCCGACGTGGTGGCTGCGGAGGACACTCGCCGATTGCGGGCGCTCGCCGCGGCGTTGCAGGTGACCGTGCGTGGCCGGATCGTCTCGCACTACGACGCGGTGGAGGCCGCGCGCATCCCCGCGCTGCTGGCGTCTATCCGCGGTGGCGCGACGGTGCTGGTGGTGACCGATGCCGGGATGCCCGCAGTGTCCGATCCAGGTTTCCGGCTGGTGGCCGCATGCGTGCAGGAGGGATTGCGGGTGACGTGCCTGCCCGGCCCGTCGGCGGTGACCACCGCACTGGCCGTGTCGGGGCTACCCTGTGACCGATTCTGCTTCGAGGGTTTCCCGCCGCGCCGGGACGTTGCGCGCCGTCGGTGGTTGGCCGGACTGGCCGCCGAAGCGCGCACCTGCGTGTTCTTCGAGTCGCCGCACCGGTTGGCGGCGACGCTGGCCCAGGCTGCGGACGTGCTGGGTGCCGACCGTGGCGCCGCGGTGTGCCGGGAGCTCACCAAGCCCTACGAGGAGATCCGCCGTGGCGCGCTGGGCGCGCTCGCTGAGTGGGCGGCCGGCGGGGTGCGCGGCGAGATCACCGTGGTGCTGGCGGGTGCGCCGCTGCCCGGTCCGCCGGAGGTGGCCGACCTCGTCGACGAGGTGAGCGAGCGGGTGGCTGCCGGGCAGCGGCTTAAAGACGCCGTGACCGCGGTGGCTACCACCTACGGCGTCTCCAAACGCGACCTGTACCAGGCGGCGGTGGACAGCTCGTGATCGGTGTGCTGGGCGGCACCGGGCCGCAGGGCAGCGGTCTCGCGCTGCGCTGGGCCGCCGCCGGGTTGCGGGTGGTGATCGGATCCAGGGACGCCGGGCGGGCGGAGAACCTCGCTCGGGAGTTGGCCGAGCGAGCCGGTGTGGCCGTCGATGCTGTTACCGGGACGGACAATGCTCAGTGCGCGGCCCGAGCGGGCATCGTGCTGGTTGCAGTGCCGTGGGATGGGCACGACGCGCTGCTCACCGCGCTACGGAAACCGCTCGCTGACAAGATCGTCATCGACTGCGTCAACCCGCTGGGCTTCGACGGGCGCGGACCGTACCCACTTGGGGTCGAGGAAGGCAGCGCCGCGCAACGGGCCGCCGCGCTGCTACCCGACTCCCGGGTGGTCGCGGCGTTTCACCACGTCTCGGCGGTGATCCTGGCTGACCTCTCGATCACCCAGGTGGACTGCGACGTGCTGGTGCTCGGCGATGATCGAGCGGCCGTCGATCAGGTTCGGACCCTGGCCGACGCGATCCCAGGGGTGCGCGGCGTGTATGGCGGCCGGCTGCGCAACGCCGGCCAGGTGGAGGCGCTGACCGCCAATCTGATCGCAGTCAATCGCCGCTACCGCACGCACGCCGGCATCCGACTCACCGCCCTACCTCCTCCCTGACCCCGACATGGAGACATATCGTGGTCAAACGCGTCCCCGTAGCCCCGGTATGTCTCCATGTCGGGGTGTGTGTGGAGGCGGGGTGCCGGGGCGTGCAGCAGACTGGCGCCATGAGCGCGGATGACCCGTACCGGTGGCTGGAGGACGTGACCGGTGAGCGGGCCTTGTCCTGGGTGCGGGAGCGTAACGCCGAGACTGTTGCGGAGCTGACTGGCGGAACCCGGTTCGCGGCGCTGCAAGCCGAGATCCGCGAGGTGCTGGACTCGACCGACCGCATCCCGTACATTGCCCGGCGCGGCGAGTACCGGTACAACTTCTGGCGCGACCGCGAGCACCCGCGCGGCCTGTGGCGGCGGACCACGCTCGCCGAGTACCGCAAGGAAGCACCGGACTGGGAGATCCTGCTCGACGTTGACGCGCTGGCCCGCGACGAGGACGAGAACTGGGTGTTCCACGGCGCCCAGTGCCTGCGGCCCGACTACCGGTGGGCGCTGATCTCGCTGTCGCGCGGTGGTGCGGACGCGTCGGTGGTGCGGGAATTCGACATCGAGCGCCGCGAGTTCGTCCCCGACGGTTTCGAGCTGCCCGAGGCGAAATCCGTGGTGGACTGGATCGACACCGACCATATCTACGTCGCCACCGACTTCGGCCCTGGAACGCTGACCAGCAGCGGCTACCCACGCACCATCCGGCAATGGCGGCGCGGCACGCCGCTGGCCGAGGCACACCTGGTGTACGAGGGCAAACCCGACGACGTCAGCGTATCCGCCTATCACGACGATACTGAGGGTTTCGAACGTGATTTCGTCCGGCGCACGCTGGAGTTCTACCGTTGCGAGTGGTATCAGCGCTGCAGGCAGGGGCTGCGCCGTGTCGAGGTACCGGACGACGCGATAGTCGGCGTGCACCGGCAGTGGCTGCTGGTCGAGCTGCGCAGCGACTGGACGATCGGCCAGACCTATCCCGCGGGTTGCCTGCTGGTAGCCGACTTCGACGAGTTCATGGCTCGGGGCGCCGATGGCGCAGGGATGCGGGTGCTGTTCACCCCCGACGAGCGCACCTCCCTGTCGGGCTACAGCTGGACCCGCCACCACCTGATCCTCGAGGTGATGCGCGACGTGGTCAGCCACCTGTTGGTGCTGACGCCGGCCGAAGGGTGGCGCGCCGTGCCGCTGACCGGTACCCCAGCGCTGTCCCGTGCGAGCGCACACGGCACCGATTCACACGTCGACGACGAGTATCTGGTCGACGTCGACGGTTTCCTGACGCCGTCGACCCTGGCCATCGGCACCATCGGTGACGGGCCGGCCGCCGTGCTCAAGCAGGCACCGACCTTCTTCGGCGCATCCGGTTTCACCGTGCACCAGCACTTCGCAGTCTCCGACGACGGCACCCGGATCCCGTACTTTGTGGTGGCGCCCGACTTGCCGGTGCCAGCCGGCGGCTGGCCAACCCTGCTCTACGGCTACGGCGGTTTCGAGGTGTCCCTGCAACCGGGATACCAGGGTGCCCTGGGCCGCGCCTGGCTGGCCCGCGGTGGCTGCTACGTCAGCGCGAACATCCGCGGAGGTGGTGAGTACGGTCCGCGCTGGCATTCCGTCACCCTCAAGCACAACCGCCACCTGGTCTATGAGGATTTTGCCGCGGTGGCCCGGGATCTGGTCGCTCGCGGCGTCACCACACCGGCTCACCTCGGCGCTGAAGGCGGCAGCAACGGCGGATTGCTCATGGGCGTGATGCTCACCCATTACCCGGAGTTGTTCGGCGCCATCGTTGCTGCGGTCCCGCTGCTGGACATGCTGCGCTACCACACGCTGCTGGCCGGTGCCTCCTGGATGGCCGAGTACGGCGACCCCGACGACCCGGCAGATCGGGAGCACCTGCTGCGTTTCTCCCCGTACCACCAGCTGCACGCCGACCGCCGCTACCCGCCGACGCTGCTGACCACCTCCACCCGCGACGACCGCGTGCACCCTGGCCATGCCCGCAAGCTGGTGGCCCGGATGCGCGAATACGGCCTGCCCGTCACTTATTACGAGAACATCGAAGGCGGCCACGGCGGCGCGGCCGACAACGAGCAAGCCGCCTTCATGTCCGCCCTGGCCTACGAATTCCTCTGGCGCCACCTCTCACCCTGAAACTTCCCTCGACATGGAGACATGGGGTAGCCGGTAAATGGGCGGATGCTGACGGACTTGAGGGGCGTCAGACAGCACCGTGTAGACCTCCCAGGGTTCAGCGCCCGGCCCGTGCACCCACACCTTGTCCTGCACGGCGTAGCAGCACGTCGTGGCGTCCTCTACCGCGGTGTCGAGCCCCGCGCCACCCAGCCGCGCAGTGGCGGCGCGAACCTGCTCGCTCGACTCGACCTCGATCCCGAGGTGATCCATCACGGTGGCCTGACCGGGATCGCCCTCGATGAGCACGAGCTTCAGCGGCGGCTCGGTGATGGCGAAGTTGGCGTAGCCGGGCCGTCGCTTGGCCGGCCCGACCCCGAAAAGCTTCCGGTAGAACTCGACCGACCCATCCAGGTCGGCAACTCGCAGGGCCAGCTGTACTCGGGACATCGCAGTCCTCCTTGTTTTGATATCTTTCGAACTTGCCCCTTGCTTTGAAGTTTGTCAAGATAGAACGATGTCGAAATATGCGGAGTCATCGGTGCTGTGCTGCACGCCGATGCTCCGCGAACCCCTGCCGATCGACGAGGCCGAGCGGCTTGCGCGGATGTTCAAGGCCCTCGGCGACCCGATCCGGCTGCGGCTGCTGAGCATGATCGCCAGCCACGAGGGCGGCGAGGCGTGCGTGTGCGAGCTGACCGGCGGCGGGTTCTCAGTGACCGGTCCCACCATCAGCCACCATCTCAAGGTGCTGCGCGAGGCGGGCCTGATCGAGGGTGCACGCCGCGGTACGTGGATCTATTACCGGGCGCTGCCCGACGCGCTGGGCGCGCTGGCTGCGGTACTCCAGACGGACAAGCCTGACCGGGTGACCGGGTGAGCGGGCGATCCACTCACCGGCCGGAGCTGGGGCGGCGGCTGGTCGCCGAGCTGATCGGCACCGGACTGCTGGTTACTGTCGTGGTCGGTTCGGGCATCGCCGCGCAGCGACTATCCCCGCACGAGACCGGGCTGCAGCTGCTGGAGAACTCCACCGCCACGGTGTTCGGCCTCGGCGTGCTGATCTTGTTGTTCGGGCCGGTATCAGGCGCGCACTTCAATCCCGTCGTCTCCGCCGCCGACTGGGCGCTGGGCCGCCATGCCGGCACCGGGCTGACGGGCCGCGACGTCGCCGGCTACGTCGCGGCGCAGCTGATCGGCGGCATCGCGGGCGCGGTGCTGGCCAACGCCATGTTCGACCTCGCCCCACTGCAGATTGCCACTACCACGAGGGCAAGCACGGGATTGTGGCTGGGCGAGATCGTCGCAACCGCCGGGCTGGTCGCGGTCATCTTCGCGCTGGCCCGCACCGGACGTGCCAGCCTTTCCGCAGCCACCGTGGCCGGCTACATCGGTGCCGCCTACTGGTTCACCTCCTCTACGTCCTTCGCCAACCCCGCCGTCACGGTGGGCCGGATGTTCAGCGATACCTTCGCTGGCATCGCCCCCGCCTCCGCCCCAGGGTTCGTCCTCGCCCAGCTGATCGGGGCCTTACTGGGCGCCGGCCTGGTCCTCGTGCTGTACCCCGACGCCGGCCACGCTGCCGGCGCCGTCGTCACCCCATCTGCCGGATCGCCGTCTCGAACGGGAGTGACGTGATCGGAGTCCTGTTCGTGTGCGTGCACAACGCCGGCCGTTCGCCGCTGGCCGCCGCGTTGCTCGACCCCCACGTCCAAGGCCGGGCATCACACCACTGGCCGCCCTCGTTCTCCGGACTCCATTCTCCCATCCGGCGGATGTCGGTGATCAGGTCGTAGACGGTGGCCGGATCCGCCGCGACGTGCCTGCCGGCCCGCAACTCGATCATCACGCGGTCCCTTCAGTGCTGTGCCCAGTGCTGTGCGCGTATTCCTGCTGGCGGCCTTCGTCCCAGTCGCCGGTGCAGTACACGGTGAGCTCGCTGATCCGCCCGTCGCTGACGTCGGCACGCAGCATCTCCCGGCAGTACCAGTGCTGGCCGTCGTGTTCCCAGCGTTCCTCGAACTCGAGCATGAAGCCGTTCGGCATCGGATCGAGGCGAGTGGGGGTGACCTTGCCTGGGCAGGGGTGGCTGTCCTTACGCACCCCGATGAGATTCTCCAAGCCTCGCGACCGGATGCGCCAGGTCGGCAGACTGACGTCGAGCAACGCATCGGGGTGGAACAGGCCTTCGGGCACGGTGCCGGTTTCCAGGAAGGCGGTCATTTTCTTGCTGAGGTCGGCGATAACGGCGGTGTCCATGGTTCACGCCCCGCCGCTCACGCCGGCGGCCTTGGCGGCCTCAAGGTTCTTGCCTATAACGGCCATGGTTGCGTTGAGCGCGTCAGTGGGGCTGAACTCGATCAGCTCGGTGCCCGCGAACATCAGCGGCAGGTGTCCCGGACGGCCGTAGTAGGCGTCACCGGCCTGGTAGACCTCGTCGTGATCGGGGTAGCGGAAGATCACGCGTCCGGCGACGACGACGCCCCAGTGCGGGCACTGGCAGCGGTTGTCGGGCAGGCCCTCGAACAGCGGGCCGGGGTCCATGTCGGCCTTGTGGGTTTCGTACCCGACGGTGTATCCGTCGAGTTCGACGTAACGGCCTTCGATGACAGGTTCGTCGATGGCGATGGGGGCGTCGGCCTTGCTGGTGCGGGGCATAGCGGGCTCCTTAGCGCTATAGCGGGACACCGCATAGGCGTCAGAGCCCCCCGCACGGTGTCAGGTCGGATCTGACACCGATCAGTGCACCGGCACAGCCGGGTCGTACACGCAGAACGTGCCGGTGCGCACCGAACGCGAGAGGTGTTCGCCGAGGTCGGGATCGGCCCGGCCGATGCGGCGGATCGCGTCGCGGATGCGGGTGGTCACCGCGGTCCGCGCGCGCTCGGCGGGGGAGCCCGTCCGCCGGGCCCGACCGCCTAGGCCGTAGGCGGCGTTCAGCGCGGTAAGCAAGGCGTCGCGTTCGGCGGCCAGCCGCGCGCTGCGTTCGGCGTCACCCATAGCGTCGGCGTCGTCGGCCTCGTGTTCGAGTTCCTGCAGGCGCCGCCGGTAGGCCGCTCGTGCGGTCGCATCCAGCACCTCACCGGTATCCGAGGGCAGGTGCAGCCCATCCTGGGAGGTCCCGCGGCGCTCGCCCAGGGAGGTGGCCAGGTCCAGCGCGGCGATCGACGTTCCCGGCCGGGCCAGCAGTCCCGCCAGGTCGCGCAGGCCCTTGCTGTCCCGCAACCGGAACTCGATGCCGCGGTGCCGGATGGTCCAGTAGTCGCCGTCGCGGCGAAAGACGTTGCCGTCGGCGAACTGCGGGTTCTCGGCTGGGATGCGCTGACGCAGCCGGGGCGCCCCGGCGGTGCCGGTGGGCTGGATGGCGG
>Ga0134125_10002595_pt1 | contig 21286 bp, 18 predicted proteins | sample KB31751_FD_96464 | JGI IMG/M metagenome (GOLD analysis project Ga0134125, IMG submission 96464) | Terrestrial soil microbial communities with excess Nitrogen fertilizer from Kellogg Biological Station, Michigan, USA - KB3-175-1 | ecosystem: Environmental > Terrestrial > Soil > Unclassified ... | reverse complement strand
GAATTCCCAGAAGGCGTCATAACGTCCGCAAGCAACATAGCAAAGGTCGAGGGCAGCTGAACCGGCGCGGCGCACGCCGTGGGATCGCAACGTGAGCTGGTGGTAGAAGTTGATGTTGGGGTTCTTGTGGCGCTTGTGGCTGGGAAAGCCGGTGGCGATGAGACTTTCCTGCAAGCGCGGAGTTTTCGAGACGCGAGCGGTCTTGCCGTTCAGGGTTGTACCACTTCCCTTTGCGGCGGCAAACATTTCGTCGCGGTTGGGATCATAGACCACGCCGGCAATGCGTTCACCGCGGAAATCAAGCCCCAAAGAAACGCAAAACACCGGATATCCGTGGGCAAAGTTCGTGGTGCCATCGAGAGGATCGATATACCAGCGATAGTCACTGCCGGTCTCGGTGCGACTGCCCTCTTCCCCGATCAGGTCATGGTCAGGCCAGCGCTGGCGAACATGTTCGACAATCAGGCTTTCTGAAGCCCGGTCCGCCTTGGTAACCAGGTCGGCATCGCCTTTGTACTCGATGGTTACCTTGCCGAAAAAAGACATGAGTAGGCCGCCGGCCTGGCGGGCCAGGTCCTGCATGTGTGTAAGGAAATCAGGTTGAAGCATTAACGGGTGCGACGCCCGTTATCTTCCGCGATGTACATGATCTCGTGCTTGAAGATAAACAGGTTGGGTGCACCCTCGCGGGTGAGCCGGATCATACCGGTGTCATAGTATTCAACCCAGCCGCGGAATGTCTCGCCGGAAAGCAGCTTCACAGCCACGGGCGTTTGCTTTTCACCCAGCGCTTTCAGATAGGTTGGTTCCATGCCGGTGTCATCAGGAGGAGGGGTCTTGCCTCCGGGTTTTTTGCCAAAAGCAGGTGCGCTCGAGCGGAAAGCCATGGGCACATTGTAGCCTGAAATGGGCAATGCCGGAACAAGTTGTTGGTGAGAACAAAAGTGACCTTCGTGTAAACACCCTAACTGAAATTGCCAAAATCGCCGGAATTGCCAGGATTTTCGATTGAAGGCTTTGCAATTTTACGCGATTGCCTGGCGATTTCACCCAGAATTGACGCTTTTCACCTCTTTTGGGGAAACTCAGTCTCTTGGTCGCTCACGCGAGACAGCAGCGAAGCCGATCCCTCAGCCTCACGCATCAATTTCTTTTTTGCCGAGCCCGGGGCCCCTGATCCGCGACGACCACTACGAGGGCTCAGCTTCGGGATGGCATGGCTTCCAATTGTCTTTGCTCACGCATTCTGACAATCTAAACTTCATTTCGCAGCTGACGTGTAATAGCCGGCGCGATTGCGAACCTGATAAGGGTTGCCGTCAGGGCCTTTGCCTGTGACTTCCACGGTGATCCGGCGAAAAGACGAATCAGATACTCGCCGGTTCGGGTAATAAGCCAGAAGATACTGAGTCCGCAGTTCCTCGCTGATCTGGCGGAAGGCCTGGTCCAGATCGTTGATGCCGGAAGCATAGTAATACTTGCCGCCTGTATCTCTGGAAATCTGAATCAGGGCGTGCTCGCCGCCAGTGTTGCGCCCGGCGTCGGCTTCTACCGGGACCACGATAATGCTGTACACAATGGCTTCTGCCTGCTGGGCGCGACGCAAGGCGTTGCTATAGTCGGTATGGCTCGTGGTGTCTCCGCCATCCGTGATCAGGACCAGCACTTTTCTGCCCTGGTGGTCAATCAGCGATTCGGCGCCGAGAAAGATTGCGTCGTACAGTGATGTGCCCGCCCCGGGTGTGAGCCGATCGATGCCGCGGTCAATAAATCTCATGTCGGAAGTAAAGCGGGTCAACTGGTCCACGTTTTCCGTGATTTGAAACAGAGACATCTGGTCCACGGGACGCATAATGGAACGAACGAATTTCTTGGCCGAGACCGTTTCCAGCTTGAGGTCGCGATGGGTGCTCTCGCTGGTATCAATCTCCAGCACGATGCTCAGTGGCAGCTCTGATTCCTTATCAAAGACGCTGATGGTTTGGGGTATACCATCTTCCAGCACCCGAAAACTATCTTTGTTCAGGTCGGCGACTGGAGCACCGTGGGAATCGGTGACGGTGGAAAACACGTTTACCAGCCGGACATTGACGCGAAAAGTCGGCTCCTGCTGCTGGCCTTCGTCCTGGCGTTGAGGATGCTGAGCGGATTGGGAATCCTGCGCTTGCTTCTCCTGTGCGCTGGTGGCAATTGCGGGCAAAAGCAGCACGCATAAAGTGAACTGCCCGAGAACAGCTCGAATCCGTATCATTTTGATTTCAGACCGCCTGAGAGCTCCTGTCAAACTTCACAGTGGTTCAGTAACAAGCCGTCCGGCCGGCAAGCCGGCAGAGCAGCTTCGGTTCTTCCTGATAAGAGCAGGTATTCTGTCCTGCTTAGATGCAATGTTTCGACAAAAGTCTATTTTGAGGCCTTCACACAAATTTATTGGGCTCCACGTGGTTATTTTTGGACCCTTACGTCGTCGGGGAACGGCTCACCATCGGCCCAGATTGCGCCACCTTCAAAATATTCCTTCTTCCAGATCGGGACGGTTTTTTTCAACGTATCAATCAGCCAGCGGGAAGCATCAAATCCGGCCGCGCGATGCGCCGATGCCACCACAATAACAATGCTTGCGTCGCCGATCTCCAGCCGGCCCAAACGATGGACAATGCGCACATCGCGCACGTTAAAACGTTCAAGTGATGCTTGAGCCAGCTTCTGCATCTCGTTAACTGCCATGTGCTCATAGGCCTCATAGACGAGATATAAAGTTCGCCTTCCGCGAGAGTTGTTGCGCACAACACCTTCAAAAACAATGATGGCTCCGTTTTCCGGATGATCCATCTCATCCCGGATGGAGCGGATATCAATCTCATGGCGCACAATGGCGCAATGTTGAGAACGCAACTCTTCGACTTTCTTGTCAGTATTCTTTCCGGCAGCTGTGAAACCGCCGCTTACCGGAGGAAGCAATCCGATTTCGTCGTCTTCATGCAGAACCGTTGCGGCAGCGGCATATTCCTGGTTCCGGGAGCAAGCAATGGAGTTCACGAGAGATGCGAATCCAGGAAAATTTTCCGAATAGTGAGACAGAACCGATGCAACTTGGCTGCCGGATGGAAGTTCGAGCGTCTCCTCAGGGCGGCCGACAATGTCTTTCAACTGCCCGAAGAACAGGACGTGAATCCGCATGAACTCAAGAATACCCGAATAGGCAACGGGTACTTAAGGCTAAATTCCGGGGGAACAATTGTTTGCCAATGGGTACGTTGGTAACGAGCTCTTGTGAACCCTGCGCGGCCCGCGCAACGTCTAATGATTAGCAGCGTTTGCTGCAATCACGTTTACGATTCATCCGGGGTGGAACACGCAGCCATTCCGGATGTTTTTTTTGCCGGGCGAGTTGAGCTGGACGGGCAGAATAGCTACTGTGCTATCGACTGGGAACGCCAAGAAAGCCGGTCATCTGCAAAGCAAGCATCCGGAACTGCTGAGGATCGCTGGCGAATCCCGCCTGGCCGCCGGAATAAGACGCCAGTTTTTCAAGCAGCGCCCGCTGATCGGCGCCATCCGCATTTAGTCCAATGCAATAGATTTTTACTCCGCTTACCTGAGAGCTGAGGGGAAGTGAGTCACTTCTGAGGTTCTCACTGCGACCGTCAGAAATGACCAGCAAAACACGGTTGTTGTTCTTTCCGATCCGTTTGAGGTGTCCGGCTGCGAAAGCAATGCCGTCTAACAGCGCCTTGCCGCGCTGCGGACGAAGCCCATTCATGGCCTGTTCCAGCAACTCGTCATTAGCCGTGAGGTCCTGCTCAAAATCGAGCTGGTTGCTGAACACGAGCACCGCAGCTTCATCTTCACCACGCAGATGTTTGATGACATCACGCAGCGTAGCAATGATGGCAGGACGATTCTGTTTTGTGAGCAGCGCGGTCTCAATCAGGATGCCGAGCGATACCGGCTCATAGGGCGTGACTATGCCGGGCTTCTTCTCAGGCGTGAGCTTTGTTCCATGGGTGTCAACATCCGCTGCGTCTGAAGGATGTGTCGGAATGGCGGAAGGCGGCAGGGCCGGGGGTACAAGCTTGGCTGTTTTTGTGGGCGATGGAGAGCTAAGAGTAGTATTCGGATTCCTCTGAGGCTGCGCTGAATTCGCTGCACCGGCCGGCGCCGATGATGCAGTCTGGGGCTGCGAATTATTCGTGCCCGACGGCAAAGATGCAGGGGCACCAGGCTTTGTGTTGCTGGCAACGGCGGGCGAAGACGACTGAGTGCTGGACTGCGTAGAGTTCGCTGTTGCCGGTGCGACTGGCGGAGCACCTGGTTGCGAGTTGCTGGCGACGATGGGCGCCGCCGGCTGAGGCGTGGGTCTGCTGGCCACAATCGGCGAACGTGCCCTTTCCTGACTTGGCACCACAGCTGCGGCGAGATAACGGTTCCAATCAGCGTCGGACCCACCTGCTCTGTGGTATTGCTTGCGGGCAAACTCCGCGATCTGCTGGCCTGCGGGAGTCCCCTGGGTGAGATCCGCAGCGCGGGCAAGATAGAGGAAGGCGTTCTGTGAATCAGCGTCGCCGCTCAAGAGCAATGCCAGACCGAGAGCGTAAGCATATTGCGGATTGGCGGGATCAACTGCGACGGCCTGTTGAAGAGGCGTTCGGGCAAGCTGATACTGCTGGCGATCAACGTAAGCCAGTCCGAGCGCGCCGTTCAGTGTGGATTCAACGTGGCGGCGAAGAGCGGCGAAGTCCCCCGGCAGCATTCCTTCGGGTTTACGCAGGGCCTCCATGGCGGTAAGAGCTCGCTGCGCGGCTTCGATGCGTTCCTTTCCTGCATTCCTATGATTGCGGGATTGTACAGGCTGTTCGGGTGCGCGATTTTGGGCAGCAATCGCCACGGGATTGCCCGCATCGAGTTTGAGCAAGTCCGCACCCCGCTGCTGTGCGTGTCCAAGACTGCCCATACGCGTGTAATCCCAGATAAGCACTTCGAGGGCGTCCTGTTTCAAAATGCCGTTCTCAGACATGGAAAGAAAGCGCTCGAGTCCGGCGATCTGCTCGGCCACCTGCGACTGCTTCATGGCGCTGGCATAGACCTCAAGGCTGGTCTGGGAATTCTGCCCAGAGGCCCATGTATCAAGTCCGAGGCTGAGGAATACCAACCCGGCAGCACAAAAAATAAGACGAGGCGAGTATAGGCGGCTCCTTTGGGATGGGATAGTGATACTCGCAAACATAAAAGCCCCCGGAAAGTGGACTGCGGATGTTTTGCTGTTGGATGCTGCTGGTCAGAGCCTCTGCTGGCTGAATGAGGAGGACTAAGGCAATTTCTGCTAAGAAAAGGCCGTCGACAGCAAGGTTCGGCCAAAAAGAGATCAGGCGCCCAACAAGAGGGCGCCTGTACGGAAGAATTTACTCCGTGGTTAGTTCACGTTCGTGAGTACCTGCTCCCGGGTCTCAGCATCCCGGCGTTCTTCCTGCTTTGACGTTGGAAGGGCGATGGCCAGAACCTCGTCAATCGTGCTCACAAAATGGACCCGCACACCCTCGAGTTGCTCGGGCGTCAGATCTTCCTCCACGTTCATTCTGTTATCGGCGGGGAAGATCACGTCGCGTACGCCCGCACGCTTGGCCGCCAGAAACTTCTCCTTCACGCCGCCGATCGGCAATACATTGCCGCTTAACGTGATCTCTCCGGTCATTCCGGTCAGCGGATGCACCGGCCGGTCCGTAAGCAGCGAAACCAGGGCCGTTGCCATGGTGACGCCGGCGGATGGACCGTCTTTGGGAATGGCTCCTGCAGGAACATGGATATGGAGGTCATTGTCCTTAAAGAAATCATCTGAAATGCCTAGCACCGCTGCATTGGATCGTACCCACGTGAGCGCGGCCTGCATCGATTCCCGCATAACTTCACCCAGCTGTCCTGTCATCATGAAGCCGCCTTTGCCTTTCATCTTGTTGGCTTCAATGAACAGAATGTCTCCACCTGACGGCGTCCATGCCAGCCCAACGGCGACGCCAGGGCGCTTGGTGCGTTCCGCAATTTCCGTATCAATGCGAATCTTGATCCCGCCCAGAAATTCCTGAACCACCTCGCGCGTTACTGTCAGTTTTTCTTTCTTCCCTTCTGCGATCCGCCGTGCCTGCTTACGACAGAGCGTACCGATGTTGCGCTCCAGATTGCGAACTCCGGCTTCACGAGTGTAGTGCCGAATGACGAACCGTACGGATTCTTCGGAAATCTCGATGATGTCACCGGTCAGCCCGTTCTCCTCGATCTGTTTCGGGATCAGGTAACGCTGTGCGATGTGAACCTTGTCATCTTCCGTGTAACCCTGCAGCTCAATGATCTCCATGCGATCGCGCAACGGTTCCGGGATGGTATCCAGCATGTTTGCTGTGCAGATAAACAGCACCTTTGAAAGATCAAAGGGTACGTCCAGATAGTTATCGCGGAAGGTTGAATTCTGTTCTGGGTCCAGCGTTTCCAGCAAAGCGGAAGACGGATCCCCGCGGAAATCACGGCCCAGCTTGTCTACTTCGTCCAGCACAAAGACGGGATCATTGGTTTCCGCGCGGCGAATGCCCTGGATAATCTGTCCAGGTAAGGCACCAATATAAGTACGCCGATGGCCGCGAATCTCGGCTTCATCGTGTACGCCGCCGAGCGAGAGGCGGACGAATTTACGTTCCAAAGCTCGCGCAATCGAACGTCCCAATGAAGTCTTGCCGACACCCGGTGGCCCAACAAAGCACAGGATGGGTCCTTTCATACTGGGTTTCAGCCGGCGCACAGAAAGATAATCCAGGATACGGTCTTTCACTTTTTTCAGGTCGTAGTGATCAGCGTCAAGGATTTCATGCGCCTTGCTGATGTCCACTTCCACGCCGCTCGATTTGGCCCATGGCAGTACCGCAAGCCATTCAATGTAATTTCTTGTCACTGAATAATCCGCAGCCATGGGTGACATTCTGCCCAGCCGCGCCAGCTCCTTCAGCGCTTCTTTCTTCACCTCGTCGGGCATACCTGCGGCTTCAATCTTCTGCCGCAGATCTTCCACGTCACGCTGTGTCTCGTCCTGTTCACCCAATTCTTTCTGGATGGCCTTCATCTGCTCGCGCAGGTAGTATTCCCGCTGCGATTGCTGCACCTGGTCCTGGACTTCCGTCTGAATCTTGTTGCGCAGCTGCTGGACTTCCAGTTCCTTTGCCAGATGCTGATTGATCTTCTGTAGTCTGTTCTGGACGTCAGGCGTCTCTAATATCTCCTGCTTATCTTTCGTCGAAAGGAAAGGCAGTGACGATGCGATGAAATCCACCAGCCGCCCCGGCTCTTCAATATTGATCGCCACTGTCTGGAGTTCGTCTGACAAAGTCGGTGACCCCGCCACGATCTGCTGGAACAGCGTAAGCACATTCCTTTGTAGCGCCTCGATTTCAGGCGATATCGCAGGCTCCGCATCTGCGATCAGGTCCAGGTTGGCCCGCATGAATGGCGTCAACTGGGTAAAGTCATTCAATTTGCCGCGCTGCAGGCCTTCTGTAAACACAAATAGGCTCTGATTCGGCATCTTGACGACTTTGTGAACCGTGGCAAGGGTGCCAATGTTGTAGAGATCAGCGGGCTGCGGCGAATCCACGCGCGCCTCGCGTTGTGCCACCACCAGAATGGTCTTTTCGTCACCTAAGGAATTGATCAGCTGAATGGAGCTTTCGCGGCCCACCGTCAACGGGAGGACCGCATGCGGAAATAGCACCGTATCGCGCACGGGAAGGACTGGAACGCCGTTCTTTTCGCCCTCTTCCTGCGTCCGCGCGCCTTCGGAAGCCCCTTCTAAAGCTATGACATCATTGATATTTTCGGAGGCCATTTTTAATCCTTGATAATAATACGCTCACATATTGATGACCGGGACCTTGGGAAAGATGCAACCACTGCCGGATCGCCTACTTGGCAATGATTTGGCGGATTCTACTCCAGCCGTTTGGCTGCCGCAAATTACCATTAGATAAACCCCTTTTGCACCATTTCAGGTGCATAGGTCCACAACACTAGCTCGCCATTTACGCAAAGTCGTGTACCGCCTGTCCATGTCGTTCGTCACATCAGGTTTCCCCAGGACCCAAAGGCACATGATTCACTTCGCGCGCGGGTAGATGCCGAGGACTTTGACAAAACCCGCAATTTCTTCCAGGTGTCTCAGGGCCAGCCGCATGGGTTCATCGTCGCCAAGCAAGACGTCAACAAAGAATCTGTACTCCCATGGCCGTCCCCTTACCGGGCGCGACTCAATCTTGCTCAAATCAAGATTACGCAGAGCAAAGACACTCAAAGCCTTGAACAGTGCTCCGGCTTCGTTCTTGAGCGAAAACGCCAGCGATGTTTTATCAGCTTTTGCGACGACCCTCTTTTTCTTATAGATCAGAAAGAATCGGGTCACGTTCCGGGGATCGTCTTCCAGGCCGGACATAAGAATCTTGCCGCCATATTCGCGTGCGGCTTGATTGCTGGCAATTCCAGCGGCATCGCGAAGCTTGTTCTCTATCACATGTTTCACACTTCCCGCTGTGTCATAGAAGGCAACCGGACGAACGCTCTTATGTTTCCGGAAAAAATTCCGGCATTGGTCCAATGCGACAGGATGCGAGAGAGCCTGGTGCAAGTCTTTGAGCTTCACACCAGGCGCCGCGATCAGGTTATGTTCGATCCGTAATAACAGTTCGCGGGCAATGAAAACTTCCCTCTCCAGCAGTAAATCAAGATGTTCGCCCACAGGTCCGGCCAGCGTGTTCTCTACTGGAATCACAGCAGCGCCTGCCCGTCCGCTGGCGACGGCATCGAACACTTCAATCGAGCGTCCACACGGCAACACATCGCAGCCTGGTACAAGTTTCAGTGCCGCTTGATGGCTGAATGCTCCGCGCTCTCCTTGGATCGCTACTTTCATCGCAACTAATAATAGCTTGTACTCGCGGTGCGCAAGCGAACCAAAGGGCCTGCCCCGTATGTTTCCTTGTATGACATGTCACGCAAATCCTGTTCTTCGGTCGTGTCGGGAACATCTCTGCCAGCGAACCATCTCAGCCGCACAACCTGGACAATTGGTTGCCCATACTCAGGTGTGAAACCAGGCTATTTGCTGACGCGCAGCTCTCGATTTTTGACAACTGCGATTTTGAAATCCGCTTCCAATTGGGGCAAAGAGAGAAATACTCGCCGAGGTGACGAGATGCTTTGGACAATTTTTGTAATCCTCCTTGTTCTGTGGCTGCTGGGAGTCGTCAGCAGTTACACCATGGGCGGGTTCATTCATATATTGCTGGTTCTGGCGGTAATCGCCTTGATTTTCCAGCTGATTAGCGGGCGACGAACGGTCGTTTAACAAAACCCGTACATTCACTAACCAACGCCTGGATCTGTGCGACGATCCCGGACGTTGCACACTTGCGCCAACGTAAGAATCGGAGGAGGACGTAATGGACAAGGATCGTATCAAAGGTAAAGCTGAAGATATCGCCGGTCGCGTTAAACGCCAGACAGGCGAGTGGACCGGTAACGAAAATGCCCAGGCTGAAGGCGCCGCGGAACAACTGAAAGGCAAAGCACGGAACGCACTGGGGAAGGCGAAAGACGCAGTGCGTGATGCTGCGGATGACATGAACAAGGCCGACCGCCGGGACGACGATCTGGACCGTGACAAGAATGCTGCTTAGCTCAATTTAACGACAGCGGTAAAAAGGCGCTCCGAACAAGGGCGCCTTTTTCACACGACTTCAACCAGGAGATTTCCAGCCTTATCGGCTTGAAAGGTTAAACCCGGCGGTATCACCGTAGTTGCGCTATATTCGGTAACAATTGCAGGCCCGCGATATTTTTGGCCACGTTTCAAGAGCGTGCGCGGCACAATTTGAGTTCGCCTGCTTTTGCCGTCGAACCAAACTCGCGAGAAAGCCTGGCGCAATGCAACGGAAGGAGTTTCAGTTCTCAGGTCCCTGAACCTTCCCGGTGCCGGAATTCTTCCTCGCATGCGCAGAGTAACGATCTCAACTTCCCGCTCGAGGCTGCTATAGCCGTAGCGCTTCTTGTGCACGGCGTGAAAATCCTCCAGCATCCTGCGGCCATAGGGCACATTAATTTCATAGCCCTGTCCCTGATAACGAAGATCGGCGCTGAATTCGTACGCTGCTCTTCCCTCCCATCCTTCATTCTGTAACTCTGCCGCGATTTCCCGTTTTAACCCCGCGTAAATTGGGTCGAGTTGGGAGTGCGGGATTTTCTGGGCTCGCAGCAGCACGGTACGGGACTGGTCTTTCACCACGTCACTGATCAGAATACCCAGCGCGGAGAGAGCGCCAGGATAAACTGGCACGATCACACGCGGAATGCGGAGCGACCGTGCGAGTTCGCAGGCATGCATTGCGCCGGCTCCTCCGAAGGCTACCAGTGAAAACTGGCGCGGGTCGTGGCCCCGCTCAATGCTCACCACACGCAAAGCCTTCTCCATGTTCGCGTTCACCACGCGAACCACGCCCGCGGCAAACTCCTCAACGGAAAGTTTGCTGCCCTGCTGTTTCAGCCAGCGTCGAACGATTGTTTCTGTTCGCGGAAGATCCAGGCGAAAATCGCCGCCCAGAAACTGATCTGGTGGCAGCCTTCCCAGCAGCAGATTGGCATCTGTCACAGTAGGGTGCTCGCCTTTGCCGTAGCAGATAGGTCCCGGCTCCGCCCCGGCCGATTCTGGCCCCACACGCAGCGCCCCGCCGGCATCAAAGCGAGCCAGTGACCCACCTCCCGCTCCTACCGTATGAATATCGAGCACCGGAACTCGCACTGGCAGGCCCGCAACATCAGATTCATTCGTGGTCGCAGGACGGCCGTCCACCAGAGCTACATCCGTGGAAGTGCCTCCCATATCGAAGGTGATGATGTGGGAGAAGCCGCTGCGCTGCGCGACCGCTGCCGCTCCTACAACTCCGCCGGCCGGCCCGGAAAGGACTGTTCGTACTGGCTGATGCGCTGCTGTGGCCAACGCTGTAATGCCGCCGCTCGATTGCATCACGAATACTTTCGCTTTCCTGCTTTTGGGATCGCTTGGTCTGACGCGAGCTTCCAGTTTCTTCAGGTATGTCTCCATGATCGGCTGAAGATAGGCGTTGACGAGCACCGTACTGGCGCGTTCGTATTCGCGAAACTCCGGAAGAATCTGGTGGGAAACAGACAGTGGCACACCCACTCCCGATAAAGCCTGCGTTACTGCACGTTCATTGCTGGGATTTGCGAAAGCAAAAAGAAGGCAGATTGCAATGGCCTCTGGCTCTTGAGCAGCTATGCGATCCCGGAGAGTCTCAAGCTCGCTCTGCCTGGCGCCGATGAGTATCTTGCCTTCGGCGGAAACTCTTTCGTGCACTCCAAAGCGCAGTTCCTCGGGCGCAAGCACCGGCTCTCTTTCGAAAAACAGGTCATAGAGTCTGGGTCTGTTTTGCCGGCCGATTTCGATCGAATCCTCAAATCCCTCGGTGGTAACGAACGCCACGCGAGCGCCTTTGCGCTGCAACAGGGCATTCGTACCCACCGTGGTTCCGTGAAGAACGGTTAGTTCGCCTTTATTGACAGAGATTTTCTGCACGGCACCGGCAATCGCCTGCGACGGATCGGCCGGGGTGGAGAAAACCTTCAGGATGCGGAGCTGATTGTCTTCGATCCAGAGACAATCCGTAAAGGTTCCACCGCTGTCGATTGCGATCCGGAGAGGAGAATGTGAGGTACCAGGCATGAGGGTTTGGCAAAAATGCTGATTTTAGCATGCTGAGAGTTTCTTCCCCATCAGCAAACCATCTACTGAATTCAGGTAGTAGTGGGGCAGAACTTTCAGCACAGAGTATCCGTGCTTCTTGTAGAAGCGCATCGCTTTCTCGTTATCGACCGCCACTTCCAGCGATACGTAATCACATTCGGCGCGTTTCAATTCCTTTTCCACGCTGCTCAGGAGGAGTGTGCCTATCCCGATCTTTTGCACTCCGGGAGTCACGTCAATCGTGATGATCCGTCCTATGCAATGAGCGGCCCGTCGCGAGCGAAACCGGTCAGCGATAACGAACCCATGTATGGCGGCCCCAACCAGCGCTACAAGCGTGATTGCCGAGCGCCGTCCCAGGAAATAGCGCATCTCTTCTTCCGGATAAGCGATTCCTTCTACGAAGCACTCGTGGTCGATTTCCATCAGGCGATTGAAATCACCTTCTTGATAGCGGCGTAAGCTCACCACCGGGACATTGTAGCGGCTGAAAGCGGAAAGCTCGTACCTTCCCTAGACTTTCTCAATCGGGTGGTTTCGTTTTTGGCTGGATCAGATGATTCTTTTTGACCGCTTGCGGCAGTCTTCGCACACGCCATAAATCTGGAAATTATGACGGGTGGCGTCGAAACGATACTTACGGCCGATCTCTTCCTCAATCTTGGTTACTTCAGGCGAGAAAAACTCCACCGACGCTCCACATTCGCTGCACACCATGTGATGATGGCTGCGCCGATTGAATTGGTGCTCGTAACGCGTCATTCCGTCCGGAAACGGAACCATACTCGCCAGGCCGCACTCCGCAAGCAGCTTCAGGGTGCGATAGACGGTTGTAAACCCGATTTTGGTGTCTTTCTTCCGAACCAGCCGGAACAGCTCATCGGTAGAAAGATGATCGCGTGTTTCGAGGAAGGTGCGCAGGATCGTATCCCGCTGTTCGGTGTGCTTGAGCCCAACCCGCTTCAGGTGTCGATAGAAAATTTCCTGGGCTTCGCGCATGGCTTCGCGGGTGGGCGGCGCATGATCATCAATCCGTCTCTGGAGCATTCTTTAAGGAGCGAGCGAGCTATCCTCGCAAATGAAAATGAATTTCATTTTCATTATATCCGGAAGTGTGCATCGCACGTTATTTTGTGAAAAAAAGTGCAATTTTTAAGGCGCATGTTGACGCAACCCGGGTTGAGTCATGAGTGAGACCATGACATCACACGGTCTTTGGGGGAAGGCCATTGGGCCAAGTGAGGCAATCATGCTCAGGAAAACCATTCTGTCGGTCTCCTGCGATGAGGAAAGCCTGCGCAGCAGACTCATGGCGCTCGAACCGAAAGGCTACAGGATCACTTCGGCCTCAGATTTCGACGAGGCTGCAAAGCTGTTGTGCGAGCAGCGGTGTTTTCAGCTTCTGGTTTTAGGAGAGGCCGTCCCGTATGCTGAAAAGCTCGCCTTGATCGCGGCTTATCGTGCAAAGCGCCCACTCGCTCCCGTAATCTCACTTCGAGTAACCGGCCAGCCCATGGTGGAGGCGGCGCAATTCAACGCCGTCGCGGACGATCCCGGAGAACTGTTGACCATCATCTCCATCATTTTTGACGGTTATCCGGCCCCTGCCAGCTTCTATACCATGTGAGCTGAATCCAAACGTTGGTGCGCGCTCAGTGCAACTCCTGATTGTTGATTCAATGTCTCTGCCTTTACAATCGCATCGCCATGGCCACCTCCGTCGCAGCCCCTGCCGCAAAAGGTAACTTTGCTCGCCGCTTACTGAAGCTTGTTTCACTTCTGTTCACGCTGGTTGTTGCAGCCATCCTGCTGATTGTTCTCTGGTTTCAACACACTGCCAAGTCTTCATTCCCGCAACTGGATGGCAGGATCGCACTGGCAGGGCTGCATTCCCCGGTGCACGTTATCCGTGATAGTCACGGCGTTCCTCACCTGAACGCCTCCAACCTTGAAGACCTTTTCTTCTCGCAGGGTTTCATTACAGCGCAGGACCGCCTCTGGCAGATGGATCTGACACGGCGCGCCATGGCCGGCGAAATGGCTGAGGTTTTCCCAGGCGCCCCGCCGCAGGCTCCATCACGCGCCAATGGGACACCTTCAGCAATCCGCACATGGGTGGACTATGACAAGCAGCAGCGCATCCTGCGGCTGCGCTCCGTTGCCGATCGCGTAGCCGGCCAGCTTACGCCGCGTGACCGCGCTTTGTTCGACGCATATGCCGCCGGTGTAAATGCCTATATCGCCCAGCATCAGGACAACCTGCCCATAGAATTCCACGTGCTCAGATACACTCCTCGGCCGTGGACCGTTTCTGATTCTGTGCTTGTCGGGATTGGCATGAGCCAGTTGCTCAACCCGCAATACGAAATGGAATATAAGCGCGAGAAAATTTCCCAGATTCTCCCGCCGGACTTAATGACGGACCTGTACCCCGCGGACTCGTGGCGCGATCACGCCCCGGCAGATGACGCAGGCGGCAAGCCAGCAGACGAAGCGTCGCCGAAGCCGCATCGAGAATCCCAGCCGCAAACTTCGGTGTTGCTGCAGGCTGAGAGCCTGGCTTCGCTCCCTGCAGCCGATCATGACTGTGAGACTTGTCTTCCCGGCTCAAACAACTGGGTGATTTCGGGCGCGCACACCACCACGGGTAAGCCGCTGCTGTCGAACGATATGCATCTGCCTCATCGCCAGCCAGGGGTTTGGTATGAAATCCACCTGCAATCGGGTGATTTTAACGTTGAAGGCTTTACCCTTCCCGGAATGCCATTTGTGATCGTCGGTCACAACCAGCGGATTGCATGGGGCTTCACCAATCTTAACCCCGACGTGCAGGATTTATTCATCGAGAATTTCAATGCGCAGGGTGAATACGAAACGCCGAATGGATGGCAAAAGCCTGAGAAACAGCACGAAATCATCCATGTAAAAGGACAGCAGGATGTGGCTTTTGATGTAGTGATCACACGTCATGGCCCGGTCATCAGCAGCCTCCTTCCCGGCGAGAGCCGCCAGATAGCCCTCCAGTGGGTGATCTATGACACGCGGCAGATCACCATTCCGCTCTTTGATCTTGATTCCGCGCAGAACTGGGACCAGTTCCGCAAAGCGTTGTCAGTATTCGCGACTCCATCACAAAACGTCGTTTATGGCGATGCCGACGGTAACATTGGCTACCAGCCCATGGGTTTCATCCCAACGCGCGCTTCTGGAGATGGAACAGTCCCTGTCTCCGGCGCCGACGGCAAGCACGACTGGACCGGTTACGTGCCTTTCGACAAGCTTCCGGCGGTCTTCAACCCGCCGGGCGGCATAATTGCCACTGCCAACTCGAAGATCACGCCGAAGGGTTACCCCTACGAATTAGCCTCTCAGTGGTTCCCGCCGTATCGCACGGAACGCATTTATCACGTGCTCGAGAGCAATAAGCAATTCTCGTCCGCCGATATGCTCGCTCTGCAAACAGATATAACTTCTGAGTACGACCGCTTCTTCGCCGACCGATTTGTATATGCCATCGACCACAGCAGCAAAGCCACAGATCGCACCCGCCAAGCTGCCGACGTGATGCGCGGCTTTGACGGCCGTATGGCCGTTGAATCTGCCGCTGCGACCATTGAGGTGAAGTCGCGCGTCGCGCTATGGAAATTACTGCTGGAGCCGAAGCTCGGCAAATATTGGGACCGCTATGAGTGGTCTGAACAATCGGTGGCGCTCGAGAACATCGTGCAGAACCAGCCCGATCGTTGGCTATCTCCCGGTTATACCAACTTCAACGATTTGCTCAACGCCGCAGTGGAAAAGGCTGTCGAAGACGCGCCTGCTGATCTCAAATCCTGGAAGTATGGCGAGCAATACCCGGTGGTGATTAACCATCCGCTGTTTGGAGCCATTCCTGGGATGGCTGATCTGAGCGGCCCTGGACGCCATCCGCAATCGGGCGGCGGCTTCACGGTAAAGCAGGTCGGGCGTGGCTTTGGCCCTTCGGAGCGGATGACTGTAGATTTTTCCAATCTCGATGCTTCAACCTTCAACGTGGTTCAGGGAGAGTCAGGCCAGCTCTTCAGCCGCTATTACCTCGACCAATGGCCGGCATGGTACGGTGGAACGACGTTTAGCCTGGCTTATTCGACGAACGCTGTAAACCAGAATAAGGCGCACGAATTGTTCCTGGAGCCCGGTAGTAGCCGCTGATCAACAGATTCACAACACCTGGCGCACCTGGCCGCATCTCAAGGCGAGGAACCTCGAGAGGCAGCCAATGGCCAATTCAAAAATGATTGCTCAGGACGTCGTCTGCGTACCAACAGGAATTTCCAACGCTTATCTTCTGGGCAGCTCTGAAAATTATGTGCTCGTTGACTCCGGCACTCCGGGCCATGATAAGCCGATTCTCAACGCCGTGAAGGAGCATTTTGGCAAGAACGCAAAGCCGTGTGCAATCGTTCTAACACATGGCCACTTTGATCACTCAGGCTCCGCGCTGGACCTGGCGCGCCGTTGGGGAGTGCGCATCTTTGTCCATCGCATGGAACTCCCGTTCGTGGATGGAACTGATTCATATCCTCCGCCTGACCCGGCTGTCGGCGGTTTCATGGCCCAGATGATGCGTTTTGCGCCGCACAACAAGATCAATCTATCGCCCCACGTGTCACCATTGCGGCTCAGCGAACTTCCCTGGATTCCCGGCTGGAGAATTATCGAGACGCCCGGACATACTCCCGGCCACGTGAGTCTCTTCCGCGCTGCTGACGGAACCCTGATCGCGGGCGATGCTTTTACCACCGTTGACCTGGACAGCGCCATGGCTGTCATCTCAAAAAGCCAGCAAGTATCGCGTCCGCCCGCCTTCTTCACGCCGGACTGGCAAAATGCAGAAAGATCAGTGCGTCGGCTGGCGGATCTTGAACCACGGACCCTGGCAGCGGGTCATGGTGTGCCGATGGCTGGATTTGCCGCACAAGGACAGTTGCGTGACCTCAGCCGTCACTTCCCTGTTCCCGAGTATGGCCGTTATGTGAAGGAAGCAGCTCGCACCGATGAGTCTGGTATAGCTTCACTTCCTCCGCCGGTCGCCGATCCATTAAAACGGAAGGCTGCCCTCTCTGCCGCTGCGGCAGGTGCTGTCGGCATCACGCTTTGGATTCGCAGCCGTCGCTCGAGACGAAAAATAGCAGGGGAAGCTGGCTGGCAACAAGTAGCGTGAGGTGCACTTTGTCATGGCTGAGGTGTCCGACTTAAGATTTCAGCTTGGCAAATACCGCTCAACTCGATCGCCTGTCGGTGGTCCTGGTTTCCACGCGCAATCCGCTGAATATTGGCGCGGCTGCTCGCGCCATGGCCAACTTTGGCTTCTCCAGCCTGCGGGTTGTAAATCCCTACGAGCCCTCATTTCGTGAGGCCCGTTCAGCCGTCGGCGCGGCAGACCTGCTTGCATCCGCTGAAGAGCACAAAACGGTAGCTGCCGCTGTTGCTGACTGTTCCCTCATGATTGGGACAACTGCCCTGCGCGATCGCAAATTGCAGCACCTTATCTATGACCTTGAACAAGCCGCTGGGCTGATCAGTGATCACCTGAACTCAGGGCGAGTGGCTGTGCTGTTCGGCTCGGAGAAAACCGGCCTCTCCAATCAGGATCTGAGCAACTGCCATTGGCTGCTGCATATTCCCACACGCAAAGACCACGTCTCTATGAATCTGGGCCAGGCCGTGGCGCTTGTCCTTTATTCGGTCGCGCGACATTGCGAAGTAAATCTCAGGCAGGAGCAATTGACGCCGGAACTTTCTGAACTAGCGAATGCCGGAGATCTCGAACGAATTTCTGCCATTTTGATGCAAGCGTTGCAGGTGAGTGGCTACATCAAGGCCGGAACCGAAGGCATGAGCGAGGCAAAGCTCCGCTTGATGCTCCGCAGAATGCAAATACCCGCCGCAGACGCTGACGTCTGGCTGGGAATGCTGCGCCAGATTCTCTGGAAGGTCAAACACTAATGTGAAATTGGAAGCCCGGCGAGACCTTAGTCAGGCTCTCTGCAGAATCACAGCCAGCCGGATAGGGCCATGCGCGCCCTGCACCAGGATTTTCTCGATATCAGCTGTTCGGCTCGAGCCGCTGATCATGCAGGCGAAAGAGTTGTTACGAAGCACGCCATTCTTTGTCGCGTTACTGAGCGCCGTCTTTAAATCCCGAACAAGCTGATCTGTGGTAGCGAAGACAATGTGACAGGGCGCCACAACCGAAGCGCCGCGACCGCCGCATGCGGCAGTGACAAAGATTGACCCGGTCTGAGCGACCAGTGCTTCTGCCAGGCTCACAGTCGCCTGCGCAACTTCTCTGGGACCGCCCTGGGCTGACCAGCGAATCTCACGGCTCACTCCGGCCGCTTCGACAAGTCGGCGGAGCGAAGGATGGTCCTGAACGAAGATCTCTCCCGCAGGCAACGTGCCTAGAATACTGCTCAACTGTTGCGCGCTCGCCGGAGCATCTGAGGTGATCGTCAACTCCATCAGGTTGGCCTTGCATTCCTGCTGAAACCTCTCCAGGGGATTTTCGATGGGAGCAAAAAACGGGCGCGGCGCAGCTTCATCGTGCGTTGCCACCGGCACACTGAGACCAGCGCGAATGCGCTCGAGGATCCGGTCGCGGCTCGGATTATTGTTTGCCGCCAAGGCCTTTTCTCCACTGTTCCCTGAATGATTCTTTTGCTACTGGCAGCGTGGCTCGCTTACGATTCCACGCCCGCAAGGGGTCGAATACTGATCCAGAAAGTCCCAGCCCATAAATTGTCCGCAGACTCTTCCGGCCAAACCAGCCGCCCAGCGCATACAGTCTGGGATTCAACATAGCCATGCGCCACAGACGGAATTGCATCCGCTCGCTCGCCTTGCCATGGCCTTTCTTCATGAAGTCACGGCGATTATGCAGTAGATGATGGTGCAGGTCGATCTTTACCGGGCATACCGTCGTACAAGCACCGCACAGCGACGTCGCGTAGGAAAGATGCTCAAACTCGCGCCCGCGTAGATGCGGAGTCAGCACGCTTCCGATTGGCCCAGGATAAGTCGTCCCGTAGCTGTGGCCACCGATGTGGCGATACACCGGGCAGATATTCAGACACGCGCCGCAGCGTATGCAGTGCAACACCTCGCGCTCCTCAGGATGTCCCACAAGGCTGCTGCGGCCGTTGTCCACCAGCACCACATGAAATTCTTCCGGGCCGTCTGCTTCGCCTGGGCGCTTAGCCCCTCCTATCAAGGTCCCGTAAGTCGTAACCGGCTGGCCCGTGCCTGACGTCGCCAGCACCGGCCAGAGTGTGGCCAGATCTTCGAGGCGCGGAATCACCTTTTCGATCCCGGTTACTGCCACATGAATGCGCGGAACGCTTGTGCTGAGGCGGCCATTTCCTTCATTCGTCGAAATCGCGACCGCGCCAACATCGGCGACCAGGAAATTGGCTCCTGAAATCCCCATCTCGGCCGCAAAGAAGGCTTTGCGCAGCTTTCTCCGTGCAGCAGCGACGAGTTGTTGCGGATCTTCCGGCAGATCAGGTTCGTTCAGCTTGTCGCGGAACAACTCCGCAATCTGCGTGCGATTCAGATGCATAGCTGGCGTAACGATGTGATAGGGCGGCTCATGCCGAAGCTGGACAATGTACTCGCCCAAATCGGTTTCCCATACCGTGCAGCCAACTTTCTCCAGCGCTCCAGCGAGTTCGATCTCTTCCGTTACCATGGACTTCGACTTCACCACGGTCTTGACGGCATGCCGCACCGCCAGGTCAGCGATGTATTTGCGCGCTTCCTCGCTGTTCGCCGCCCAGAAAACATGGCCACCGCGCGCCGTCACGTTCTCTTCAAACTGCAACAAGTACTTGTCGAGATGATTGATGGCCTCTCGCTTGATCGCCTGGCAGCGTTCCCGCGCGGCATCCCAGTCCGTGAAGCGCCCTCGCCCCTTCATGTGGCCGGCGTCGTAGCTCTCCATGTTCTTGCGGATAATTTCGCGGTGCGCGATGTCCGCCGCTTTGACGGCGGAATCATGATGGAACTGCTGCTCCGGATTTGATGACTGCGAGTGATCGTGCGCGCTCGCGCCGTCCGCCGGTGGAACCTTTGTGGCTGTTGTTGACCCGCTCACGCTCGTGCTCCGTTCGAAGCCAGAATGCTCGCCAGGTGAATGGTCTGGGCTTTGAATTTGTTCCTGGTCAGCATCCCCTGTACATGCATCAGGCAACTGGGATCGAGGGCCGTCACATACTCAGCCCCACTCGCCTCCACGCTCTCCACTTTCGACTGCCCCATGGCGGCCGAGATGTCCGCAAATTTAGTCGCGAAGGTGCCGCCAAATCCGCAGCACTCTTCGTTGCGCGTCATTTCCACCAACTTCAAACCATTCACTGCTCGGAGGAGTTGCAAAGGTTCGTCGCGAAGCTGCAGTTCGCGCAGGGCGTGGCAAGATGCATGGTAGGCAACAGTGTGTGGAAAGGTCGCGCCCACGTCGGTTAGCCCGGCTACCTTCACCAGGAACTCGGAAAGCTCAAAAGTCCGTTTGCCGACCTCAATCGCTTCAGAACGTATTGGGCTTTCTTTAAGCAGTTCCGGATAGAACTTCCGCACCATCGTGGTGCAGGAGCCGGACGGGCACACGATCGTCTCTGCATCCCTGAACACGCGCACAAATCTTTCCGCGCAGGGAGCCGCTTCGTCCCAGTAGCCGGTATTGAAGGCCGGCTGCCCGCAACAGGTCTGATCTTCGCGAAATTCCACCTCGCAGCCGACGTGCCGCAGGACCTTCACTGAATCCACGGCGACTTCCGGCGTGAGCTGATCCACAAAACACGGCACGAATAGTGAAACCTTGCGCGGCATGGAGCGGAAATTCTAGCACGCCCGCTCGTCCTGCGTTCGGTCAGCGATCTCACATTCATCGCCCTGACTTCCTGCTCTGTCGCGTATGCTGTACTTTGACTTCCCCTGCGAATCCCGCCACGCATTTTGATCGCCCCACGATTGCCATCATGCTGGCAGGCGCTTGCACGTTCCTGAATGTCTATTGCACGCAGCCCCTGCTTCCCTTGCTGCGGCAACTTTTCCGTGCGTCAGAGCTGGGGGTGAGCCTGACTGTCAGCGCAACCATTCTCGGCGTTGCAATGGCGGCGCCAATGACCGGCATGATTGCCGAACGTCGAGGCCGCAAGAAGGTAATTGTTCCCTCTCTTTTTCTGCTGACCGCTCCCACGGCTCTGGCTGCGACTTCGACGAGCCTCGCCCAGTTGATCTTCTGGCGCTTTGCCCAGGGCATCTTCGTGCCGGGAGTGATCGCAGTCATGCTCGCCTACATCAATGAAGAATGGGAAGGACGCGGTGTCGGCCGAGCCATGTCGTCGTACATTACGGGAACCGTGATCGGAGGTTTTCTTGGCCGATTTATCGCCGGCCTCATCGCTACGCATTGGAGCTGGCGCGAGAGCTTTCTGATCATCGCGGCGATTAATTTGCTGGGAG
>Ga0134125_10002594_pt1 | contig 21303 bp, 19 predicted proteins | sample KB31751_FD_96464 | JGI IMG/M metagenome (GOLD analysis project Ga0134125, IMG submission 96464) | Terrestrial soil microbial communities with excess Nitrogen fertilizer from Kellogg Biological Station, Michigan, USA - KB3-175-1 | ecosystem: Environmental > Terrestrial > Soil > Unclassified ... | reverse complement strand
CCGCCGCCCTGGTAGTCGCCGCCGCGATCCCCGCCCTGGTAGTCCCCGCTTTGGGCCAGCGCCGGCCCGCCGGCCGCGGTTATCCCGGAGATGAGCCCTGTCGCGATCCCCGAGACGATGACTTTGCGGCGGTCCATTTCGAATCACTCCGGCACTACAGCAACGATGTGCGCCATCCTGGGACAGGATTGAGGCGAAAAGGTTAACGCCGATAAAGACTTGCCGGGATTTGCGGGCCCGGTGCGCTTGCCTCGGCGCGGTCCGGAAGACGCTGCGGCGACCGCGGGGGTTCTGGCCCCGGCCGAATTGCTCTACACGACGCGCGGCCCGCCATGACCGATCCAGCCCGCATCCGCAACTTCGCCATCGTCGCCCACATCGACCATGGCAAGTCGACGCTTTCCGACCGGCTCATCCAGGAGACCGGGGCGCTGAGCGCGCGCGAGATGAAGGAGCAGGTGCTCGATTCCATGGAGCTGGAGCGCGAGCGCGGCATCACCATCAAGGCGCAGACGGTGCGGCTCGAGTACCGCGCCGACGACGGCCTCGACTACGTGCTCAACCTCATGGACACGCCCGGGCACGTCGACTTCGCCTACGAGGTCAGCCGCTCGCTGTCGGCCTGCGAGGGCTCGATCCTGGTGGTGGACGCCAGCCAGGGCGTCGAGGCGCAGACCCTCGCCAACGTCTACCAGGCCCTCGACCACGATCACGAGATCGTGCCGGTGCTCAACAAGATCGACCTGCCGGCCGCCGATCCGGCGCGCGTCAGGCAGCAGATCGAGGACGTCATCGGGCTCGACGCCTCCGGCTCGGTTGAGTGCTCGGCCAAGACCGGACTCGGCATCCACGACGTGCTGGAGGCGATCGTCACGCGCCTGCCGCCGCCGAAGGGCGACCCCGGCGCGCCGACCAAGGCGCTGCTGGTCGACGCCTGGTACGACGCCTACCTCGGCGTGGTGGTGCTGGTGCGCGTCTTCGAAGGCCAGCTGAAGGTCGGCCAGTCGGTGCGCATGATGCAGACCGGGGCCACCTACAAGCTCGACCGCGTCGGCGTCTTCCGCCCCAAGCAGGTCGACCAGCCGGCGCTCGGCCCCGGCGAGATCGGCTACATCACCGCCCAGATCAAGGAGGTGGCCGACGCCGCGGTCGGCGACACCATCACCGACGAGCGCCGCCCCACCGCGACGCCGCTGCCCGGCTTCATGCCCGTGCAGCCGGTGGTGTTCTGCGGCCTCTATCCGACCGACGCGGCCGACTTCGAGGACCTGCGCGCCGCCGTCTCGCGCCTGCGCCTCAACGACGCCAGCTTCACCTACGACATGGAGACCAGCGCGGCGCTGGGCTTCGGCTTCCGCTGCGGGTTCCTGGGCCTCCTGCACCTGGAGATCATCCAGGAGCGGCTGACGCGCGAGTTCGGCCTCGACCTCATCGCCACAGCCCCCAGCGTCGTCTACCGCATCGGCCTCACCGACGGCTCGCAGATCGAGCTGCACAACCCCGCCGACATGCCCGACCCGGTGAAGATCGCCTCGATCGCCGAGCCGTGGATCCGCGCCACCATCTTCACGCCGGACGACTACCTGGGCGCCGTCATCAAGCTCTGCCAGGACCGCCGCGGCGCCCAGCGCGAGCTCTCCTACGTCGGCTCCAGGGCGATGGTGGTCTACGACCTGCCGCTCAACGAGGTGGTGTTCGACTTCTACGACCGCCTGAAGAGCGTCTCGAAGGGCTACGCCAGCTTCGACTACCAGCTCGAGGACTACCGCGGGGGCGACCTCGTGAAGATGCAGGTGCTGGTCAACGGCGAGCCGGTCGACGCGCTAGCCATGCTGGTCCACCGCACCCGGGCCGAGACGCGCGGCCGCGGCATGGTGGAAAAGATGAAGGAGCTGATCCCCCCGCACCTCTTCCAGATCCCCATCCAGGCGGCGATCGGCGGCAAGATCATCGCCCGCGAGACGGTCCGCGCGCTGCGCAAGGACGTCACCGCCAAATGCTACGGCGGCGACATCACCAGAAAGCGCAAGCTGCTCGACAAGCAGAAGGAGGGGAAGAAGCGCATGCGCCAGTTCGGCAAGGTCGACATCCCCCAGGAAGCCTTCATCGCGGCGCTGAAGATGGACGCGGATTAGGCCCGCGGCTCTACGGGTATCACCAGTAGAGCTTGACGGCGATTCACCTGCGCGGAGGATCGGCCGGCGCGGTCCGGCGACGGGCGGCGGGTCTTTGACATCGTTGGGATAGAGAAAAACTGCACGGGCGCGGGTGCGCGGGAACGCGTCGGCGGGCGTGGGGGGCCGTTATCTGCGGTTGTTTGTGGCGCGGCTCGTGGTTGGCGCTCGCGCGCCGGCGTTAGAATTTCTGCCAGTCAGGCGCGAGCCAGGCGCCAGCTGCGGTAGGTGCGCAGGCCTCTGGCGAGCATCGTGGGGGTGCGCGCGAGGCCGAAGTCGACGATCAGGCGGCGCAGCGCCGGCTCGGCCACCATCAGCGCGGCGTGCTGGTAGCGCACCCATTCGAAGACGCGCTGGCCGGCCTCCTTCCAGTCGTCGGCCTGGTAGCGGACGTGGAACGCAAAGACGATCACCTGCACGTCGATGGCCGGCCCGCGCTTCAGCAGCTTGGCGTAGTGGTAGGAGCCGATCGGAGGGTCCTCGATCTGCCCGACCAGCCCGGCCTCCTCCGAGGCCTCCATCGCCGCGGCGTCCTGCGGCTTGATCCCGCGCATCGGCCAGCCTTTGGGGATCACCCAGCGACCGGTGCCGCGCGAGGTGATCAGCAGGACCTGCACGTGGCGACCGACGATGCGGTAGGGCAGCGCCGCGTACTGGATGCCTTGCCGCCGCCCGGGCTTCATCGGAACAGCGCCCCGCCGGCCCAGTAGGCGAGCGCTGCGATGAGGCCGCTCATCGGCATGGTGATGACCCAGGCGATCACGATCGAGCGTGCGACGCCCCAGCGCACCGCCGAGGTGCGCCTCGCCGCGCCGACGCCCACCACGGCGCCGGTGATGGTGTGGGTGGTGGAGACCGGCACGCCGACCCAGGTGGCGGCGAAAAGGGTGATCGCCCCGCCCGTCTCCGCGCAGAAGCCCTGCATCGGCGACAGCCGGGTCACTCGGGAGCCGAGGGTGTGCACGATCCGCCAACCTCCGGTAAGCGTCCCCAGCGCCATCGCCGTCTGGCAGCTTAGGACAACCCACAACGGGACGCTGAAGGTCCCATGCCGGCCGGCGTGGGCGAAGAGCAGCACGGCGATGATGCCCATGGTCTTCTGGGCGTCGTTGCCGCCGTGGCCGAGCGAGTAGGCCGAGGCGGAGACGAACTGCAGCGAGCGGAAGATGCGGTCGACGGCGGCGGGGCGGGCGCGCACGAAGATCCACGAGACCAGGAAGATCAGGAACAGCGCCAGCACGAAGCCCATGCCCGGCGAGACGACGATGCCGGCCGCGGTCTTGCCGACGCCGTCGAGCACGATCGCCTTCGGCCCGGCCTTGGCGAGCCCGGCCCCGACCAGGCCGCCCACCAGCGCATGGCTCGACGACGAGGGGATGCCGGCCAGCCACGTGATGATGTTCCAGGCGATGGCGCCGGCGAGCGCCCCGAACACCAGCCGGTCGGTGACCTCGGCCACGTCGACGATGCCGGCGCCGATGGTCTTGGCCACGTGCAGCCCGAAGAACAGGAACGCCACGAAGTTGAAGAACGCCGCCCAGATCACCGCGTAGCGGGGCCGGAGCACGCGGGTGGAGACGATGGTGGCGATTGAGTTCGCCGCGTCGTGCAGTCCGTTCAGGAAGTCGAACGCCAGCGCGACCGCGACCAGCGCCCAGAGCGTGACGGTGGCGGCGTCCATCAGACGGGCCTGCGCGCCGGCGCCGCGGCGTTGCGCCCCCTCCACCCCAACCGCTCCGCGGTCGCGGTCCCCCTCCCCCGCACTCTCCGGTGCGGGGGAGGAGCCAGGCGGCGACACTCTCCTCCCTCGTCGCGCAGACGACGGGGGAGGGGGACCATGGCGCGAAGCGACATGGTGGAGGGGGCGCAGGGCGACCCGATCACCCTAGAGATGCTCCAGCAGGATGCCGCTGATGCTGTTGGAGACGTCCTCGATGCGGTCGAGCACCTTTTCCAGGTGGTCGAGGATGTCGGCGCCGACGATGAAGGCCATGGGTGTCGCCTGGCTCTCCTTGAACAGCGCCTTCATGCCGGCGTCGTAGACCTCGTCGGAGCGGTTCTCGATGCGGGTGACGGCCTCGGCGATGGCGTTGAGGCGGGCGGCGTTGCGGCGCATGTCGCGCAAGAGCTCGGTGGCCTCCAGCGTCAGGTACGAGGCCTGGATCGCCAGGTCGCCGAGCTCGCGCATGTGCGGCCCGAACTCGGTGACCTCGAAGAGGGTGATCGACTTGGCCGTCTTCTGCATCTGGTCGATGGCGTCGTCGAGCGCGGTCGTCAGGTCACGGATGTCGCCGCGATCGAACGGGGTGATGAAGGTGCGCCGGATGCCCAGGAACACCGCGCGCGTCACCTCGTCGGCGGCCTCCTCGTGGGCGACGATGGCCTCGCAGGCGGCCTTCACGCCCGCCCCTCCGTTCAGGAGGTCGCGCAGCGCCTCGGCGCCCTTCACCAGCAGGCGCGCGTGCGCCTCGAACTGGTCGAAGAAGCTCGTCTCGCGCGGCAAAAGCGCCTGGAACCAGCGCATCGGCTAAGCGGCCCCCGGGTGGGAATCACCCATCCGCTTGAATAGACCAAAATGCAGGCCTGTTCCCTCCGAACACAGCTCCCCGACCCCCATTCTCAGTACATCAGGAAGGATCGCTGCGCCTCGTCCCAGCTCGCCTCGTCGGACGTGGTCAGCGCGTCGAGGTCGGCGGGGGCGGCGGCGCCGTCGTCGACCCATTCGCGCAGCAGCGGCGAGCCGTTGATGACGTCGATGGCGAGCTTGCCGACCTCGTACTCGTACGGGAAGTCGCGCCAGAGCTCGTAGTCGGGATAGAGGCGGCGGATCGCCTTGAAGGCGAGCGCCTGCGCGCGCCAGGGCCGGAAGGCGGCGTGGTCGTAGGCGGGGCCCTCGGTCACGAACTGCACGCCGGCGCAGAGCCGGCCGACATGTTTGTGGAAGGTCGGCTCGAACCAGCACTCGCGCAGGGCGCAGCCGGCCAGCCACTGCGGCGCGAGGCGCTGCATCTCGGCGATCACCGCACGAGCGTCGATGTCGGGCGCGCCGAACAGCTCCAGCGGCCGGGTGGTGCCCCGGCCCTCGGACAGCGTCGTTCCTTCCAGCATCACCGTGCCGGCGTAGGCGCGGGCCATCCAGAGGTTGGGGGCGTTGGGGCTGGGGTTGATCCAGGCGCGCTCGCCCAGCGGCCAGCCATAGCCGGGCGCGGCGTCCGGCGCCCAGCCCTCCATCTCGATCACCCGATAGTCGACGTCGAGCTTCAGCGTCTCCATGAACCAGCGGCCGAGCTCGCCCAGCGTCAGGCCATGGCGCATCGGCAGCGGCCCGGCGCCGACGAAGCTTTCCCAGCCGGGCCGCAGCCGCAGGCCCTCGATCGGGCGGCCGGCCGGGTTCGGCCGGTCCAGCACCCAGACCGATTTGCCGTGGCGCGCGGCGGCCTCCAGCACGTACCTGAGCGTGGTGATGAAGGTGTAGATGCGGCAGCCGAGGTCCTGCAGGTCGACCAGCAGCGCGTCGAATGTCTGCATCATCGCGTCGGTCGGCCGCCGCACCTCGCCGTAGAGCGAGAACACCGGCACGCCCAGAGCCGGATCGCGGTAGTCCGGGCTCTCGACCATGTTGTCCTGCTTGTCGCCGCGCAGGCCGTGCTGCGGGCCGAACGCCGCCGAGAGCTCGATCTCGGGCAGCGCGGCGAGGGCGTCCAGCGCATGCGTGAGGTCGGCCGTCAGCGAGGCCGGATGGGCGAGCAGGGCCACGCGCCGGCCCGCGAGCGGCGCGCGCAAAACGGGGTCCGCCAGCAGGCGGTCGAGGCCGAAGCGCATGCGAATCCTTGTCGTTGGCCGGGCACTTACCCACGCCGCGCAGGCCCTGTCATCCCGGCAGGCGCGCCGCGAAGGCGGCGTCGTGATGGAAGTCCGGGCGGCCGTCGGCATGGGCGAGCGCCCAGTAGGACTTGGCGCCGCTCGCCTCCTCGATGACCGCCGAGAGCGCCAGCCGGCACGGGCCTGGCGGCAGCACGCCTGTCAGGTCGATCGCCACCTCGAGCTCCAACAGCTCGTGCTCGCGTCGAGTCTCGATGCGCGGGATGGGCATCTCCAGCGCCGCCATGCCGTCGCGGTAGCCGGCGAACCCGTAGGCGGCCCATTCGCCCGACGCGGCGAAGTTCAGCTCGACGTACCCCTGCCCGCTCTCGGGCTTGAGGAACGCCTCGAAGCAGGTGGTGCGCCAGAGCCCGTCGGTTCGCAGCGGCGCGGCGGGCGGCGCCAGCGCCAGCTCGGCGATGCGGCCGCGCGCCCGGTAGGTCAGCTTCAGCGCGGCCTCGCCTTCACGCCTCGCGCCGGCTTCGATCCCCACAAGCGCCTCGCAAGGAAAGTCCGGATGGGGGGTTAGCTTCAGCGGCACGGCGCCCAATATGTCAGAACCGAAGGGCCGGGGAAGGGACACCTGACATGCTGCTCTATTCCGAGGACTCCTCGCCCTGGTGCGCGCCGGTGCGCGCAGCGATCTACGCCAAGGGCCTCGACGTGCAGATCGCCGCGCCGCCCGGCGGCATGCGATCCGACGAGTACCGGCGGATCAGCCTCACCGGCACGATCCCCTGCCTGGTGCTGGACGACGGCGCGCCGCTGCCGGAATCGGCGGTGATTCTCGCCTATCTCGACGAGAAGTTCCCCGATCGGCCGCTGGCGCCCGCCGATCCGGAGGGCCGCGCGCGCGTCGCTCTGCTGCAGCGCCTCGCCGAGAACGGCGTGCTCGTGCCGCTCGTGCAGTTCTTCCACGACAGGACGGTCGGCGATGCGAATGCTGGGGCGACCGCGCGCGAGCGGCTCGGCGTCGGCCTCGACCGGCTCGAGCAGTTCGTGGCGGCGGACGGCTACGCCGCCGGCGCCGCGTTCAGCCGCGCCGACTGCGTGCTGGGCCCAGCCCTCTTCGGCGTGGCCGCGATGGGCGGCCTCGTCGGCGACGCCGAGCTCCTCGCCCGTCGCCCGAAGCTCGCCGCCTATGCGGCCAGGCTCTCGCAACACCCGGCGATCGCCAAGGTGCTCGGCGAGTTGCAGGCCGCGCTCTCGGCCAGCGGCGTCGCGGCCGGCTAGCGGTCAGCCATCGTCACGCCGGCGCGAGCGCGCCCTTGGCCTCGTCGTAGGCCGCCCACATCGGGGCGCAATCGATGACCTCTCGGGTCTCCATCGCCCGGTCGATGGCCATCACGGTGAGGCCCGCCTCCAGGCTGTCCCACGGCGTCACCGGGAACGGGCGCTCGCCGTCGAGCGCCGCCATCAGGTCGATCGCCATCGCCTGGTCGGCGCCGTTGTGGGCGTCGGCGGTGACGGCGCCATAGTCGATCCGCTCGGGCTTGCCGCGATGCAGCGCGCCGCGGACCATCAGCCGGTTGCGCACCAGGTCGGCGATCAGCGTGCCCTCGGCGCCGGCGACGTACCAGCGCCGCTCCGACAGCGCGACATGGCTGTTGGAGTGGAACGACAGCTGCAGCCCGCTGGCGTACTCGACGATGGCGGTCTGGTGGTCGGGAAGGTCCATGTCGGACTGGAAGGGATCGTTGGCGCCGCGCCAGCCGGCGTCGCGCAGCGCGTAGGCTGCACTGCCATCCTCGTAGGCGCGCGGGGCGTCGGCGCGCTCGGGCGTGAAGATCCGCCGGCCGCCGAAGCTCGCCACCCGCGCCGCCCGCGCGCCGGCGAGGCGGCCGAAGATATCGAAGTCGTGGCAGACCTTGTCGAGCATGAACGAGCCGCCCCACTCGGCTCTGCGGCGCCAGTTGCGGGCCAGATAGGCGCCGTGCTCGGGCGGCAGGTGCTCGGTGGCGTCCATCGAGATCAGCGGGCCGAGCTCGCCGTCGTCGACCCGCCGGATCACCTCGCGCACGATCGGCAGCGAGCGCATGACGAGGCCGATGAACAGCGGCGGGACCGGGCCGCCGGCGAGCCGCCGGGCGAGCGCCAGCGACTCCGCCTCGGTGCGCACGATCGGCTTTTCCGCGAAGATCGGAAATCCTGCGGCGAAGGCGGCGCTCAGATGCTCGAAGTGCAGGTGGTTGGGGCTGCCGATCATCACCAGGTCGTAGGGGCCGGCGGCCAGCAGCGCGGCGGGCGATGCGAAAGGGCGCCCCGGCAGGACGCCGGCGGCGTCGAGGATCGGCGCCCCGACCGGATGCTCGTCGACATAGCCGTCGAGCCTGAGGTCCCACCCGACCTCCTTCATCGCCGCCAGCACATGCGCGATGCGCTGTCCAAGTCCGATGACGGCGATCCGGCGCGTGGTCATGGCTGCTGAGTAGCACCCGAGCGGGGCCCACGAAAAACACGAAAAGTGCGAACGGGCGCCTCTCGTCGCGCCCAGAGCACGCCGAGAGCCGGACGCCTTGACCCGCTTCGCCGGCGCGGTACGGTTTTTCCGCAAGGGAAACGAGGAGACGCCGCCATGTCCTACGCCGCCGGGCGCGTGATCAACGATGCGGACAGCCACATCATGGAAAGCCTCGACTGGCTGCCGAGCTACGCCGATCCGGGCGTGCGCGATCGCCTGAGCGGCATGCGCCTGGAGGCCGGCGGCTCGGGCGCCGAGAAGGCGATCGCCAAGGCGCTGGCGCGGCAGCAGGACCCGGTCGCGACGGCGGAGATCGCCAGCAACGTCGTCGCCGGGCCGAAGGGCTGGGCCGCCTATGGCGCCATCGATCCTGCCGAGCGGACCAAGGCGCTCGACGATCTCGGCTTCTCGCGCCAGCTGGTGTTCACCACGTTCGCCGCCTCGCAGTTCATGCCCTCGCCCGATCCGGACGTGAAGTACGGCGGCGCGCGGGCGCTGAACCGGGCGATGGCCGACTTCTGCCGCGCCGACAGACGGCTGATCGGCGTCGGCTTCACGCCACTGGAGGATCCCCATCGCGCCGTCGCGGAGATCGACGCGGCGATCGCGGCGGGCGTCGGCGCGATCTGGCTGCCCGCGGCGCCGGCCGGCGACATCTCGCCGGGCCATCCGGACCTCGACCCGGTGTGGGCGCGGCTCTCCGAAGCGCGCGTGCCCTTCATGCTGCACGTGGGCTCGGCGTCGCCCAGCCTGCCGGGCGCCTATCACAAGAACGGCCATCCGCGGCCGAAGGACTGGCTGGGCGGCGGCGAGAACCTGCGCGCCAAGGACTATTTCGCGCTGTCGTTCGCGCCGCAGAACTTCCTCGCCGCGCTGGCGCTCGACGGCGTCTTCGACCGCTTCCCGTCGCTGCGCGGCGGGGTCATCGAGCTGGGCGCCGGCTGGGTTCCCGACTTCCTTCGCCGGCTCGACCAGGCCTGGAAAGGCTGGCGCAAGACCGACCCCGTGGTCGCCTCGCTATCGATGCCGCCTTCGGAGCTGGTGCGCCGCGCGGTGCGCTTCACGCCCTACGCCACCGAGGACGCCGGGACCATCATCCGCGAGGGGGGCCCGGAGCTCTTCCTGTTCTCGTCCGACTACCCGCACCCGGAAGGCACGCGCAACCCGATCGAGCGGTTCGAAGGCACGTTCGCCGGCTTCGACGAGGACGTGAAGGACCGCTTCTACCGCCGCAACTTCGAGCACATGTTCGCCTGACGGAGGATCAGCCGAACTCGCGCTCCACGAGGCCGGCGAACGCGATCGTCGTGCGGTCCTCGAACGAGGGGCCGATGATCTGGACGCCGACCGGCAGGCCGGTCTTGGTCTTGCCGATCGGCGCGCAGGTGGCCGGCAGCCCCGGGAAGGTGGCGATGCCCGGCCAGGCGATCTGCGCGCCGTAGGGCGTCGGCTGGCCGTTGATCACGTGCGTGCGCTTTCCCCACTCGGGCTCGTCGGTGTGCGGGAAGGCGGCGGTTCCGAACGGCGGCGCCAGCACCACGTCGAAGCTCTCGAACAGCTCCGCCCAGGCCGCCCGGTTGCGCTCGATCGCGTCGAGCCCGTTCATGTAGCCGAAGGTGTCGATCGCCGGCTCGGCGCCCGGCCGCCCGCGCCCCATGATCGCGCCCAGCATCCCGACGTAGGTCTCCTGCGCCGCGGCGAGGTCGGGCACGAGCGGACTGCCGCGCGAGACCTCGGCGCCGAGCGCCTCCAGACGGTCCGCCAGCGCGCGCAGCGGCGCCACCACCTCGTCGTCGACGACCGCCAGCGGGTGCGAGTCCAGCACCAGCACCCGGTAGTCGCCGAGCGCCTCGCCGCGCGGCGGCGGCAGGTTCAGCGCGTAGCCGCGCGCCAGCTCGCGCTCGGGCCCGGCCAGCACGTTCAGGGCGATCTCGAGATCGGCGGCGCTGCGGGCGAGCGGGCCGATGACGCCGAACTGGACGCCGCAGCTCGGCCCCTCGAAGCCGGGCGGCGCGTGGCCGGTCTGCGGAATGAGGTCGAAGGTCGGCTTGTGGCCGAAGACGCCGCACATGTGCGCGGGCACCCGGATCGAGCCGCCGATGTCCGACCCGAACTCCAGCGGGATCATGCCAGAGGCCAGCGCCGCCGCGGCGCCGCCCGACGAGCCGCCGGGGCTGCGCGACAGGTCGTGCGGATTGTTGGTGCGGCCGTAGACCGGATTGGCCGCCTGCCAGTCGCCGAGGTTCGGCGGGATGTTGGTCTTGCCGAGGATCACCGCGCCGGCCGCCTTGAGCCGCGCGACGCCGGTGGAATCGGCGCTCGCCTTCCAGTCCTTGAACGGCGCCAGCCCCCAGGTGGTGGGCAGGCCCGCGACGTGGTGCGAGTCCTTCACCGTCATCGGCACGCCGAGCAGCGGGCGCACCTCGCCCCTGGCGAGCGCCGCGTCGGCCTCTTTGGCGGCCTCGCGGGCGCGCTCGAAGTCGCGCACGACCACGGCGTTGATCGGTCCGTCTTTGGCCTCGATGGCGCGCACCGCCTCTTCGAAGAGCTCCAGCGCGCTCACTTGCCGGGCCGCCAGCGCCCTTGCCAGCGATCCGGCGGACGCCGTGGCGTAGTCGATCGGCTTTTCCTTCAGCATGGCAGAGTCTCCTCGGGCCGCCCCGTCTTTCAACGAGATCATTCAACGGCGATCCTGACAAGGGCGAGGCAGGAGCGCCGCGATCATCGTCATCTCGCCCGAAGCTTCGCCTCAAAACGGCTGCATTGCGGGCGTCAGCTTGCAGCGTCGGACGGGGGGCGGCGCGAAAGCGACGACCATGCAGATGAACACGTATCGGATGCTCGTGCGCGAGACTGGCGGCGCCGAGCCGCTGGAGCTGACGGCCGAGATGATCAGCGACCTGCGCGTCGTCGATTTCGCGCGCCAGCGCCTGGCCGCCGATCCCCGCATCCTCGAGATCGACGTCTGGGCGCGCGAGGGCCGGCTCTGCCGACTGCAGCGCTCGACCGCCGCGCCTCTCGCCTCAGCCGTCCAGCTCGGGATAGTGGCGGAAGATGCCCTGTTCGTTGAACGGAAGGCGACGCGGGGAGGCTAGGTAGCGGGCGATGTTCGGCCGCGCCTCGACCCGCTGGGTCAGCGCCAGCACCGCCGCCAGCCTCGGCTCGAGCGAGGCCATCGCCTTGGGGAACGCGTACTGCAGGCCGCGCACCGCCTGGAACAGCGACAGGTCGGCGTAGCACAGTCGCTCGCCCGCGAGGCCCGCGCCCGACTCGCCCTCGCCGGAGAGGATCCGCTCGAAATAGCGCAGGTACTTGGGGATCCGCTCCTTGCGGAAGTGCTCCGCGCGCGCCTTCGCCGGCGCCTTCTGGTCCTCGTAATAGAGGCTGGAGGCGATCGGGTGGTGGGCGTCGTGCGCCTCGGCGACCAGGTCGGCGATGGTCAGCTGCAGCTGGTTCACCCACATGCGGCCCTGCTCGTCAGGCGGCGCGAGGTCGTGATGGCGGCCAAGGAACGCCAAGATGTTCGCCGTCTGCGCGATCACGTGACCGTCGGCGAGCAGGAATGGCGGCGCAAATGGCGGCGGATCGAGGTCGCCCATGACCTGCATGAGCGCCCGCTCGCCGCCGCCCTGGTCGGCTGGCTGGCGGGCGACGTCGACATACTCGACCGCCGCCTCCTCGAGCGCCAGGCGCACGAACTCGCCCCGGCCCTGGATGCCCGGCCAATAGTGCAGCTCGTAGGCCATTCCCCTCTCCTTCTACCGTCGTCTTTCGGGTCGGCGCCTTCGGAACGTCGCAAGCGCTCCCCATGTTCTTTGAGACATGCGCCGGACGCCCGCTGTCGCGTTCGGCGGATGCACATGGCCGCAGCGCCCTTCCGCGCCGGCCTCGGAGAGCGCATATGGCGCCGATGGGTCCCTGGTCACGCCGTTCCGTTCCGGTCTCGATGCTGCGGGGCCTGCGCGGGCGCTGCCCGCATTGCGGCAAGGCCGCGCTGTTCTACCGCTACCTGAAGGTCGAGCCGGTGTGCCAGACCTGCGGTCACGACCTCGACCGCTACCCCTCCGACGATGGGCCCGCCTACTTCACCGTGCTGATCGTCGGGCACGTGGTGATCGTGCCGTTCCTGATCCTCGGCGCGCCGCTGATCTGGAAGGCGCCGCTCGCAATCCTGGTCCCCGCTGCGCTGGCGGGCGTCGGCGCCATCACGCTCGTCGCCCTGCCGATCATCAAGGGCGCCGTGGTGGGCCTGCTCTACGGCCTCGACATCAATCGCGCCGACGCCCACCTGCACACCGCCGATCCGGCTTCGGAGCCGCAGAAGACCGTCAAGCTGCGCCCGTAGGCGCTCAGGCCCTGACGCCGACCCCGATCGGGCAGGAGACGCCGGTGCCGCCGACGCCGCAGTAGCCTCCGGGATTCTGGGCGAGGTACTGCTGGTGGTAGTCCTCGGCGAAGTAGAACGGACCGGCCGGCGCGATCTCGGTGGTGATCGGCCCATAGCCCGCCGCGCCGAGCGACCTGGCGTAGGCTTGGCGCGAAGCCTCGGCCGCGGCCTTCTGCGCCTCGTCGTAGGTGAAGATCGCAGAGCGGTACTGGGTGCCGATGTCGTTGCCCTGGCGCATGCCCTGGGTCGGGTCGTGGCCTTCCCAGAACACCTTCAGCAGCCCCTCGTAGCTCACCGCGTGCGGCTCGAAGACCACCAGCACGGTCTCGGTCTGGCCGGTGCGGCCGCTGCAGACCTCCTCGTAGGTGGGATTGGGCGTGACGCCGCCGGCGTAGCCCGCCGCCGTCACCCAGACGCCGGGGACCTGCCAGAACATCCGCTCGACGCCCCAGAAGCAGCCCATCGCGAACTGCGCCAGCTGCGCGCCCTCGGGATAGGGCCCCTTCAGCGGCCGGCCGTTGACGAAGTGGCGCTCGGCCGTGCGGATCGGCTGGTCGCGCCCCGGCAGCGCGCTCTCGCGGGTCGGCATCTCGAGGGACTTGCGGAAGAACATCGGCGGCGCTCCGTCAGGCTTGGTCACCGGCCAACATAGTGCGTTCGCCTGCGGCTTTCACGCCCGCTTGTGGAGGGGGTCGGCGCCGCTATATTCCGCGGCTGCTGCAGGGCGGAGCGGCGAGGTGGCCGAGTGGTTGAAGGCGCCCCCGCTCCGCGCTAGCGGAGCGGTTCTTGAGCAGAGTACGCGTGCGCCTTGGCGGACGCTGGTGAGGTGGCCGAGTGGTTGAAGGCGCCCCCGCTCCGCGCTAGCGGAGCGGTTCTTGAGCAGAGTACGCGTGCGCCTTGGCGGACGCTGGTGAGGTGGCCGAGTGGTTGAAGGCGCACGCCTGGAACGCGTGTATAGGTGAAAGCCTATCGAGGGTTCGAATCCCTCCCTCACCGCCACTCCCTAGGAAAAGCGCAACGGAAACAACGCGCCCGAGCAAAGAAGTGGCAAACCTAGGTAGCGGTTTGCCACGTGCTGTTCGCAATTTGGCCACTCCCTGGCCGGGTCGCAGCGAATCCGGCTTGCACCTCCGCTATTCGGCCAGCTCGCCACAGCTCTTAGGCCTGGAAATCAGGGCCCTTCTGGAGCGGGTATTGCAGCCGATCGAACGGGCGCGCCCACTTCCAAGTGGCCGAGGACGAAGACCTGGCAGCTCCTCTTAGCGAGCTTGAATTGGACGAATCTACGAGCTGCCGTTAGCCGCCTCTTGCAGCGCTCGGCAGCGCGAAATCAGTTATCGAATTCTACCGCGTCTTCGCTTAGGTCCCGCCGGCCATGTAGTCGTAGACGTTGGCCGCGCGGGTGACGGCGATCGAGATCTTCTCGTCGCTGATCTGGATCTCGCCGCGCGCCACCGGGTGGTTGTTGGCGAGGATCCAGACTTCGTCGCTGGCCTTGGCGTCGAGCGGGATCACCGCGCCGCGGCCCATGCGCAGCAGCTGCTGCATCGGCAGCGTCGAGCGGCCGAGCACGATGGAGATCTCGACGTTGACGGCCTTGATCTGGCTCACGCGCTGCGCCCTGCCCCTTCCTTCAGCCGCCGCTTTGCATCCCGGCGCCGGCCGGCCCACATTTGACCCGACATGCTTGATCGGTCGTTAAGCGAAGCCCTGCCGCGCCCTGCCCTCATCCGCGCCGACGCTGCGCCGGCCGGATGGGCGGTCTCGTCCGGCCTCGTCGGCTATCCCGAGGCCGAGCGCGCGATGGAGGCGCGCGCGGACGCCATCGCGCAGGGCGAGGCGGGCGAGCTCGTATGGCTCATCGAGCATCCGCCGCTCTACACCGCCGGCGTCTCGGCGCGGCCGGCCGACCTGCTGGACCCGCAGCGTTTCCCGGTGTTCCGATCCGGGCGCGGCGGCCAGTTCACCTATCACGGGCCGGGCCAGCGCGTGGCCTACGTGATGCTCGACCTGACCGCGCGCGGCCGCGACGTGCGCGCCTTCGTGCAGGCGTTGCAGGCCTGGATCATCGGCGCGCTCGCCCGGCTCGGGGTCAAGGGCGAGGTGCGCGAGGGGCGCGTCGGCGTCTGGGTGGGCGGCGCCGGCGGGCGCGAGGACAAGGTCGCCGCCATCGGCGTGAAGCTGCGCCGCTGGGTGAGCTTCCACGGCGTCAGCCTGAACGTCGACCCGGATCTCGGGCATTTCGACGGCATCGTGCCGTGCGGCGTGACCGCGCACGGCGTCACCAGCCTTGCCGCGCTCGGCGCCGCGGCCTCGATGCCGGAGGCCGACGCGGCGCTCGAGGACGCTTTCGTCGAGGTGTTCGGACCTGTGGCCGAGGCGCCGCCGCCGCTGTGATTTGAACCTGCGCCCCGAGAGCGCCATGTTGTCGCCCGGCTCACCCCGCATGTAAGGGAGGCGCGGGCCCGCCGTCGCCGCCCGACCCTGAAGTCCTTTCGCGAAGGGCCATGCGCCTCATCCAACGCTATCTCTTCCGTCAGCTGCTGGGCCACACCGTGCTGGCCACCGCCGCGCTGACGGGCGTGGCGGTGCTGACGGCCAGCCTTTCGGCGCTGGACGTGCTGGTGAACGACCGCCAAAGCCCGCTGGTCTTCACCCAGATCACGCTGCTGGCGACGCCGCAGATCGTCTCGCTGATCCTGCCGCTGGCGGTCTGCGTCGCGGGACTGGTGGGCCTGAACCGGCTGCACACCGAGCAGGAGATCGTCATCTGCTTCGCCGGCGGCATGAGCCGCTGGCGCGTCGCCGCGCCGGCAATTCGGCTCGCCGCCTTCGTCACGATCGCCAACCTGATCATCAATCTCTGGATCCAGCCGCTGTGCTTCCGCGAGATGCGCAGCCTGCTGCAGAACATCCGGACCGACATCGCCACCAGCATGATCCGGCCGGGCGAGTTCACCCATCCAGGCCCGGGCCTCACCGTCTTCGCCCAGTCGATGGACGGGAACGGCACGATCAAGAACCTCTTCATCGACAAGGCCGGCCGCCATGGCGACTCGACGACGTACATGGCCGGCGAGGCGCGCATCGCCAAGCGCAATGGCGCGCCGGTGATGATCCTGCACAACGGCTCGATCCAGCAGTTCACCAAGGCCGGCGTGCTCAACGTCCTCTACTTCGCGGAGAACATCCAGGATCTGCGGCCCTTCCTCGCCATCGAAGGGCAGGTGCTCTACCACCCGTCCGACCGCTACCTGCACGAGCTGTTCTTCCCCGACCTGCGCGGCAGCTGGGAGCGGGCGAACCTGAAGAAGCTCTATTCGGAAGGCAACAACCGGCTCGCCACCCCGCTCTACAACCTCGCCTTCATGGCCCTGGCGCTGGCGGCGGTGCTGGGCGGGGCGTTCAGCCGACTGGGCTATGGCACCCGGATCGCGGTGGCGGGCGCCGCCGGTGTCGGCGTGCGGGTGCTGGGCTTCATCGCCGGGGCGGCGGCGGACGGCAACATGCGCCTGAACTTCCTGCAGTACGCGCCGCCGCTGATCTGCTTTGCCGTCTGCATGCTTATCGTGCTGCGCCAGCACCCGGCCAGAGGCCCCCGCCGCGCGCCGGCGCCGTTTGGCGCGCAGGCCACGCCGAGTCCCGCGTGATGGGCGCCGTGCTCGGACGGCTGCAGGTCTACGTGCTGACGCGGACGCTGGCGGCGCTCGCCATCGCGCTGGTGGTGATCGCCTCGGTGGTGATGCTGATCTGCTTCGTCGAGATCTCGCGGGCCTTCGGCGCGCGCAGCGACGTCGGCTTCCTGCGCATGGTCGATCTGATGCTGCTGCAGTCGCCCTCGATCATCCTGCTGCTGCTGCCGTTCATCTTCCTGTTCGGCACCATGGGCGCGTTCGTGACGCTGAACCGCCGCTCCGAGCTGATCGCCATGCGCGCGGCGGGCGTCTCGGCCTGGCGCTTCATCTTCCCCGCCGCCGCCGCCGCGTTCCTGATCGGCATCGTCAACGTGACGGTGCTGAACCCGGTCGCGGCCGAGCTCAACGGCCGCTACGAAGACGCCAAGGCCGCCATCGAGGAAGGCGGCGCCAGCCGCCCTGGCTCGACCGCCGTGTGGCTGCGGCAAGGCGACGAGCATACCCAGATCGTCATTCACGCCGACGCCCACGACATGCGCGGCGGCGTCGTGCGCCTGCAGGGCGTGTCGCTGTTCCTGCAGACCGTCACCGCCAACGGCGCCTTGCAGTTCACCCGGCGGATCGAGGCGGCGGAGGCCAGGCTCGACCCCGGCTTCTGGCGCCTCAGCGACGTGCGCGAGGCGAGCCCCGGGGCCGGCTCGGTGCGCTCGGAAACCCTGTCGATCCCGTCCAGCCTCGATCGCCGCACGGCGATGGAGAAGTTCGCCGCCAAGGACGCCGTCGGGTTCTGGCGCCTGCCGCAGACCATCGAGCGGGCCGACGACGCCGGCTTCTCGTCGGCGCCCTACCGGCTGCGCTACCAGGAGCTGCTGGCCACGCCGATGCTGTTCGCCGGCATGTCGGTGCTGGCCGCGGCCTTCTCGCTGCGGCTGATGCGGCTGGGGGGCCTCGCAGGGCTGGCCGGCGCCGGCGTGGCGCTGGGCTTTGCCATCTTCTTCTTCGACCGCCTCTGCGGCGCGCTCGGCGCAGCCGAGGTGATTCCGCCGGTGATCGCCGGCTGGACGCCGCCGCTGGTGGCGCTGCTGGCCGGCTTCACCTTGCTTTGCTACACCGAGGACGGCTGAGGCGGCGGTGGTGATGGGGGGACGCCAAGGGGTGGAGCGCATCGGCCGCTGCGAACGGCATCCGCTGAAGCTGGCCTTGCTGGCCGGCGCCCTGGCGCTCGCGCCGGCGCTGGCGTTCGCCTCGCCGCGCGAGCATCCGCTGCCGCCGCTGCCCGTCTACGGGCCCTCAAAGACGCCGCCGGTCATCACGCCGCCGCCCGACGACGGGCTCACGAACGGCGGCTTCTACATCGAGGCGAATCAGCTGGTCGACGACGAGACCGGACACACGGTGCAGGCCCACGGCCAGGTGGAGGCGCGCTACAACGGCCGCACGCTGCGCGCCAACGACGTGGTGTACGACACCCAGACCGGCGTCGTGACCGCGGCCGGCGACGTCACCATCGTCAATCCGGACGGCACTGCGGAGTTCTCGCAGTCGGCGGTGCTCGACCGCGAGATGTCGGCCGGCGTCGCCATGGCGTTCTCCAGCCGCCTGCGGCAGACGCTGCACACCGGCGGCGGGGTCTCCGCGCAGCCGGTCGAGGTGACGATCGCGGCGGCGAGCGCCGTGCACCCGTCGCCCACCCTCACCGTGCTCAACCAGGCGATCTTCACCGCCTGTCCGGTCTGCGCGAAGAAGCCGAACCCGACCTGGTCGATCCGCGCCGCGAAGGTGACCGAAGACAAGAAGCGCCAGGTCATCATCTTCCGCGACGCGGTGATCGAGGTGCGCGGCGTGCCGATCTTCTACACGCCGGTGCTGGTCAATGCCGATCCCGCGGTGAAGCGCAAATCCGGCCTCCTGATCCCCGAGCTCAACATCTCGTCCTTGCGCGGGGTCTCCTACGAGCAGCCGTACCTGCAGGTGATCTCGCCGTCCGAAGACCTGGTGATCAGCCCGCAGATCAACACCAAGGTCAATCCGTTCCTGAACGTCGACTGGCGCAAGCGCTTCTACTCCGGCGCCATCGACGTGCGCGCCGGCTACACCTACGAGCAGGACTTCAACTCCGAGGGCGACAAGCTCGGCAACGCCACCTCGCGCAGCTACCTCCTCGCCAAAGGCGCCTTCGCGATCAACGACGACTGGGACTGGGGCTTCACGGCCGAACGCACGTCCGACCCGCTGATCTTCGACCGCTACTCCGTCGCCGACCCGTTCATCGAGCGCGGCCTTTACTCGGCCGACGACCGGCGGCTGATCTCGCAGCTCTACACCACCTACCAGATCCCCGACCTCTACCTGTCGGTCGCGGCGATGGACGTGCAGGGCCTGCGCTCCACCGACGTCCAGGGGACCTTCCCGCTGATCGCGCCGCTGATCGAGGCGCGCTGGGAGCCCGACTTCGCGGTGCTGGGCGGCCGCGTGCGCGTGCAGGCGAGCGGCGTCGCGCTGACGCGCGACGAGTCTCCCGTCGATCCCGCCATTCCCGGCGTCGACAGCCGCCGCGGCACGATCGAGGCCAACTGGCAGACGAGCTACGTCCTGCCGAACGGCATGCGTTTCGACCCGTTCGTCGATCTGCGCGGCGACCTCTACAGCCTGGCCGAACTGCCGGCCCCGTTCGCCCGCGACGCCACCATCGCCCGCGGCCTGCCGACCGCCGGCGTCACCATGACCTGGCCGTTCTTCCGGCGCGTGGACAACCTCACCATCGTGCTGGAGCCGATCGCCCAGGTGGCGCTGTCGCCCCTCGTCCGGCAGGACCCGCGCATCCCCGTCGAGGACAGCGTCGACTTCCGCTTCGACGAGACCAACCTCTTCGACGTCCAGAAGTCGCCCGGCTTCGACCTGATGGACAGCGGCCAGCGCTTCAACGTCGGCGGGCGGGCCACCGTGATCAGCGACGACGGCTACTACGCCAGCGCGCTGATCGGCCGCAGCTTCCGCGCCGAGCGCGATCCGGACCTGCCGGCGCGCGCCGGACTTTCCGGCACGTCGTCCGACTGGATCATGGCCGCCAACGCCTCGCCCATCAACGGCGTCAACTTCTTCACCCGTTGGCGGCTCGATTCACGCAGCTTCGGCGTCAACTTCTCCGAGACCGGCGTCGACGTCACGACGCCCAGATTCGACGGGCAAATCCGCTACATCCAGGAGGCGCAGGACGCCACCGGCCTCCCGGTGAAGGACCTCGACTTCCATGGCGAGGTGTTCATCCTGAAGAACTGGGGGCTGTCGGCCTACGGCGCGCGCGAGTTCCAGACCGGCGTCTGGCGCCAGGCGGACTTCGGAATCGTCTACCGCGACCAGTGCATCAGGGTTGAAATCCTCTACAACCGTAACGACACCAACAACGGCGTCCTCGGCCCCTCGCAGGGGGTCGGCTTCCGCCTTTCGCTCGCCACATTCGGCAATTCAGTCTATTCCCGCTCCGAAGCCGAAACCGAACCTCCGCCGCCCTGACGCGGCCCCCCAGATTTTGGACATGAGAACACCAGGCATGCGCTCGCTCATTTTGAACGCACGCGCTCTTTTCGGTTCGGCGGCGGGGCTCGCCGCCGCCGTCTCGATCGGGGCCTTCGCCCAGGCCCAGGACGCCCAGCCCGCCGCCACCCCCGTCGCCGCGACCGCGCCCGCGCCCGAGCCGCTGACCGAGGACGTGATCGCCCACGTGAACGACGAGGTGATCACCAACTACGACATCATCCAGCGCATGCGCCTGCTGGTCGTCACCGCCGGCATCCAGCCGACCCGCGACGACCTTCCCGAGCTGCAGCGCTACGCGCTCTCCAGCCTGGTCGACGAGCGGCTCGAGATGCAGGAGCTGCGGCGCGAGGAGAAGGAACAGAAGGCCTCGATAATCGCCACCGACTCCGTGGTCGACGACATTATCGCCGACCTCGCCAAGCAGAACCACATGACGAGCGACCAGTTCCTGGCCTCGCTCGCCCAGCAGGGCATCCGGCCCGAGACCCTGCGCGCGCAGATCCGCGCCCAGGAGAGCTGGAACGACTGGATCCGCGGTCGCTACGGGTCGCGAATCCGCGTCGGCGAGGATCAGATCAAGGCCTTCCAGCAGCGCATGGCCGCCGAGGCCGAAAAGCCGAAGTACCTGATCTCGGAAGTGTTCATCGACGCCGGAAAGGTCGGCGGCGAGCAGCAGGCGATGGCCGAGGCGACGCAGCTGGTGAACCAGCTGCACCAGGGCGCACAGTTCGCCGCGGTGGCGCGGCAGTTCTCCGCCGACTCCACCGCCGCCAACGGCGGCGACGCCGGCTGGGTCACCGCCGGCGAGCTCGATCCGGCGGTGCGCGACGCCGTCGGGGAGCTGCGCCCCGGCTCGCTGTCGAACCCGATCCCGGTCAAGGACGGCGTCTACATCGTCTATCTGCGCGAGCGGCAGGCCGGCGGCTCGGCGGTGCTGATCAGCCTGAAGCAGGCCGCCATCGCGCTACCGGCGAACGCGCCCGAGGCCGAGGTCGCAGCGGCGCGCGTCAAGCTCGAGGCGGTGCGCAGCCAGCTGCACGGCTGCGACAACTTCGAGGCCATCGCCGGCAAGACGCCCGGCGTGCTGGCCGGCGACCTCGGCGAAGCGGACGCCAAGGATCTCGCGCCGGCGTTCCGCGACGCGGCCATGGCGCTCGGGGTCGGCCAGATCTCCGAACCGATCCGCAGCGACCAGGGCCTGCATATCCTGGCGGTGTGCAACAAGCGCAGCCACTCGGCCCAGGGCCT